>JGI1356J14229_10002400_pt1 | contig 14962 bp, 11 predicted proteins | sample Subgrocontami58m_FD_14229 | JGI IMG/M metagenome (IMG submission 14229) | reverse complement strand
CCCCGACTCAAACGCGAACGCGCCCGGAGGTCGCGTGGCACCCGGCATTTACCGCTGGCGCGCGAGCGTCTTGGGCCGCGGCAGCACCGGGAGCGCGTTGCCCGGCACGATCAGTGCGGCGGGCAAAAACACCTGTTCTGATCCGGGGTCGACCGTGACGATGACGGCGTGCATGTTCATCGCGCCGAAGGTCTCGAGCCGCGTGACATTTGGGATGGGCGGCGCATCGCGGTTGAATCGCATCCCCACCTCGAGCCGGTAGCGATGTTCGTCGGCGTGAACGAGCAGCACGGGCCGGCCGTAGGCGCGCGCCTCCTTTTCCAGTGTCACGAGAAATCGTTCGAAGCCGGGCTCGTAGCCGCCGCGGTCCTTGTCCGCCTCGAAAGGATCGGCTTGGAAGAACAACGCGACGCCCGGCGCATTCGTCGCCGTGGCGTCGGCAAAGGTCGCGTGCAGCCAGGCTTCGTTCGCCAGGTCGCGCCGCCGCCACTCGTCCATCGCGCCGGGGACGGCGGCCTGCCGGTTGTTCTTGCTGCCGACGACGTGGACCGTCGCGAAGACCACCCCGCCGCGGGTCCATCGCGCGTTTTCGACGAATTCGGCGAAGCGCGCGTCGTGCCGCTGGGAAACCAGCGCAATCGGTTTTTGCCCGAGGCTGCGTTCCTCGGCAAAAAACACGCGGCGCAGGCGCGCGAGCCGCTCCGTCGGCACGTAGCCCCCCGCCTTCGCATGGTGCGTATCCGTCCACTCGTTGTCGCCCGGGGTGTAGACGAGCGCGCTCGTGAACCGATCGAAGTCCGCGCGCCGCTGCGCGAGCAATTCGTCCGTGCAACGCTCATCGCTGCCCAGGATGTCGCCCAGGTGAACGGTGAAGGCGGGCGCCTGCCGGTTGATTTCGGCGATCACGCGGCCGAAGCCTTCGGCCGCGGCCGGCGTCCGCGAGTACGGCAGGCAACCGAGCGCGGCGAAGGCGAAGGTCTCGGGCGGCGGCACCGCCGCGCCGGCCGGTGGGGCCACGGCCCAGGCCAGGAGGACTGTGTAATGAAAAAGTGGCGACAGCCGGCGGAGCCGTGCGCCGGCCGACTGCGGCCGGCGGGGGGAAACGCGGAAACCGATGGCGGGATGCGGTGTAGGCACGAGGCTCGGCACTCTTCTCATGCCGGGGCGATAGTTCAAGCGCCCGCCGTCCACCGCGTAGCTCCACCCCATCCCGCAGTGGGTCAAGACCCGACCCATTCGCGTCGAACCACCTGTCCCAGCGGCGGTCAGCCATCCCGCCATGCTTAATGTCAACGCTGTCTCGCTCATGGAAACCATCCCTGCCCCCGAAGTTCGCGGCGCCGCCGCTGTTTCGCTCGATCATTCGTTGGTTTCACCCCTTTACGTCCGCAGCGGGGTCGGCGGTGCGGTCGCGCCGGCCTTGCCGCCGCCTACCAGCGTGCGGCCCGGCGATGAATTACAGCCCATCCTGGTGGCCGACGACGATGATGATGACGTGTTCTTCGTCCAGCGGCTGATCAGGAAGACCGGCACGCCCCATCCGGTGAAGGTCTTCGACGACGGTTCCGAAATCGTGAACTATCTCGGCGGCCATCGGTTCGGCACGCCGGCCGCGCGGATTCGCTGTCCGCGGCTGCTGTTCCTCGACCTGAACATGCGCGGACTCGGTGGTTTTGGTTTCCTCGAGTGGGCGCGGAAGCAACCGGGCCTCGGCCCGCTGACGATTGTGGTGCTTTCGAACAGCAGCGAGCCGGAAACGATGCAGCGCGCGATCGAGCTGGGGGCGCACCGCTACCTCATCAAGTACCCCTCGGTGCAAACGATGACGACGATCGTGCGCAGCGTGTACCCGCACACGGTGTTCTGAACCACGCGCGCTTGGAATTTGTGTGGTGAGTAGTTCCGGCGGGCGCAGCGCCCGCCGGTTTTTTTTGCGCGCAAGGCAACGCATGCGGGGGCAAAGCCGTGGCACGCTCTACCTGAGCGTGCTCGAAATACGAGGGTTTGCGCCACGAATCGGTTGACGGGGCTGATGAAGACCGGGGTGCGCTACTACTTTCCGGCTCGCGCGAACCATGATCCGGCAGAGTTCCTCCGGTGTTATACCCAATTGGTGCCACCCCGCAGGCGGGGTCATGTCCACTGAGGTCAATGTTCGACCCCTACTCCGATGGACGCGTGAGAATTCCCCCTCTGGCGCCGCCGCTGCTGCCGAAGGAGATCGCCGATTTGCCGCGCGGCGAGGATTGGATTTACGAATTCTGCTGGGGCGGAGAACGCGTGCGCGCCGTCAAACGCGATGCCGGCGTGCTCCTGGTTTCCCGTGACGGCCGTGAACTCACCAACCGTTTCCCGCAAATCGCCGCGTCCGTGGCCAAGCTCCGGGCGGGCAGCGTGGTTTTGGACGGCGAAATTCTTTATCTCGAATCTTTCCCGCCGCCCGCTTTGCAGCGGCTGGCGGAAATCGCCGACGACTTCTGCCATGCCGGTTTCGCGCTCCTCGTCTATGACCTGCTGGCCGACGAAGGGAAGGACACGCGGGGCTTTTCGCTGCTGTGCCGGCGACTGCTGCTGGCCTCGATCGTCCAGGGCACGCCGATCGTACTTTCGCCGCTGGCCGACGGGAATCCCGACAACGCACTCGCGGCCGCGACGCAACTCGGCTTGCGCGGGGTGGTCGCGAAGCGTGCCGGCTCGCCCTATCGGCCGAACTCGCTGGTGAACGACTGGGTAAAGAAGACGTTTCCCCCCAAAGCGGCCGCCGCGGCGGCCCTGACGCGCAGCCCGTTCGCCGGCGACGATCGCGATGCCAGCACCGCCGGCGTTCCCGCCGGTGTGAGCTGAACGATATACAAAGCGTCTCTAGTAATTTGGACACACTTGGAGGGACGACCTCCGTGTCGTCCGCGGCCCGCACGGAGGCGGGCCCTCCAGGTATGTGCATTTCAATAATGACGTCGTGTTTGGCGATGCGGTCGGGCCGAGCGGCACGCGATCTCCTGATCGCGTTCGCTGACGGCCGGTGGTCGCGTCGATCAGTTATCGCACCTCGGCCGCCGCGCCGAGCACCGGCTCGCTCTCCCCGTTTCGATAGATCTCGTCGTCCTTGCTCCGCAAATACGCGTTGATTTCCGGTGCTCCGGGGAAATCCGGAATCCGCTCCGGCAGGGTGCGGCCCGCGTGGAAATACCCGGCGGCCCGGCCGACGAGCCGGAGGTAATAATCGCTTGGCAGCGGCGCGTACGAAAGCAGGTGGGTCCCGACGGGTGGATCGCTGGTCACTTTGAAAATCTGCGTGCCCTCGTCCATCTCGTCGAACATCGCCTGGTAAATCGTCGTGAAGCCATGATTCGCCAGCAGCCGGTACTGCTCCCAGAGGAACCGGCCATCGAGGCGATCGATCTGGTTGCTCACGCCTTTCAGGTTTTGCCAGCTGAATCCCGGGAACACCACCGGCATGTAGCCGATCCCGCGTTCGGTGCACCACGCCCGGTCGGGCAGCCAGAGCTTTTCCGCGTGCTGCCGGATTGCCGCGAGCGTGCGATAGCGGCCGGGCGTCCACGGCGACAGGATATCCGCGAGTCGCAGGATCTCGTGCAGTCGCGGGTCGCGCGAGGCGTCGTTCTTCTGTTCCCGCCACCAGGACGGAATCCCCAGCATCACCGTGTTGCCGCCATAACGCGGGTCGTCTTTCAGGAACCGAATCAAGCTGGCGCATTCGTCGAGCGTGTAGGCCCGCCGGTCGTTGAAGCCGACGCCCCACACCACGACCAGCGGCTTGCCTCCATGAAACTGATACGCCGGGCTGCGGCGGACGTTCAGTTCGTCCACGAGATGCCGCCAGTCGCGCTCCACGGCATCCATCGCGCCGGCGGGCAGGCCGGACAGGTCGTACATCACGACCAAGCCGCGGCCGTGGTGTTCGGCCGCGGCGAGCGCGTAACGCAGCACGTTGTCGGCGGCGCGCCGGTGCAGGCGCGCACGCTCGGTGTCCGGCACCATCGGCGACGAGAACCGCTGCAGAAACGCCGCGTCGATCCCGTGTGCCCGCATCCACTGAAAGTGCCGGTCAACCGTCGCCGCGTTGTGCGAACTGAACACGTACGCCGTCGAACCGTCCGCGTGCCGCAGCGGGGTCGCGAACCGCTCGGCCGGCGTGAGCTCCGACACATCGGGCCAGTAGTCGACGCCCACGTTGCCCGGCGCGAACGTGTTCGTCCGCGGCGCGCGATAATGCCACCAGCCCATCTCCGCGCCGTCACCCGGTGCGCGATACCAGCCCTGGTAGCCCACGACGATCTTCCGCTCCAGCGTGGGATGCCGTGCTCCCGGCGCCGGCGGCTGGGTGACGCAGCCGGCGAGGGTGAAACACGCCGCCATTGCCACCGAGGCGATTGCCTGTAGGCGGCGTGCCCTCACCCCGCGGGAATCCGGTGGCGAACGCGGGCCGCACGGTGAGGGCACCGCGCCCACCGATAGACCGCGCCTCGTGGAAGTTGGACGCATCACTCGCACATTGATGCCTCGCGCGGCCAGCCGCCGCGAGAACGTTTCGGGCGCATCGGCCGGTTGTCGGTGATCGCAGCGGCCAGAGCGTAGCGCCGGCATCTTGCCGGCAGGATGCCGGCGCTACGCTGACCGATCACTCGGAGCGGTTTCCGGTTTTTGATTTGCCACTTTCCATGGGGTGGCGTGGTGATCATGGCTTGGTGGTGCCGACCTCACACGTTCCCGCGTGCCCGTCACACCAGATGAAAACCCGCGCGTTTCGGTCAATCCGTTCGTTTCGGCCGGCTCTCCTGCCGGCGTTTTTTGTGGCGCTGTGTCCCGTGACGGTTCTCGCGCAGGCCGTGCCGGCACCCGCGACCGCCGCCGCGAGCGATCCGGCAAAGAGCGAGACGATCGAGCTCTCGCCGTTTGTCGTGAGTCCCGAGGACGACACCGGCTACGCGCCGGCGGAAACGCTTTCCGGGACGCGGCTGCGGACGCAGACGAAGAACGTCGCGTCGGCGATGACAATCATCACGCCGGATTTTCTGCACGATATCGGCGCGACGAGTTTCTTCGACGTGGTGGATTTCCTGCCGAGCACGTTCTCGTACGGGAGCAACGAGGGCGACGCGACGGCGAACGGGCTGCGCACCGGCAGCCCCTTCTACGTGCGCGGCTACCGCTCCGACTCGCTCTCGACCAATTTCTTCAGCGCCGGCTTTCCGGTCGATTCGTACAACACGTCGCGGATGACGTTCACGCGCGGGCCGAACTCGATCCTCTTCGGCATCGGCAATCCCGGCGGCGCGCTCGACGTGACCAGCAACCGCGCCGAACCCACGAAGAATTCGTACCGGGCCGAGGTTCGCGTCGATTCGTTCGACAGTTTCCGCACGGCGCTCGACGCCAATCTCGTGCTGCGGCCGCGGAAGCTCGCGTTGCGCCTCGACCTGCTGCACGACGATCGCGGCAGCAACATCAAGCCGTCGTACAACCGCCGCGACTCGGCTTACGGCACGCTGACGTGGCAGCCGTTGCGCAATTCCGTCTTCCACCTGAACGCCGAGTCGAACCACCAGCGCACGCAGATCCCGCGTCCTTACGAGTACTACGACTGGTACAATCTGTGGGCGTCATCGGGTGCGCCGATCAAGGCGGTCGCGCGCAACACGGCGGCGAATCCCGGCTGGGAGTTTCAATCCGGCAACGGCTATCCCGTCGTGATCCCGGGCATCGGCGTGATGGACTGGGCGAGCATGGCGTTTGGCGCGCGGCCGAGCATTCGCGGCGCGCGCGAGAGCAAGCTCAGCTACGGCCTTGGCACTCCGAACCGCGTCGTGCCGCTGGATACGAACCTCGTCGGCAACGGCGACCGAATGACGCTCGATAACGAAAACTACACGGTGATGTTCCAGCAGCGGCTGGCGCCGACGCTCCACCTCGAGCTGGGCGGCCGCCACGACCACGGCTACCGTTTCAATCGCGAGACCGACGGCAACGTTGTCGCGCTTCAAGTCGACCCCAACGCNCAGCTCCCGAACGGCACGCCCAATCCCAACGTCGGTCGGCCCTACACCGAAATTCGGCCGACCGAGCAGCACATTGCGACCGACATCAACCAGCTGCGCGCCACGCTGACCTACGAGAAGGACTTCAGCCACCTCCGCGTCTTCAACCGTCCGCTGGGGCGCGTCTCACTCGGCGGGCTCTACAACAACGAGGCCGTGCACCAGTTTCTCGAGCAGTACGCGGAAACGAACGAAACGCCGCTCTCGGCGGTGCGCGATCTGAGCGACACGCGCAACTTCGTCCGTCGCCGCTGGTACTTCACCGGTGCGGAAAACCACTTTGCCGGAGACTTCGCGCCGGTAAGCGGCAACGGTATCCAGAGCGGCTGGGAACGCGTTTCGAGCACGCCGCGCAACAATTTCACCCGGACCGTCTCGTATTCGTTCGCCGGCCAGGCGCTGTTGCTCGACGATTTGATCGCGCTCACCGGCGGCATTCGCCGCGATGAGATTTTGGTGACGCAGGTCAACTACTTGAAGGACGCGCGCGGCGTGTGGGGCGATGCGCACTCTGGCACCGCGGCCCCCGCGCTCGAGGCCGTGGGCCGACCCTACCTCTACGGCGTGGTGGTCAACGTCAGCCCGCACCTCGGCCTCTTCTACAACCGCGCGATCAACTTCCGCGCGTTCAACCAGTCGAACCGGACGATCTACGGCGACCTCATCTCGCCGCAGGCGGGGCGCGGGCTCGACACCGGTGTAAAGTTCAACCTGCTCGATCAGAAGATCTCCGGGTCGTTCGATTATTTCGAGACGCAGCAAACGAACCTGCTCGACAGCTCGTTGCGCGGCCGGAAGGCGGCGTGGATGAATTCGATCTGGGAAGTCGTGAATCCGGCGCGCCGGCCCGACACGAGTTGGACGGATCTCAAGAACCAGAAGACCTACGGCGTCGAATTCCAGCTCGTCGCAAATGCCACGAAGAACCTCCGCTTGATGGCGAACGCGAGCCGCAACATCAGCGTGCTCGAGGCGCACGGCGCCGCGCTGTTCAAATACCTGGCGGAAAACTATCCGACGTGGCAGGCGGCGGCGGCCACGCGGCTGACGAGCAGCCTGGCCGATGGCGCGACTGTCGGTGACCTCGTGCAGCGGATCCAGGCCGAGGAAAGCGACGACCGGCGGGTCATCGGAATCAAGCAGTCCAGAGTCTACGAATGGCAGACGAACTTCGTCGGCCGTTACCAACTGCCGCGCGAGGGCGCGCTGAAGGGTTTCGCGGTCGGCTCCACGTTCCGCTGGCGCAGCGCACCGGTGATCGGATTCTACCGGATCAACAACGCCACGCTGGATCCCTCCCGACCGATTCGCGGTCGGTCGTCGACCAACGTCGATGCCTGGCTCGAGTACGGCCGGCCGTTCACGCTGGCTGGTCGGAAGATTCACTGGAACGCGCAGCTCCGCGTGCAGAATCTGTTCGACGATCGCACGCTCCAGCTCTGGCAGGCCGACGTCGACAACAACGGCGCAGTTTACGTCCAGCAGCGCCGCACGCCGGGCGAGCGGCAGTACGTGCTGAGTTCGACGTTCGAGTTTTGAGGGCGACGAAACGGACGACACGGAGGTCGTCCCTCCAGACAATCCTCTGGTCGCTGGAGGGCCGGGCTTTTGCGTGGCTCCTACACACCCCGCCCTGGCGGGCACTCCTCTTGTTATTCCAGTGTGCATTCAAGATGAGCGTTATTTGGGTGGGGCCGGATCTCCGAGCCGGCCTTAGTTTGACTCGCAAATACACGCGGGAACTCAGGCCGGCTCGGAGAGCCGGCCCCACCTGCACTCCCGCTTCATTCGTCTCAACTTGGAAGCGAATTGGAATTACTCGTACCGCAGCGCTTCGATTGGGTCGAGCGACGCGGCCTTCCACGCGGGGTAAAGTCCGAAAATAATCCCGATGCCACCGCAGACGAGCAGCCCGATGCCGGTCCACAGCCACGGCGTCGCGATCTGCATGTTCATCACCGAGGCGACGATGTCGCCGCCCCCCACGCCGACCACCACCCCCACCACGCCGCCGATCAGGGCGAGCACGACCGCCTCGATCAGGAATTGCACGAGGATGTTGCGCTTCTTCGCCCCGATGCTCTTGCGCACGCCGATCTCCTTCGTCCGCTCGGTCACGCTCACGAGCATGATGTTCATCACGCCGATGCCCGAGGCCAGCAGCGCAATCGCGCTGATGATCAGCGCCCCGATCGCCACCACATCCGCGATTTGATTGAACGCCTCGATCAGCGACTCGTTGGAGAACACCTCGAAATCGTTCGGATCCTCCGGGTGCAGCCCGCGCACCAGCCGCATCGCCCCAATCGCTTTTTCCTGCGTCGCCGGCAGCTCGGCCTGGCTGAACGCCTGCACGTTGATCGCAATCGAGCGAAAAGAGCGGCCGTAGATTGCGAGCCAGCGCGTGACCGGCGTCAGCACNCGGTTGTCCTGGCTCGAACCGAACGAAGTGCCCTTCGAGGCGAGCACGCCCACCACCGTGTAGTTCTGGCCGCCGATGCGGATCAGTTTCCCGAGCGGTTCGTCGTTCGGAAAGATCTTCTGCACGACGTCGGCGCCGAGCAGGCAGACGGGCCGGCCGTATTCGACGTCGTCCGGCCCGATGTTCCGGCCGGCGGCGACATCGTAGTTGAAAGCGGTGATGTAGTTCTCGTCGGTGCCGAGCAGGCCGACATTGGGGTTGGTCTTGCGATCGCGATAAATCACGGTGAGGCCTCCCCGGCCCATCACGACGTTCACCCGGGCCGCATCGCCGAGCTGTTCCTTGAAGCGCGTCGCGATCGAGTAGGTGATATCGCGCCGGTTCCGGTACTTCATCCACGCGTCGTGCGAAAAACTGATCGGCGGCCACTTGCTGATCTCGAAGCTGTTTGCACCCAGTACGTTCAAGCCGCTCTCGATCGAAGAGCGCATCGCGTTGATCAGCGTCATCACGAAGATGATCGAGAACACGCCGATCGACATGCCGACGAGCGTGAGCGCCGAGCGCAGCTTGTTCGCGCCAAGCGAGGAGAAGGCCATCCGGAAGATTTCGGCAGTGCGCACGGGAGAATTTTCGATTTTAGATTCTCGATTTTCGATTTCGCGTCAGGAGGGTCTTGCGCGATGCCACCATGATCGCGGTCAATTCACCCGCCTCGGCATGCAACGGCGCAATCTTTTCTGCCGGCATCAGTCCGTGATCGATTACCAGCTCCAGCCAGAAGGCCGACTCATCGGCCTCCTCCTCGACGACGGAAATCTTGGAGATCATCTCGGCGGTGGATCGCGACCGACAGGCCGCGCGATAATTGGCACCGACGGACGTCCCCGAACGGCCCAATTGTCCGGCCAGGACGCGACCCGAGCGCGATTCCGGCAACGAATCGATCAACTTCAATGTGCGCAACGCGAACGTTTTCGTTCGTTGTTTCAGTTCAGCCTCATTCATCGGAATCGAAAATCGAGAATTGAAAATCGAAAATTCCCCTCATTCATACCGCAGCGCGACCACGGGATCCAGTTTGCTCGCCATCAAGGCCGGCACGTACCCGCTGAGCACGCCGGCGAACACCGACATGCCGAGGGCGACCAGCACGAGGCTGATCGAAAACACCAGCGGGAACGCGGGGAAGAGCACGCCGGCGGCGGCGAACAAGCCCCAGGCAACCAGCAGTCCAATCAGCCCGCCGAGCAGGGCGATGCTGACGGCTTCGATCAGGAATTGCAGCAGGATCGTCCGCCGGCGCGCCCCGAGCGCCTTGCGCGTGCCAATCTCCTTCGTGCGCTCCTTCACGCTCACGAACGTGATGTTCATGATGTTGATCGCGCCGACGAACAGCGCCAGGCCGGTGATCCCGAAGCCCGCGCGCGCGATCCAAATCTTGGTCGGCTCGATCTGCTCGCGCACGACCTGCTGGCTGTTGATTTCGAAATCGTCCTTCTGCTCGGGCCGCAACCCGCGCAGCCGACGCATGATTCCGCGCAGCTCATCGATCGCCTCGTCTTTCCGCGCCAGGTCGAACTGCACGCGCACATTCGGATCCGCCCACCGAATCGGGAAGATCCGGCCGAACGCCGACAAGGGCAGGATCACCTGCGAGTCCCAGCTGAAGAGTCCGAGGAAGCTGCCCTGGCGCGCGGCGACGCCCACAACGGTGTAAATCTGGCTGCGAATCCGCACCGTCTTGCCCAGCGGCGATTCGTTGGGAAACAGCGCGTCCGCCACATCGAAACCGATCACCGCGACGTTGCGCCCGCCCCGGCTCTCGATCTCCGTGAAGAACCGGCCTTCCTTCATGTCGGATTTCACGATGCGCCCGAGGTCGGCCGTCGTGCCGACGATCCGGATATTGTTCACGCGATACTCGTTGCGGAGCACGGCGGCGCCCCAGTCCGCATCGGGCACGGCGACCTTGAGCGCGCTCTCCGGGTGCTCCCCGATCCAGTCGTTGATCGGCTGAGCGAAATTCACGTCGATGTCGCGGCGGTTGCGAAACACCCACCAGTCCGACGACGCGTCGCGCCAGGGCCACTTCGTCACGTACAGCACGTCGTCGCCGAACCCGGCCAGGCTGCGTTCGACGCCCGCGTCGATCCCCAGGATCGCCGTGCCCATCAGCGTCACGGCCACGATGCCGATGACCACGCCGAGGGCGGTGAGCGTCGAACGCAGCTTGTTCGCGCGGACCTGGGCCAGCGCAATCCGGACCGACTCGTTGAACTCGCGCCAGAACCGCTGCCAGCCGTAATCGAACACGCCGAATACGAGGCCGGCGAGGGCGAAGACGATGAACGCGGCGCGATAGAACTGCACCACCGCGGGGTTGAAATGCAGGAACCCGAGCGCGACCGAAGCCACCAGGCAAACCGGCACGACAAGCAGGCACGTCCGCCAGCCGATTCCAGCGATCACGCTCATGGCGGAAAAATCAGAAGGCCGGCGCATCGGACTCGATCAGTCCGTCGCGCAGCCGCACGATGCGCCGCGCGTGGCGGGCGATGTCCTCTTCGTGCGTCACCACGATGATGGTGTTGCCCTGTTCGTAGAGCTGCTCGAACAGCTCCATGATCTCCTCGCCGGTCCGCGAGTCGAGGTTGCCCGTCGGCTCGTCGGCGAGGATGATCGACGGATCGTTGACCAGCGCCCGCGCGATGGCGACGCGCTGCCGCTGGCCGCCGGAAAGCTCGTTCGGCTTGTGGCCGACCCGATCGCCCAGTCCGACGTTGACCAGCGCCCGGCGCGCCTTCTCCAACCGGTCGTGCTTTGGCAGTCCGCCGTAAATCAGCGGCAGCTCGACGTTGTGCAGCGCATTCGAACGCGGAAGCAGGTTGAACGTCTGGAAGACGAAACCGATTTCGCGATTCCGAATCTCGGCCAGCTCGTCGTCGACCATTTCGGCGACGCTCTTGCCGTTGAACTCGTAGCGGCCGGACGTCGGGGTGTCGAGGCAGCCGAGCATGTTCATCAGCGTCGACTTGCCCGAGCCCGACGGCCCCATGATCGCGAGGTATTCGTTGCGGTGAATCTTCACCGAGACGCCGCGCAAGGCATGGATCGTCTCCGCGCCCATCTTGTACAGCTTGGTGACGCCATCGATCTCAATGACGAGCGGGCCTGGCGTGCGAACCTTGCGCGATTCCAGGATGGCGGCGGAGGGAGGAGGAGGCGTCATGAAATTTTCGATTGGTGATTTTCGATTTTCGATTGGTCAGGAGCGGCCAAATCGAAAATCGAGAATCCAAAATCCAAAATGATTTACTTCTTCGGCTCCTCTTTCTTCTTCGGCTTCTCGAGCGCGACTTCCATGTCGTCTTTCAGCGTCCGGGTGATGACACCGTAGCTGCCGCTGACGACTTCGTCGCCGGGCTTGAGCCCGGACTTGATCTCGATGTGCGTCGTGTCCTGCACGCCGGTCTCGACGTTGACCAGCTTCACCTTGTTGGCGGAGCGATTGAACAAAAAGGCGACGCGCTGCAGGTTGTCGCGATCGGTCTTCTCGGCCTGTTTCTGCGCGGCGACGTTGACCGCCGTGGCCGCGCCGTCGCCTTTCAATTCGCTGGCCTTCTTCTCGCGGTCCTTCGCCACCTGCTCGATCGTCTTGGCGCCTTCCTTCGAGCGCACGGTGACGCTCTGAATCGGAATCGCGACGACGTTCTCGACCGTCTTCGTCTCGATGTCGGCATTGGCGCTCATGCTGGGCCGCAGCGCGACATCCTTGTCGACGATCCGGATCTTCACCTGGAAATTCGTGACTTCGTCCTGCGTGTTCATGCCGGTCACGCGCGCGGCCGCGCCGATTTCCTTCACCTCGCCGGCGAACTTCCGGTTGGGGAACGCATCGATGGTGACCTTGGCCTTGTCGCCCACCTTGACGTTGACGATGTCGTTCTCGTTCACGTTCACGCGGACCTCCATGGCGTTGAGGTCGGCCACGCGCATCACTTCCGCGCCACCGTACGAGCCGACGCCGGCGACGCGATCGCCAACTTCGTTGTTGAGCGAGCTGACCTTGCCATCGATCGGCGCGTAAATGGTCGTCTTCGTGAGCTGGTCGCGCGCCTGGTTGAGCGAGCCCTCGGTGCGGCGGATTTGCGCGAGCGCGTTGTCGAGGTTTGCCTGGGCCACCTCGACCGCGGTCTTCGCCGCGGTGTAATCGGAATCGGCGACCAGTTTCTTCGCGAAGAGATCCTCGGTGCGCTTGAGGTCCTCCTGCAGCTTGAGCAGCTGCGCCTTCGACTGCACCGCGAGCGCCTTGGCGGCGACGAGGTTCGCCTCCTGCTGCTCGACTTGCGCCTGGTAATTGTCGGGCCGGATGCTGAGGAGCAGATCGCCCTTCTTGACGACCGCGCCTTCGCGGAAATTCAGCGAGATGATTTCGCCGGAGACCTCCGGCGCAATCTTCACCTCGACCTCCGGCTGCACCTTGCCGGTGGCCGAAACGAGCTGGGTGATCGTCTTGGTGATCGCCTTCTCGACCGTGACGTTGGGCCGCCCCGCGGCGCCTTTCTTCTTGAAGGCCACGATCCCGCCGCCCAGCCCGAGGACGACGATCGTGCCGATGACTACGAACCAAGTGGCCTTGGATTTGCGGGGTTTGACCGTGGCGATGGCAGCCGGCGTGCGCAGCGCTGTTGTGGCGGTGTTCATGGCAGTCAGTTGGGCGGTTGTGGAGGCATTCATCGGAGAGAAAGAGCGGGGGTTAGGCAAGAGGGCGATGCTCGTCCGTGCCGGAAAAATGTGGCCGGCCCCACAACGAGCCGGCCACACGACACAACTGATAACTACGAACGAGAGTGGTACAAACGATTGGCCTGCCGGCTGAAAACCGGTTTGCGACGAACCGACGCGCGTTCGCGACGAACGGCGCGGCGGGCAGAGCCGAAGGACAGGCGGGCATGGCAGCGGACATGCAGCGACAACACCCGCCACCACGAAAAGTTACAGGAAAGTGGAAAGCGCCGGCCCAAACCGGCCGCGGAGCACGCCGAAAACGCGGAACGAGGATTCCGGTTGTTTCAGGGGGAGGAGGCCGGGCAGTGGCTGGTCGGTCGGCGAGCGGAACCCTCAGGGAATGTTCCCGAATGCCAGGTTCACCGCGTTGATCTGGCCGGGCAGACCATCGCCCGCCGGAGCATCCCGCCCGACGGGCCCGGTCGCCGCCGTCGTCTCCTGCGCGAGGATGAAGTTCAGGCTCGGGTGCGCATGAACCGCCAGGAATCGACGGAGAACTCGAGCCCCTTTCCGNTACGCGGNCGTTGATACGCGGCTGTCGTGGTCAAACAAGCGTCCCGCTACGCGAGCGCCGGTTTCGCCGGCAGCGGAATGGCGAGGAACTGCGCCTTCACCACCGCGGGGCCTTCGAGCGTGCGCGCCACCTCCAGGGCGTTGCTCAACGTCACGCCGGTCGGCAGCGAAAAGTCCCCGAGCGCGCGGGCCGGATCGCACACCACCGTGCGCTCGTTGTCCCGATAAAGCAGCACGGTGTGGCCGCGACGGCCCTGGTGCGTATCGACGTAGTACGAGAGCAGCTGCGGCGAGGAAACCGGCCGGCCTTGGGCGAGCCGCGCGCGCAACAGCGCGACGCTCTCGATGAAGCAGCCGTTGGGCAGCGGTCCGGCCGCCGTACCGTCGTCCGGCAGCACGGACCAGCGCTGAAAGCCGGGCTCGATGTCGCGCAGCAGCGGGCCGAAGTCCGCCTTCTCCTGCTCCAGCCTGCCAGCGTGGAGCGAGAAGCTCTGCGTGCCGTTGACGTCGGCATAAAACCACAGCCGACCCATGAATTCGAATACGAGCGCGTAGACGGTGCGCGGATAGGCGCCCGGCCGCGCGCGGTTCTCGACGCGGACGAGCCGCGACCACACGTCGGGACCGAGCAGCGCCTGCGCGCGACGCGCGTGCAGCAACGCGTCGTTCGCCTGCGCGACGACCAGCAACAGGAGCAGTGGGAGGAGCCGGGGTAGGATGCGCACGCCCCCATAAGCGCCGCCACCACCCGAAAGTTTCCCCTATGCGACCGATCGCCGAAAAATCGCGCCGAAGAATTCGCGGCGTGCGGTGAACGAAACAATTTCCCGGCGACGCTTCGAATGACGCGCCCTGCAGAAACGCCGGCCCGCCTCGCTTGAAGCATGCAGGCCGGGTGCCCTCACCCGGCGAGGCGCGGTTCTCTCCCTCCGCTGCGCAGGGAGAACGATCACGATTCAGAAGGCGTCCAAAGAGGTAGGGCGCGACCGCTGGGCGCGCCGAAATGATTCCATGGCTTCGAAGGAAACGCGGCGGGCCCAGCGGTCCCGCCCTACCTTCCGAGCCGGCTTTTTCGACGCCCTTTAAGTCGGAAAAATTCAGAAGAGTGCCCGCGAATCACGCGAATTGACGCGAATGTCAGAGGGGAAGAACGGGACATGGTTGGCGCGGTGTGCCG
>JGI1356J14229_10002396_pt1 | contig 14971 bp, 15 predicted proteins | sample Subgrocontami58m_FD_14229 | JGI IMG/M metagenome (IMG submission 14229) | reverse complement strand
GGTGTATAGGTTGGTGTAATTAGCGGATATGCATCATCGGGTGGAGGAACCTGGGATGCGCCCGCCTCAACCAGGGGTGAAGGTGTTGAGGTTGAAATATTGATCGGATCGTCTTGAACAGCAAAGGGGTCGAAAAGAGGCGCGACGGGGTTTGTCGAATCTGGTGTGGGGGTTAGTGGGATTCCCCAGAGCGAAGGTGATGACCCACAGGCGGATAATGTCAATGCAAGTAAGACAAAAATTACAAAGGTGCGATTCATATTAACTTGAATTATATCTGTTTAGATTAGGGGCGCATGAATTACCGCATGATTAGGTTGAAGTCATTGGCGCTGTCCCAGGCTTCGATGGTTTGCGCTCCACGTGTGAGAAAGCCATTGTACTCGCCGCCGCTTCCACTGGAAATCCAGCCGTCCAGGTTGAATGGGATTGAACCGTCTGCGGCAATCCATTCCCCGTTGTATTTTCGAGCAAGGTGTACATGTGTCGCGTTTGAAAGGCCGCCTTCACAGGAAGGGTGTCCGACCTGTTCGCCCGCAAACAGGTATTCTTCAGGCTGGGCGCGTTCTTCCTCAGCGATATGCATATAAAGGATGACCCAGCCAGTTTGTTCGTACCCGTCATTATCAAGGTCCTGGATTAATGCGCCATTGGATGCGCGTATCACCAATCCGCTTGCTATGGCGGTTACCCAAAAATCACTTGCCATACAGTTTGAGTTTTCNCCAGGTGGGGCGAAATCCAGGGCGGCCCAGGCAGAACCTGAACCCCAGCCACCGTGTGGACCGCCGGTAAAGTACCAGGCTTCCCCTTCTTTGAATGGAAGGGTTAATGCAGGCTGCGAAAGGCCGGGAGCGAGCAGTGGCTCGATGGCATAATTGAACGGGTTTCCAAAGAAAACGTAATAAGTGAGGATCAGGCCTTTCTCGTTTACATCCCGTTCCCAGCCAGGGAGGTCGTCTAATTGCGAAAAGAAATATTGTATGCCCGCTGTGCCAGCATTGATGGTCGGGTCAATTGGGATCACTTGCCCATCGTTCAGTACCCAGGTGGAAAGAGCATTTGCCTTCCACAGGTAATAGCCGCGATTTAATGTATCCGCAGTCCAAGCCAACTGGCGATATAGGTCATTCCGGTTTTCATCTGCAAGTCCCAATGGGTAGGAGGTGTTGAAGGGTGTTGGGTTGGTCACCCAGCCGCTTTGGTATTCGATCAACGCCAGTAACAGGCGCGGATTAACGGAATAGTTTTGGGAAACCAATAAAATGATTTCCTCGCCGGTTAATAAAACACCGTTTACTTCCTGTGTGTAGGAGGAAAGATAACCATTCTGGCTAATAATAAAAACTCCAATATCAAAATATACACTTGCGGGTCCATATACCAATTCTGAATCGGGAATAATCTTGAGGGATGTGCCTGCACTGACAGGCTTAGGGGCGGGAACTTTTAAAACAACTCCAACATCNAATAGATTTGGGTCGCTGATTTTATTNGCTTCCATCAATGTTTGAACACTAATGCCAAACCTTTGTGCAATCCCTCCCAATGAATCACCAGGCTGAACCATATACTCATCAACGTTCTGGCGCGGAGTAGGCAAAATCCTTGCTGTGTCAGGTGTGGGAGTATTTATTATTTTATTTGTCAGCCCCGAGATTACGAGTGATATATTCAGAGGCGGGCGGGTTGGCGTGGATTGACGCGTGGGAGTGGGGGTGGGAGTGTTAGGCAAAGGAGAACTCGTACCTGTCAAATCAGGTTGAGTCTGTGTTTCTTTCTGGAGCGGTAAAAAAGGATCATAGGAAGGAAAGACCACCGGCGTCACATTAGCAGGAGCGCAGGAAACGAGCAAGGCAGTTATCAGTAAATAGTAAACAGTAATTAGTGCGCGGGAAGTGGGTGATGTATTTCTTTGAACAGGCATGGGGACGATTTTACCAGCGGAGAGGGAAAGAGGGGCTTCTTGGTTTTCCAGAGTTGCCTTACTTCTCATCAAGAACGATATTGGGCCTCATTACTACATCATGCGCAAATCCAGCGACGAAGGTCAATAGTAAAACTCCATATCCTGCACCAAGACAAGACAGCATAATTGAGAGAACCGCATCTGGATCGTTGACACTCGGCACAAATCCGAATATAGCGATCTCGAGAACAAATACAATCAGTGATGAACCGATAATCAGAGCCCAAGACCATAACTTACCGAGCGGTTCTCGAATCCTGCTTGGTAGAATCTTCCTCCACCAAGTCAGTGGCTTATTGATACGAGTTGAAACGCCCCATATCAAGGGAAAGAAGATTATTTGTGCGACACCACCCCCGACCAGAAGAAGTAGAACAAAGAGGAGAATGAAAATGGTAGAACCATTCTTCTTGTGAACGAAACCAACAGACCATATTATGATGGCAAGTCCAACAATCATTGCCACGATACCAGTGATTAGGAAATTGGGGACGAGCGTAAAAGCATACTCGTTCCCATGAGGCCACATCTTTTGCGCTTCTCCAATGGCAGATATGAACATACCGCCTGTTGGGTTGTTTCCCTGAAGGGTCTCGAAAAAACCATGGCTCATACCGGATATTCCGAAAACAACTCCAAGTGTTGCTACGATTACTCTTGTCGCGTTATTCATTTCTGCTCCTTAGCCCCTCTTGGATGTTATTGTTCTGATAGCGTTCCTGACGTCAAGTCCTTTTCCTTCAGCACATCGGCGATAGCCGTGGCCCAGGAAGTGATGGCCTCCCAATCACGAAAATCGCCGAGAGGTGCTTGGACGTTCTTGAGCATCCATTTCTCGATGAAGTTCAACTTTTTCATATTCACATTCCCATGAAAGACGGCAATGTCGCAGGGCTGGATGCGGTCAGCGATGGGTTGCTGTGTCTCAGGGAAGTGCCAGCCTTTCAATAATTCCACCGCATCTCCCTCGCCAGTAGGCCCGCTCGAAAACAGCCACACTTGCCGCTCAGTCAGTATTTTCTCATTGGCCTGCAAGAACTTCACCGCATCTTTATGCCACTTGCCTATATAAACTGCGCTGCCCAATACAACTGCCTCGTAAGGGGTCAGGTCACGGATGCCAGCCACAGGCAGCACATCGGTATGCAAACCTACTTCACGAAGCACTTGACCAATTTTCTCGGCAATCTCTGCTGTTCCGCCGTACTTGGTGGCGTAAGCCACTAAAATCTGATTACACATTTTCAATCTCCTTTTTTATCTCCAATAGTTTGGAATATTTTTGGCTCTCACAGGGAAAACACTCCCATAAAAGCATCTATTCATTACTCACCAGTCGCTAATTTAGCGCCCAGCGCACGCAACACAAAAGCTGCCACCTCTTTGAAATCGAGGGGTGTCTCCCCATTCTCGTCCACAGTTGAACCTACCCCAAGATAAAAAGTCATTATCATAACCGTCGTACTGACCGGATCCAAAGGCTGGAAAATTCCCTGCTCCATGCCAGGAATTAGAATTTCGCCGCTGATTAGTTGGAACATGGGTTGATAGATTTGGTTCAAATGCTCCTTGAATGTCACATTAGTTCCTTGCATCATCGCGAAGAGAACCCTTGCCTGATGAGGATTTTCCCTCACATAATCAAAAACCGCTTCCAGTAGACGTTCCACGCGCAAGATGAAATCGTCTTCCTGGCGAATTTGTTCCGCAATGAAAGCGCAATGCGCAGTCCCGATCTCACTCAGGACGGCAAGCATCATTTCATTTTTACTGGGGAAGTAGTTGTATATCGTTCCAGTAGCAACGCCCGCCGCTTCGGTAATGCGACTGATATTGGCGCCTTCATACCCTTCACGAGCAAATTCCTCAACAGCTGCTTTCACCAGTCGCTCTCGGGTTTCGCCCATCAGTTGCTTTCGATTTTCATTCTTGTAGCGTGGTGCCATTATTTGTACTCCTTTACGATAATATGAATGAATACTCATTCATATTAAATGATAAAAGAGAATTTGTCAAGTGCTTACNTGGAAGTTTTTTTGGTAAGGACATAATGGTTATTTGCTTACGCCATACCGGAAAATTTGAAACGTTAAAAAATGCTGACCCCAATCACGTTTTCCCCGACTCAAATGGGATAACGGGCTAAAGAATATTACTGATCTGCTATCGGAGTTACCATACTTTCTAGAGCCGCCCAACCTAAGATTGCCTCGGGCACACCCGCCCTAGCGNGCGATGCCAAGGAAAGCAAGCGCCGTACTGAGCCTGTCGAAGTATGTGCCCTCGCAACGACATTTGTACGGTACAGAAACCGAATTTATTGCATAGCCTTCGGAAGCATCTTGGTCACATCGTACATCTACGTGTCTACCTGTTTCCGTGTCTACTTATTTGCTCTCCCGCCTACGACTGAAACCCCGAACCCATAATGTAATTTTCCAGCCCGCGGATCTCGCTCTCTTTATTCTCGAGCGCGGCGAACATCACATCACGCATGGAGACCAGGCCTACGAGATGTTCATCTTCCACAACGGGCAGATGGCGGATGTTATATTGTTTCATCAAACCCATGCATTGCTCGACAGTTGTATCCTTTGTGACGGTCATCATCTTGGATACCATTACATCTTTGACCAATGTGTCTTTTGCCAGGCGGCCCTCAATCTCGCCTTTATAAAGATAATCACGCTCGGTATAAATGCCGACAATCTTTCCATCTTCAGTTACCAAAATGGCGCCGATGTGTGCTTCAGCCATTACTTTGAGCGCTTGTAATACAGTATCGGTGGATGCAACTGAAAAGTTTTTCTCGTGTTCTTTTTCTTCAAGAAGTTTGCGGACAGTGGTCATGTGAATCATCTCCTTTCGGTTTATATGGTTTTTAATGCTAGAGGTTGCCTCGCATTATACCAATTCAACTTTTACCGCTGTAATTTTATACTCAGGGATCTTTGCCACTGGATCAAGTGAAGCGTGAGTCAACTCGTTTGCTGATGCATTTGGGAAATGGAAGTTGGCATACACCATGCCGGGCGGCACACGGTCCGTGATCCAAGCCTGGGCTTCAATGAAGCCGCGTCGAGATGTAACACGCACAACATTCTTTCCATTTAATCCCAGTCTCTCGGCATCGTTTGGATTCATTTCGATCAAAGCTTCGCCATACACTTGCATCAAGCCTTTTGCGCGGCGCGTCATTTGTCCGCCGTGCCAGTGATATAGCACGCGGCCTGTGCTGAGCAGCACTGGGTAATCGTCATTGGGGAGTTCGGCAGGCGGGATGTGGTCAATCGGCGCGAACTTGCCTTTTCCGCGCGTGAATTGTTTGGTGTGCAAAATAGGTGTTCCTGGATGATCCAATGTTGGGCACGGCCATTGCAGACGTTCGCCTGCTTCCAGCCGCGCATGCGTGATGCCGCCATAGGATGGAGTCAACGCGTTAATCTCGGACATGATGTCGGACGCGTTGCGATACTCCCAGCCAGAATAAGGCGCTTCGTTCTGGACCCGGTCCGGGGTCCCGGCTAGGATGCGTTTTGCTATCTGTGAAGTGATCCACCAATCGTCCCGCGCATCTCCCTGTGTTGGAATCGCCTGACGTACCATTTGCACGCGCCGTTCTGTGTTTGTGAATGTGCCGGCTTTCTCGGCAAAAGTAACGCCGGGCAAAAGTACATCCGCATAGACCGATGTTTCGGAGGGGAAGATTTCCTGCAAGAGCAGGAAGTCAATAGACTCGAGGCTGTGGCGAATATGCTTCGTGTCGGGGTCAGACATGACCGGGTCTTCACCGAGAATATAAAGTGCGTGGGTTTTTCCTTCCAGAATGCCGGGCATCATTTCGGTGACAGTTAGACCGATCTTGGACGATAGACCATTGACGATGGACAGTGTTTTAGCGCCTACGGTCTGTGGTCCATGGTCCAATCCCCATGCTTTTGCAAATTTCTCAATTACTTCTGGATTTGTAACAGGCTGATATGCGGTGAACACATTGGGCAATCCACCCATATCACATGCGCCTTGTACGTTATTTTGTCCGCGCAATGGATTGACACCGCCGCCCGCTTTGCCCATATTGCCGAGCAGCATTTGCAGGTTGGCAAGATCCATCACGTTGCGCACACCGACGATGTGCTGTGTGATGCCCATTGCCCAGATGACAGCCATCGGTGAATTATTGGCTAGGATCTCTGCCGCTTCATACAATTTCTCAACTGGAATGCCCGTGATCTCACTGGCTTTCCCCGGCGGATATTGCATTACCGTCGCTTTGAATTCATCAAAGTTTTCCGTGCGCTCCTCGATGAAGGATTTATCCTCCCAACCTTTTTCAAGGATGATGTACATCAAACCATTGATGAGCGGGATATCCGTGCCGGGGCGGTGACGCAAATGCAGAGTTGCGAAATCAGTGATGTCAATTTTGCGTGGGTCAGCGACCACAAGTTTCGCCCCACGGAATTTAACCGCGCGGCGCAGCATGGTCCCAAAGACTGGATGCTGCTCTGTTGTATTCGAGCCAATAATGAAGAAAGCTTTTGCTTCTCTTGCCACATCATCCATTGAATTGGACATGGCGCCTGAACCGAAGGAAGCGGCCAGACCGGCCACCGTGCTGGAGTGTCAGAGACGGGCGCAGTGATCAATGTTATTCGTGCCAATGACCTGCCGCGCCAGTTTGTTCATCAAATAATTTTCTTCATTCGTGCATTTTGCAGAGGTGAGGAATCCCAGGCTGTCCGCGCCGAAGTTGTTGCGTATTTCTATCAACTTCTTCGCGACAATATTTAGCGCGACATCCCACTCAGTTTCAACCCAATCCCACTGATTACTGATTACTGACCCTTCGACGTTGCTCAGGGCAGGTAACTGATCACTAATAACTGGTTTCTTCTTTCCTTCCAGTAAATATCTTCTAACTCTGGGTTTCTTTAATCTCTCCGGATGATGAATGTAATCGTAGCCGTAACGTCCCTTCACGCACAACGCCATCCCATTGACAGGCGCATTTGGGTTGGACTGTACGCCGATGACTTTATTGTTTTTTACCAGCAGGTCAAATTGACAACCCACGCCGCAATACGAACACGTAGTGGTGACTTTCTTTACTTGATGCGCGCGCGCCATCCCATAATTCATCTTGTTCGAGAGCGCGCCTGTTGGACAATAAGCCACGCATTGACCGCAGGATTCACAGCGGGCTTCGAGCATGGCTGTGTTCGCGCCCGCCACAATGACTTCGTCAATTCCGCGTTTTGCCACCCCCCACACATCGCGGACTTGAATTTCTGCGCAGGCTGATACACAACGCCGACACAGGATACAGCGATTCATATCCACGCGGATGAAGGGATTCGGGTCACTGTCCACGGGGTAGCGAGTGCCTTTGCTTCCCCAAGCTGGTGCGGAGGCTTTGTATTCATAAGCCAGGTCTTGCAATTCACACTCGCCGCTCACGTCGCAGGTGATGCAATCCTGCGGATGATTGGCGAGCATGAGCTCCAAAGTCATCTTGCGGTCTTTGGTAACTATTTCGCTGTGCGTTTGAATGTCCATGCCTTCCCAAACGGGAGTGACGCACGCGGCTTGCAAAAATCTTCCCCCTTTGACTTCTACGATACACATGCGGCAGTTGCCGGTGGGATTCAAATCCTTGTGATAACAAAGCGTTGGGATTTCAAAACCATTTACCTGCGCGGCTTGGAGAATGGTTTTGCCTGTTTCTACTTGAATGGGTTGTCCGTTAATTTTTATGTTCACCATAATTTCACCTTTTATGGTCGAAGGTCGAAAGTTAAAAGTCGTTCGACCTTCGACCTTTGACTTTCGACTTATTTCTCTGCCTTCGTAAACTCTGCGCCAAAATGCGTCAGCACTGATTTCATCGGGATTGGTACGGATTGCCCCAGCCCGCAGAAGGAAGAATCTTGCATGAGTGCTGCGAGAGTCGTTAATTCTTCTGTGTCGCCTTGCCTGCCTTGTCTGCTTGCCATGCGGTTCAAAATTTCCAGCGAGCGCCATGTTCCAACACGGCAGGGCGTGCATTTTCCACAGGATTCTACCGCGAAGAAATGCAATAACTCGCGCAGGAACGCAACGGGCGAAACAGTTTGATCGCAGATCAGGAATGAACCCGCGCCGAGGGAAATCCCTTTTTGAGAAGAAGCAAAATCAATCGGGATGTCGAGCAGGCTTTCATCCACAATTGTCCCAGCCGCGCCGCCGCACAAGGCAAAGTTGAAATTTGAGCCTTTCGTCATGCCATCGCCAAAATCGTCAATGATCTGGCGCAATGTCAAGCCAAAGGGCGCTTCAAAAAGCCCAGGGTTTTTGACATGGCCTAGTACCATGTACATTTTTGTTCCGGGTGTTGAATAAGTGGATAGCGTTTTCCACCACTCCGCGCCGTTCTTCAAGATGTGCGGCACCGCGCAAAACGACTCTACATTATTGACTGCGGTGGGTTGTCCGCGAAAGCCGTATGTGGGTGGATAAGGCGGGCGAAGTCTCGGCTCGCCGCGTTTGCCTTCCAGTGACTCGATCAGTGCGGTCTCTTCTCCGCAGATATATGCCCCCGCGCCGCGATGGGCATGAATTTTGAAAGAGAAGCCGCTTCCTAAAATATTCTCGCCAAGCAGATTTTTTTCTTCAGCTTGCTTGATCGCGTTTTCGAGACGTCGCGCCTGGTGTTCATATTCGCCTCGGATATAAATCCACGCTTCAGACGCGCCGCAAGCGTACCCTGCAATCGTTATGCCTTCCAGCAACTGATGCGGATTCGTATCCATCAACACGCGGTCTTTGAAGATCAATGGTTCTGATTCATCGGCATTGCAAATGATGTAACGCGGTGTTTTCTTTTCACTTGCGACGAAACGCCATTTGCGTCCAACGGGGAAGCCCGCGCCGCCGCGTCCTTGCAGTCCGGAAGATTCCACTTCCGTCAGAACAGCTAGCGGTTCGGAGAGAAGCGCTTTTTTTAATCCATTATAGAGACCGTGCTCAAGCGCAGATTCAATTTCATCTGGATTTACTTTTCCGATCAGGGCAGTCATCACACGCACTTCGCCTTTGCGCGGCTTTGCATAGTCGGTGCGGACTCCGCGCCAGCCCTCGCAAACTTTTTTAGCATCCAGTATTTCAACAGGTCCAGCCTGTTCATCTTCCACCAATGCCGCAGGCGCGCGATCACATAATCCCAAACATGAGCTGCGCTCTACAGACCATTGACCATTAACCATTGACGCCCATTCATCAACCATCGTCCGCTGTCCACCGTCCGCCGTCGATCTTTTAAGCCAGCATACCGGACCATCGCAGACACGCAAAACTTTCCTGCGTTCTTCAAGAGAAAGCATGGAATAAAATGTTGCCATGCCATACGCCTCGCGAGCGGGGAGGTGTAAGGCGCGGGCGGCTTCTGTTATGGTTATTTGGTTTAACTTATGATCCGCACTTAAATCTTTAAGGACTTCAAGCGTGGCTTCACGTGTACCCCCGTGGTGTTGAGCCAGCTTATAAATTTCAGGATCAATGGGTGTGTAAAGTATTTTCTTGTTGGTCATGATACCTCGCTATAAATGTTATCCAATAACTCGTAATTGATTATCTCCTGTATACGATACATTTGTCAGTCTATTTTTGCATACTTTGGTGGGACGTTTATCCCTCTTTTTTTATGATAAAATTCACAATAAAGTATAACAAAAAAGACTTTCATCAGATTTTTAGTTAGTCAAATAGATGGATGAACCTGCGGAGCGGGGCCGTTACAACCCTACTCTGTGACCATTTGAATACACTTTGAACCGATGGGTCCTGGCATACCCGATCAGTGTAATTCCATAGCGCTCTGCCATTTCAATGGACAGGGATGATGGGGAGGTGCGTGAGATTAATATCGGAACGCTGAGTTGCGCGGCTTTTTGAAGCATCTCAGAACTGATACGTCCTGTCGTGATCAAGATTCGATTTTCAGGCCAGATATTTTTTATCAAACATAGCCCTGCGATCTTATCCAGTGTGTTATGCCGCCCAATATCATCTGCCGCAACCAGAACCTTTTCGCCGTCACTTAAAGCGGATGTATGCACGCCGCCTGTATCTCGATATAACTCTTGGGACTCAAACAACTTCTCGACCAATCCCAGGATCGCTTCAGGCTGGACCTTGAGCCTGTTCTCCCCGAGGGAGACATTTGGCTTCGCGAGCAGGTCAACAGCAGTGACGCCGCCGGTACAGCCCGATGTCCTGCGCCAATTTGTCGGTTGTTCTGCATCGTGATTCAGCCACACGTCCACGTTATCGCCATGCTCGCACAAGCGGACATCCGCAACTTCGTCCATGCTTTGGATGATGCCTTCGTTATAGAGGAATCCTACAGCCATTGCTTCCAAATTGACAGGCGTGCACATGAACGTGATCCAGACATGGTTGTTGACTGTCAGGGAAACGGGAGTTTCAACAATGGTCTCGGAATCGTGGTGTTCCCATTTTTTAAATTCATACCTGTCGTATTCGATTGTTTTTCGCGGGGAAATCATTTCAACCTCTAAATTTCTTCCCAGTTTGCCGGTAATTTAGGAAGCGCCCAGTTCGGGTCTGGCTGCCAGTTTAACCAGGAATTATCAAACGGATATTTGCGTTTCTCAAGTCTATCAAGAACTTCCAATTTTGCAGTTTCGATTTCGTCCACCCATTTCGGAAAAATGACCCCGGTTTCGATCCCTTTTTGATAATCATCCAAATCCTTCCACTCAAAAGAGAAATCGGGGTTGACGATAATATCAAGATCCAAATCCAACGTATCTATGCTGTGATGGTTTCTCTTGAATGGAAGTTGGAAGTTTATGTAGTAGCACAGGAATTCATTGCGGGCATCGTTCCAGAAAAATATTGGTGAATAGAATTTTTCAGGTTCAAGGATGATTAAAAGGCGGTTGGTGTGCCAGAAAAATTGCTCAAGCCTCCAGTCTTCGGTTTGGTAATCCCATCGGCGTCTGCCATTCTTCTTGCCTTTGGGATATTGCTCCTCCACCATGCATTCAGCTCCGGGGCAAATCGCCAATACGATTTCCTGCGGCGTATCTTTTACAACTATGGTTGACATGGCGTGCCAGATACGTTTTCTATAGATTCCCCTCCAGACAACTGCGTCACCTGGTTTCCACATTTGTTTTATTTTTCTCCGAATTTCTATGGGTTTTGCAAAATAGATCTGGGTCTGCTAAAAATGCGCCCAGGCAAGCGTTCGTGCAAAGGCGGATGACCCGCCCGCGATATTCGGCGGATGGGAAATACTGCGGGTCGGCGTCGCGGAAAAGCCGCCCGCACAGGGTTACAAACCTTTGAGGGCTTGAAATATTTTTTTGGAGAGTTACAATATTATTGGAGGCTGACATGAAGCGAGTTCTCTTTTGGTTATTTGTGCTTGCGCTCGTCGCGCTCAACTGGGCGGCTTTGCATGACATCCTCAAAGGCGAGCCGAATGTTTGGTTGGAATGGACAGCTGTTGTTATTAGTGTAGCTTTGCTGGGTGTTTGGACTGGCAGGCGCATTATGCAAAATAATAACGGTTAATTTCCTGCCAGCTTGCCAACAAACTTAACACAGGGTCTTGTGAATACATCTTCTTTGTGCGGGGCTTCTTCCAACTCGAAAGAGAGGTCCTGCCCGGGGAAATGTAGAAATTCGTGCATATCCAGAAGCCATTTTGGGCAGCCGGTCACATCGTAGACGATATTCTTGAAGGCGACAAATTTGTGCGTGCCGTGTTCGCCATTGTTGCGTTTGAGTTCTGTCTGTGTAATAACTCTTTCTGGGGTCATAATACTCTGAATGTGATCCCTTCGGACAGGTAGCGCTCGATATATTTCAAAAGCGAATAGATAATCAGCGAGCAGCCGATATATTCGATCGATTCTTCCAGGCTGGCAACTGTGGCATAGGTGAAATTTTTTTGACCGAGGGTCGAGGCGAAATAGCCGCTGATCATTTCACCGCCGATCACGCCGCCGATATACACAGCCAGGGAAACAAGGAATAGGGCCTTAAATTTCCCCTCCAGATGCAGAAAGAACAGTAGATAGACCAGTCCGAAGATGGCGACAATGACCATACCCGGGATGACCCACGCAAAATAGAAAAAGCCTTCCGCGCCTGCGATGGCGCGCATGGGCTTGATCATGTTTTCATGAATGACTGCGGCTTCGTCCATTGAAAGAAAGAAGAAGATCAGCGCCAGTCCAACCCAGTTGTATCTGAATTTATCTTTAACTGATATTTTCCACGAACTGATGGCGGCGAGCAAAAGCGCAGGGACGAATAACAACAGGGCATTGATGTAGGTGGTGATATTGCCCTCTGCATCCAGATAGAAATTCTGCATGAGCTGATCCAACAGGAATTCGTGCCACGGACCGCGGATGTCGGCAATGCCGAAGAACCTGATCTTTTGCCCCCAAATGCTCAAGCCGACGATGACCCCTACCATGACGAGCAAGAAAATTAGAGTTCGTTTTGGGTTGAGTTTTATGCTTGCTGTTTGCCCTGTCATTGGAATATCCTTTAAGGGACGATTATATCGTCGAAACACCTGTGTTGACGGTTCGACTTTCGCTCACCGCGTCGAAACACCTGTGTTGAGCCACGTCGAAACACCTGTGTTGAGCCACGTCGAAACAGGATCAAGCGTCGGCCAGGTTAGAGGCGGGAACGATCACGGTGCGCACATCGCCCCTGAATTTTTCCAGTTCGTCCAATACGCGGTTGATCGCGTCTGCATCCAGCGGGACGGTTTTTGTCACAATCTGTGAGGTGTCCAAAATATTCCTGCGCGCCATTTCAACCAGCAATGGAAGCTCCTGCAAGTGATGATCGTTCGCGCCGATCAGTTCAACTTCCTTGCCGAGCAGTTCATTGTAAGTGTCGATTTCAAGGGACTGGTTGGAAAGACCGACGATCACGACGCGCCCCAAGATGCCCGCAGCTTGAATGGCTTGCTTCATGGTTTGTCGAAGCCCGATCATTTCGATGGCAACATCCACGCCCTTGCCGTCGGTAAGTTTCCTGATTTCTGCAACGGCATCCACTTTTTCCCCGTTGACGGGGATCGCGCCATATTGTGCGGCGAGTTTTAGTTTGTCCTCATGGATATCCACAGCATACACCTCGAGTGCNCCGAAGGCTTTGGCAAGCTGGACGGCAGATTGCCCCAGCCCGCCCACACCAAAAATGGCAACCCGGTCGCCGCCTTTCAGTCTGCTTTTTCGCAAAGCATGAAACGCAGTTGCAGAGGCGCACATCAAGGTTGCGCCTTGTTCAAATGGGATTTCATCGGGAAGGTGAATGGCATTACGCGCAGGCACGGAGATGTATTCCGCATAGCCGCCATTGGTGTAATGACCGAGCATTAAAACTTTCTCGCAAAACTGGTCGTTGCCGGTTGAACAGTAATAACAATCGCCGCAGGAGATGTTGTAATGCAAACAGACTCTCTCACCGATCTTGACATTCGTCACTTGCGCGCCAATTTTTTCAATTACACCTGCCACCTCATGCCCAAGGGTGAGGGGAACAGGCCGCACAGGTGAAATGCCTGCGCGGTAATGTGCGTCTGAATGGCAAATTCCTGCCGCTTTGACCTTCACCAAAATATCCTGTTCGCCGATTTCAGGGATGGGGATCTCCTGCATTTCCAAAGGTTGTTTTACGCCCATAAAGCGAATGGCTTTCATATATTCTCCTTAAGTCCCAATCTCCGCCTCCATGGATGGCGCGCAGGCGGGTCTGTATTTATTGGTAAGCTGGGATTATACCCGCGCACAGATCTGACACCTTGTTATGTTCAAACCAGGCTGCATCTCAGCCGGGCGCTTATCGAAGCATATCTCCCCAAATCAAAGACTTCGGAAATCTTTCAAATTCATCCTTCCACCTTCATCCTTTTCTTTCCCCAACCCCGCAAGCAAAAACCTCCTGGTTGAGCGCAATTAAATCATGCTATACTCGCCTCGCGATGAAGATATATCTTGATACTTGTTGCCTAAATCGTCCGTTTGACGATCAAAGTCAGGAACGGATTCGACTTGAAACAGAAGCAATGATGATTATTCTTGCGCGGCTGTCTCGCAAGGAATGGACATGGCTTGGAAGTCAGGCTTTGGAAATTGAAATTGACCGTGCAGCAACTGTCTTGAAAGTCAAGAGCAAAACCCTCCTTTAAAGGGAAACCCAGTCCGTCTCAAGCAGCGACCGTCTGCCTGAACGGGGCCCGATCTCGCATCATTGCGTTCAGGATGGTCAGGAACTTCCGCATACAAGCAGTCAATGCCACCTTCTTCACCTTCCCCCGTCTCAACAATTCTTGATACTGCGCCTTGATCAACGGGTTGTACCGTGTCGCCACCAAGGTCGACATGTACAGCACACTGCGCACTTCGATCCGTCCGCCCTTCGTCTTCCGATAGCCCCGTTTCTTGCCACTGTCCGAATTCATCGGCGCCAAGCCCACCAATGCCGCGATCTTCTTGCGGTCCAGTTTCCCCAACTCTGGCAGTTCCGCCAGCAAGGTCGCTGCTGTCACCCGCCCCACTCCCTTGGCGCTGCACAGGATCTGCTCCTGCTCCTGCCAGTCTTCATGTTCTTTCATGAAGCCATCCAAGTCTTTTTCGAGGTGTTTGATCTCTTCCTTCAAGACCTCGATCATCCGCTCCAAGCAGTCCCGCATATCCGCATGGACCGTCCGCAGGCGGCTTTTTTCCGCTTTTAGCATCTCTTCCACCTGCCTACGGCGCACCAAAAGGGCAGATATATAGCGCCCTGCCTCACTTTTTGCCTCAAACTGCCTCGGTCTCACCTGTTTCCCGAACTCTGCCAGGTTGAAGGCGTCCAGTTTATCGGTCTTGGCAAGCAGTCCACAGGCACGAGCGTATTGTCTCACCCGCGCAGGGTTGACCACTGCCACAGGCAGTCCTGCTTCGTACAGTCCCAACACCACAG
>JGI1356J14229_10002393_pt1 | contig 14977 bp, 13 predicted proteins | sample Subgrocontami58m_FD_14229 | JGI IMG/M metagenome (IMG submission 14229) | reverse complement strand
TGGCTGTGGCCGGGGGTGGTGAGGTTGTTGGCGGAGGCGTGGTGGCAGGTGGAGGTATTACCACTGGAACCGCGACAGTAAACTGGCCTGTTTTACCATTCACATCGATAGCGTAGGCGCCGGGTGTGCTTCTCGCAACTAGCCAGCTCACTGTCCGTATCTGACCGGCTTCAAGAACTACGTTCTCTTCCGCCTCTTTGACTCCATTGACCTTGAGGATAACGGGATAAGTACCGACGGCGCCGCCGGAATTAGTAACCAGCACTGAGACAGTATTTGGCTCATTTAATCCAACATTTGGTTTAGATACCAAGAAGTTAGAAATGGAGAAATTGGGAGTGGGTGGCGGGGGGATTGCTTGAATCAAAGCCCCTATCCAATTAGATGGTATCTCCTGAGCCAGGGTATTCGCAAGCACCGCACTGGAGAAATTTATGCGGATACTATTAGTGAGTGAGCCTATGACACTGAATTGCAGACCGGCCAAAGACCCGTTGCCGCTTACCCCGGTCAGTCCGGGAAGATTCTGCACAATGGAATATCTGCCCGGTTCCCTGTTGTTCCAGGTATCAACCGGAATCGTCTTGCCGTTTATGCCGCCACTGGTTACGCTATTCAGCCTGAGCACAACCGGGTCAAAGGAAATATCGTAGCTGGCCGCATCAAAGTTCACTACCCCGGTTATGTTAACGGTAGCGGTAAAGTTGCTGCCCGGGACTATCCCACCTGGGATAATCAGGCTGACGCTGGTAGGAGCAGCCGCAGAAGCCGGCGTTGTGGGCTGTAACAGTCCGCCTACGGCTATAATAAGAATCAATGCCGCACCGAGTACGAGTAAGGCAATTCTTCCAGCTTTTCTCATCGTTTCGATGTTCATCAAGCCTACCTTATGTCAGGCATTTATGTACAGTATTATTACTTGTATGATGCCATTTGTCAAACACGTTCTGCAGGTCAACTATAGGCTAAATTAGTATTGGTTTCAACACTACCCGGATTCTTTATTTAACAGTTTTCCTGACTGCAAGGAGTTACGATGGCGCCGCGCAATGTGATAGAATGATGACTGGCAGCTCATCCAGAAAGTAATCGTCTTTTATCTCTTCGCAGATGTTAAAGGACTTTTTAGAGGAGAGCGAGTAAGAACAGATAACTTTATGAGGTACCCGGCTATGAATCAGCTTGGCGTTACCAGATGCGGCAATACTGAATTTCGTTGGGGAGAACGGACCTATGTCATGGGGATAATCAATGTGTCCCCGGATTCCTTTTCCGGCGATGGACTTACTAACCTTGACGCGGTATCAGACCAGGCGCGCCGCTTCGTCAGTGAAGGCGCCGATATTCTTGACATCGGCGGTGAATCTACCAAACCCGGCTCGTCACCCGTCGCGGTCGATGAGGAAATCAGGCGGGTGGTCCCGGCCGTAGAACGCCTGGCTTCCGAAATCAATATTCCCCTGAGTGTAGACACCTATAAGTCGGAGGTAGCTCAACGAGCACTCAAAGCCGGCGCAACCATGATTAACGACCAGTGGGGCTTGAAACGTGACCCGAAGCTGGCGGAATTAGCCGCTGAATGGGGTGTTCCCATTATCCTGATGAGCAACCAGCGGGACAAGGGGGGATACGATTCGGGCATCAAGCGTGACATCGCCTACTACAACGACCTGATGGCCGAAGTGACTTCCTCACTTAGTAATAGTATCGAGCAGGCCTTGAAGCTGGGAGTACCCCGGGAGAACATTATAGTGGACCCGGGGATTGGATTTGGCAAAAGCTGGCGGCAGGAATTGGAGATAATCCGGCGTCTGGATGAATTATGCGGGTTGGGCAGGCCGATTCTTATCGGGCCCTCCCGTAAATCCTTCATCAGCATGGTGTTGAATCTGCCCGCCTCGGAGCGTGTGGAAGGCACCGCCGCAGCCGTAGCCATCGGCATTTCCAAAGGAGCCGATATAGTACGGGTACATGACGTGCAGCAGATGGTGCGGGTCTGCCGCGTGAGCGACGCTATCGTGCGCTGGTCATAGCATCGGCGTAAGTAGGGTAAAATGGAGGTTGGGTCAAGCGAAGCGCAGCCACAGATCCATTTTATTACCGATCAGCAAACGGTGTCAGCACTGGACAAACATCACCATGATATTCAAACAAACGTGAGCAGGAATGTTTAAATGATCGAAATTATAAAAGCCGAAGAAAAACATGTAGCAGCTATTGGACAGATGTACTTGGAATTTATTAAATTTCATGCGGATATTGACCCTATTTGGACTCCGATTGATGACCCAATTCCAGGTATGCTAGAAAATCATCTGCAGCGTTTCATGAAATCAGAAGATGGTCTTGTATTGGTGGCACTAGATAACAAACAGGCTGTTGGCTACTCTTTGTCAGAAATAAAGAGATTTACTCCAGGGTCAAAGCGCGGGAAGTATGGTTATGTTGATACGATGGCAATCACTGCCAGCTACCGTCGCAGAGGGATCGGTGAAAAAATGTTCGCTGAGATAATAAAATGGTTTAAGTCGAACGACATTAACCGCGTGGAAATACAGACCGCTTCTCAGAGCGTAGTCGGAAATTCATTTTGGCAGAAACAGGGATTCACGATTTTTCAGCATAATCTGTATAAGAATCTGGAATGAATTCGATATACCCAGAAATCCTAACTAATCAATGAAGATAAAGTACTCATGGAAGGACAAACATCCCGATGTTTGATTGGTATCATTTTGAGATGACAACATAATGAATAGCACAATATCTGAATCATGGTTTAGAGCTTAATATGGAAAACAGTATAAATACTATGGTGAATAGGATTACAAGGGTTTTATCTGAAAACAATCCTAATATCTACCTATTTGGCTCAGTTGCTTTAAATGATTTTAAACTTGGATGGAGTGATATCGATATTATTTGCTTGACAGAAAAAGTGTTATCAGAAGAACAAGCACAAGTATTAGTTGAATTGCGTCAAACACTTTTAAAAGAATATCCCGATAATGTTTATTACCGGTTATTTGAAGGTGGAATTTTATCCATAAATGCTTTTTTGAACAAAGCAACTGACAGGGTTGTTTACTGGGGGACAAGTGGTCAAAGAATAACCGACACTTACGAGCTTAACCCCTTTTCGAAGATAGAAATAAAAGATTCAGGAAAGCTTCTATTTGGAAGGGATTTTAGAGATAAAATCTCATATCCGACTGAAGATGAAATTAAAAGGGCTGTTAATAATCATTATGAAGCCATTAGAAAATACGTAAAAGAAACTAATAAAAGCATTACTTCAGCAGGGTGGCTATTTGACATTGCAAGATGTCTATACACATTAAAAACTGGGGAAATTATTGCGAAAACCGATGCCGGTGAATGGGCAATCGGAGAAAACCTTGTACCGGATATAAAAATAATGAAAAGAGCTATTGAGGTTCGAAAAAATCCAAATTATTATAAAACAGATGAAGATACATTAAATTGGCTAGCTACTCTTGGCCCCCATATTCAAAGATTTGCGGATGTTTTAGAAAACCAATTATTCGACGAATAAGTAAAAAGGGTGTGCTTCGCCGAAAATTTAGCCCACCCTCATGCCACCAGCTTCTTATATTCAGCCATCAGCTTTGCAGTTACAGTTCCAGGTGCGCCGGAACCGACCGGCTTACCGTTTACCTCAGTGAGCGGCATAATCTCCATAAGCGAGTTCGTCAAGAAAGCCTCCTGGGATTGAAAAATATCGTCCGGTGTGACATCTGTCTCAAGAGCGCCTACGCCTAGCCGGGAAGCCAGCTCCAAAACCACTTCACGGGTGATTCCGGGCAGAATTCCACTCTCCTGCCCCGGTGTCTGCAAGAGTCCATCACGTACCAGGAAGGCGTTGCTCATACTGGCCTCAGCCAGAAGCCCCTTCTCATTAAGGCAGAGGGCCTCGTCAACCCCGGCTTTCCTGGCCTCTCGCTTTGCCAGGAGATTTTCCAGATAATTAGATGACTTGAGCCTGGAGAGAGGGGATTGGCTGTTACGGCGGATAGTTGAAACTACAGCCCTGAATCCATTCCTGTAAACCTGTTCGGAATAAGGCTGGTACTGCCCGGCGAGTATCAGCACAGTCGGTTTGCTGCAAGTTCCGGGGTCAGGGGTCATCCCTCCCTCACCGATGGAAACCGTGATACGAATACGCGCCTCACTGAGCTTATTCGCCAGTATGGTATCTATTACTGCCCTTTTTAGAGCCAGCCCTTCTATGTTTATCCCCAGTATCTCCGCAGAGTGAGCCAGGCGGCTGAGGTGTCTATCCAGATAAAACGGCTGACCTCCATAGGCGCGCACAGTCTCAAACAGGCCGAAACCATAGAGAAAGCCGTAGTCCATCACGGATATGGTAGCCTGGCTGCCTGGCATTAAGACGCCATTCAAGTAAACAATGTCGCTCATAAACCTGCTCCCTTCGGCCATCGCGGCTGTGAGAAGTCCAGGAAATTCCTCAGCAAATCATGGCCTGACCCGGTCATTATCGACTCCGGGTGGAACTGAACCCCTTCAATCACATAATCCTTATGCCGGATACCCATGACCACGCCATCATCGGTCTCGGCAGTCAGTGCCAGTGACGAAGGCAGGCTGTCTCTGTTCACTATCAGAGAGTGGTAGCGGCCGGCCTCGAAGGGATTGGGCAGGTTCTTATAGATTGTCTTGCCGTCATGATGAACCATGGAACTTTTGCCATGAGTGGGCACCACAGCTCGGATAACCTGGCCGCCGTAGACATAGCCTATGCACTGGTGTCCCAGGCAGACGCCCAGGATTGGAATTCTGCCGCCGAAGCGCCAGATAATATCATTCGAGATGCCTGCCTCAAGCGGAGTACATGGCCCGGGCGAGATGATAATGTGAGACGGCTTCAGGCTTTCAACCCCATCCAGGGTTAGACGGTCATTACGGTAAACGGCAGGCTCCCAACCCAGCTCACCCAGGTACTGGGCGAGGTTAAAGGTAAAAGAATCATAGTTATCGATGACCAGCACCATTCTTATCTCACACTACCCGCTGTCACGTTGAGGGCATCGATGAGCGCCCTGGCCTTGTCCAGCGTCTCCTGATATTCGGCCTCAGGGTTAGAATCATAAACAACGGCGCCGCCCACCTGAAAATAGGCCTTACCCCCTTTGACCAGAAAAGTCCGTATGGCTATGTTAAGGTCGATATCGCCGTTAAAGCTCAAATAGCCGATGCTTCCGGTATAAACACTCCTTCTCGTCGGCTCCAACTCATCTATTATCTCCATCGCCCGCACTTTGGGCGCTCCCGTAATAGAACCACCGGGAAAGGTAGCTTTAAGCAAATCGATGCAGTTCTTGCCCTCTCTGAGCTTTCCCTCGACTGTCGAAGTGAGGTGGAAGACGGTAGGAAACACTTCCAGGGCAGCCAGTTCTGTAACCTTGACTGTGCCATAACGGCATACCCGGCCTAAATCGTTTCTCTCCAAGTCAACAATCATGATGTTCTCAGCCCGATCTTTAGGGCTGGTCAGCAGTTCCTTTGCCCGGGCATCATCCTCTTCCGGGGTCTTCCCCCGCGGGCGGGTGCCCTTAATAGGCCTCGTCTCGACTTCGTCTCCCTGCAAGCGGAGAAATCTCTCCGGCGAAGAGCCGACCACCGTAACCTCATCAAAACCAAGATAGCAGGCAAAAGGCGCCGGGTTTATACGGCGCAACTGCATGTATAGCTCATAGGGACTGATAGCAAGCTCGGCCTCAAAGCGCTGTGAGAGGTTTACCTCGAAAATATCACCGGCGATGATGTACTGCCGGCATTTCTCGACGGCATCAATGTATTCCTGGCGGGTAAAGCCTCCTTTAAGGCTGACCTGTTTCTTAGCGGTAGTAGATGGAAACGTCAATGCCGGCTCTATACCGGAAGACGATGCCCCGGCCAGCGCAGCCTTCAGTTCATTCAGACGCTCTTGAGCCTTTGCTAGTCTTTTACTCTCAATCAATTCAGGGAAGCCGGTAGAGATGACATAGGCCTTACCCTGAAGATTATCAAACGCCAGCACTACATCATAGAAGCCAAAATAGCATTCAGGCAGCTTCAGATCATCGATAGCAGCGCTGGGCAGACGCTCGATAAAGTGACAGAGGTCGTAGCTGAAGTAGCCGACAGCCCCTCCAACAAAAGGTACAGGTGAGGGACAAGAATCCAGGCGATAAAGTTCCAGGAAATGCCCCAGCACGTCAAACGGATTATCATTCAGGCGTCTCTTCTGTGTGCCCTCGGTAAGAATTACCTCGCTTTCATAGCTGCTGAGCACCAGGAAGGGGTCGCTGCCGATAAAAGAATAGCGTCCCAAATTGTGATGATCCATGCCGCTATCCAGGAAGAAACTAAACTGCCTGTTCCTGAACAGTTCAAATGCGCTGAGCGGTGACAGTTCCGTATCTATCTCTTCAATCAGTGGAAGGCGAGGTTCTTTATCCATAGAATTAAATTGCCATCAGATATCGTGGTTCTGCTTACCGGCAGATACCTGAATGATACATCTATGGGAAAGCACCGTCAATTGAAAAATGTGCAGACCGGGCTACTGCGGTGTCTATTGGGCATTCGTTTCTCTGCTAGAATCACGTGCGCTTCACTAGTACTTTTCCCTATACCAAACTCAGGTATTTCGAAGCAATTAAATACACTAACTGAATGATTTGCTTTTTGATTCGCAAAGCATACACTTTACACCATTAGCTAATAGGGAAACTCATTTATTCTTTAAATTTCCTTTTACTCCTTCCGTGATGGAGACTTGCAAAATCTGGCGGCGAGAATATCATTTGTTATTAATGGAGGCGAGATGAGCAAAAGGATTATCTGGTTAGTGATTAGCAGCTTAATGGTCTTGTCCCTGGTGGTGACTGCCTGTGGCCCTGCGGCAGCTCCAACTACGCCGGCTACACCGACCACACCGACCACACCGACTGCCCCAACCACCCCGGCAAGACCAACAACGACTACCCCGGCGCCGGAACCAACACAGCAAGCGCCGGTGCCCACCAGCGCCGTGGCGCCTAAATACGGCGGCACGCTTAACATTCTTCAGGGTACCGATATCCTTGGTTTTGATAACGGCGCCGGTCTGGGCGGAGTTACCATCGCTCTGACCCACGATACTTTCGGTGAAGCGGACTGGGCAAGAGGCCCCGCCGGCACCGGTGAAATCGATTTCGAAGTGCCTCTGCCGCCCCGGGAATTTCTCAGGCCGCTTGTGGCTGAAAGCTGGGAAATACCCGAAATCGGCACCCTTATCTTTAATCTCCGTAAAGGAGTTAAGTACTCCCTTAACCCGGCTCTCGAAGCCAGCCGTTTGGTGAACGGGCGGGAATTTACTGTTGCTGATGTTATCTCCAGTTTTAAGCGGCATACTACTTCCGGCGCTACCATACCAAGCCTCTACAGGGGCGCTCCGGATATGTCAAAAAATGCGACCATAACGCAAACAGGCCCGAATCAGGTCACTATTAAAACGCCTGTCGACCCGTGGTGGGGCTTCATTTCATTCGTCGGCGCCTGGGCTTTTGTCTTCGACCCGCCTGAAATAGTGGCGAAATATGGTGATGCGCAGGGTTGGCAACGCTCGGTGGGGACTGGCCCCTATATGCTGACAGACTTTGTTGCCGGCAGCGCCGCTACGATGAAAAAGAATCCCAACTATTATGATAAGGATTCGGTAGGCCCGGGCAAGGGCAGTCAATTACCTTATATCGATACTGTCAGAATCCTGATTGTGCCTGACCTTTCCACGCAGTTGGCGGCAATGAGGACCGCTCGAGCGGACTGGGTCAGCGGAATCGTCTGGGAGCAGGCTAACGACTTAAGGAAAACTGCCCCGAATCTGAAATCCAAGAAATATGTCTTCCGCCAGACTGTCATCGGTATGAGGACAGATAAGACGGACGTTCCGTTCAAGGATAAGAGAGTACGCCAGGCTCTGCTGATGGCCACCGATTTCACTTCCTTGAAGAATGACTACTACGGCGGCGAAGCTGATATCATTGCTTGGCCGCTGCAAAAAACCAAGGGCTTCGAAGCGGCTTATATGGGGCTGGAGGAGTTGCCGGCGGCAGTGCAGGATCTCTACAAGTACAACCCGGATAAAGCCAAGAAACTCCTGGCTGAGGCTGGTTATCCCAATGGCTTCAAAGCAAAGATTCTTGTCCAGAGCATCCCAGCTTCCGTTGACCTTATCTCAGCGGTAAAAGCCATGTGGGCCAAAGCTGGTATAGACCTGCAATTGGACCTCAAGGAGACGGCTGTCTATACCTCGCTCAACAATGCTCGTAACTACGATGATATGATACTGCGCCTCTCCGTTGCAGACCCGAACAACATAGGCAATATGGCTAACTACAAAGGCAACCAGGTATTCAACACCAGCTACGTTAACGACCCCGAAGCTGAAAGGGTTTATAACGAGGTGGTGAAGAATATAATCGTCAACGAGAAGAAGGTCTTCGAGCTGCACAAGAACTTTATGCCCTACCTCCAGGAGCAGGCTTACATCATCCCGATGCCCCTGCCGCCGATGAACGTCTTCTGGCAGCCCTGGGTTAAGAACTACCACGGCGAGGGTCCTATCAGATTCGCCTCGTTCGTCAGCTGGATTAAGTATGCCTGGATAGACCAGGAGCTCAAGAAGTCAATGGGCTATTAAAACTTGATGTGAAGACAGTCAATCAGGCTACAACGGCTGGAGAATCATAATTCTCCAGCCGTTCCTTCTTGGCGAAACGGGATAAAACATCTACATACTATAACGACAGTAATTGTCGTTGTAGTATGTTATACTAAAGAATATTTCACCTGACCACGAATGCCCGGAAGCTGTGCGCAGTCGCCCGGACAATCCGCTAGGTTTGAACACGTTATTGAGAAAACCGGTATTGACTGATATCCACAATTCTTTCTCAACAGACGTCAGCCCGAAAGAGAGAGGTAAGAAAGGTTGGTTTTGTTATGACAGTGATAGAAAAGTCAAAGGGCAACGTCCGGATACTCGACAACATCCCGGTGAAAATCGATGTCGCTGATGTGATGAAACGGCTTCGGATGCGCGGTGATACCAGGCGCATCGAGGAAATGGTTCAGGAACTGATTGAGATGGTCACACAGGTAGCCCGCCCGAAGGTGATGTACAAGATTTCTCAAGTCAGCTATGCCGATGGAAAGAGACTGGCGGTCGATGGGATTGAGTTTACCCATCACGTGCCCGCACTCAACTTCAGCCAGGGAGAGAGGGTATTCCCTTATGTCGCCACTTGCGGCGCGGAGGTCGAGACGATAAAACTTCCTCCTGGAAATGCGTTAAAAGCTTATTATCTGGATGCGATTAAGAATATGGTTCTACTGCGGTCGGCCGGCGAATTTCTGCAAGACCATTTAAAACAAACTTACCACCTGGAAGAAATATCGCGTATCGCTCCCGGTGAGGCAATCGGCACTGTAGCGCAACAACCAAAGCTGTTTTCTATCCTGGGGGATGTTGAGGGTTCCATCGGTGTAAAACTTAATGCCCATAATATAATGGTTCCTGAAAAATCAGGTTCGGGGATATATTTCGAGACCAACATCAGAATCGAAAGCTGCCAGCTGTGTCCCAATAACTGCCGCGGTCGAAGAGCTGCCCATGACCCGGAGTTATTTGTAAAGTTCCGTAAGAAACAGCCGGTTTCCGGGCTGGTGACAGAGAATCCTACCCCAAAGAGTTAGTGGCGGGCTTAACTCATTCTTTCAGATGCCGCGACAAAGCGGAATCAAAAGTCAGAACTAAAACGACAGTAATTGTCGCCGAGCTATGTTATACTTAAAGATATTTCATATTCTTCACCACAGATTTATCGGAGGCAACCTTGAAGCAGACGCGAACAGTTGCTCGGTCAGTCCGCTTGGCTCAAATACAGCATGCTTTAAGCAAACGTCCCGATGGGCTGACCAGTCATGACCTGGCCGAGTGTTGTGGTGTCTGCGTCCGTACAGTCCAGCGTGACCTGGTAGATTTGCAGCTCCATCTCAATATTCCCCTCACTCAAGACGGCGACCGCTACGGCATTGTCAGTGATTACGGTCTGCCGCCCGTATCTTTCTCCGCTGATGAAGCCATATCCCTGTTTCTGGCTTGCCGGTTGGCGCTCCGGCAGGCCGATAAGAATAACCCTCATATGCGAAAGGCGCTGGAAAAGATGGCGGCGATAATGCCGGCCGAGCTGGCTGCGCGTTTGAAGATTGGTATAGACGACGGGAAAGAAGAAGTTGACGCCAACCTGGCCAGGGTTTTCGAGGCCGTAGGACTCGCCTGGATAACCCAACGGCAAGTAAAGCTTTGCTATCTTTCCGCACGAGATAATCAACTCAAAAACTGGGTGCTGGAGCCATACTTCATGGAGATGAGCGGGGCAGGCCGTTCCACTTATGTAATAGGGCACGCGTCTAGAGAAGGGAATGAGGGTCTCATTTCATTCCGGCTCGACCGTGTAAAAACCGCAGAGATTCTTCCGGTCACCTTTGAGGCCCCGTCGGACGAGAACCTTGAGGTGCTATTGACTTCCGCTTGGGGCACGATGTGGAAAGAACAGACCGAGGTAAGATTTGAGATGCCTGCTAACCGCATTCATCAATCCAGAGAACGTGCTGCGCATTTGCCACAGTCCATAGTCGGCGCGCCTGGCGATATCGCCACAGTTGCCTTACATATCAGCAGCTGGCTGGAAGTCCATCCCTGGATACGCTCTACGACTGCTAAATTTGATGAATTAACTCCCGAGCTAATCGAGCAGCACTTTGACGAACACATGAAAAAGCTGAAGCAAAGTTGCGGCATGAAACCAGATAAGACAAAGAATAAGGATGGTAACAGATGAACAAGAATATTCTATGGATAGTGGCAAGCAGCCTGATGGCGCTATCGCTGATGATGGCGGCTTGTGCCCCGGCAGCCACACCAACGGCTCCGGCAGCGCCGACGGCACCTATTACGCCTGCAGCGCCAGTTGCACCTGCTACACCTGCTACACCGACCGCCCCTGTCAAGGAACCGCCACAGAAGGAAGCGGTGGCGCAGTCTAGCGTGAAGCCGAAATACGGCGGCTCGATGACCATCCTTCTGTCCGTCCCAACCCAGATTCAAAATTGGGATTCCGCGGCTGCGCCCATCGGTAAGACGGAGGCATCCTTCCTCGTCTACGAACAGATTGTTGGTATGGACTGGGCCAAGGGAATTCCTGGTACCGGCGAAGTTGACTGGGGAGCCGGAGTGCAGCGTTTCGAGGGCTGGGGACCCCAACTGGCTGAAAGTTGGCAAATACCTGAACTCGGCACCTGGATATTCCAGATTCGCAGGGGAGTTCGTTACGCTCTTAACCCGGCCAGTGAAGCCAGCAAACTGGTCAATGGCCGCGAACTTACCGCCGATGATATTGTCTATAACGTCAAGCGGTATGTCAGCGACCCCCGTTTCCCCACTGCTGGAATCCGCAATTCTCAGGGCGTTATGGCTAGAGCCGTAACCGTTAATAAAACGGGCCCATGGGAAGTGACCATCAAAACACCCGTAAACCCCTGGATAGGTTTCTTCTGGTTGATTTGGGGAGGAAACAGCCATCATGTCGCCGCCCCGGAGGTGATAGACAAGTACGGCAGCGCCACTGACCCGATGAAATCTGTGGGCACAGGGCCATTTATGCTCAGTGACTTTGTCGCTGGCAGCCAGGCATCCTTCGTCCGGAACCCGAACTACTGGAAAACCGAACCTGTCGGCCCAGGTAAGGGAATGCAACTGCCCTACCTCGACAAGGTCAATCTGTTGGTAGTGCCTGACGATTCTACCCGTCTTGCTGCCATGCGCACCAGCAAGGGCGATTGGATCACCGCGGTCCAGTTGGAGGATGGCAAAGCTTTAACTAAGAACGATCCCACTCTCCAGTTTAAGAAATACTTGCCGACAGGCGGCGCCATCTCGCTGAAACTAGAGAATAAGTCCCTCCCCTTCAAAGACATACGCGTCCGCCATGCATTAATGATGGCGACTGACCGTGAGGTAATCACAAGAGACCTGTATGGGGGCGAGGCTGAGAGTTTCGTCTGGCCGACTCCCCCTGAATATTACTGGCTTTTCATACCATTGAAGGATATGCCCCAGTCAGTCCAGGCGTTGTACAAATATAACCCTGAACAGGCGAAGAAGCTCCTGGCTGAAGCCGGCTACCCCAATGGCTTCAAAACCACCATGGACGTCCGCGGTACTGCCGGCGATGTCGACCGGGCAGCGATCATTAAGGACATGTGGGCCAAAGCGGGCATTGAGGTCAGCCTCATACCCAGAGAACCGACTACCTTTACCTCCATGGGCTCCCAACGCGCTTGGGAACAGATGCAAATGGGCGTCTTCGCCTCCGGCGGCCAATTGCTTACCAGCCTTTTCTCGATGGGTTTTCGGGGTCCTCTTCTTGGCGGCGTTCCCGCCTGGCTGGACCAGACTGCAGAAGACGCCTTCCAGGAATCGCAAAAGTACGTCATCGTCAATATGCCTAAGGCTGACGAGATTTACCGAAGCATTATACCTTACGCCGCCGAGCAGGCCACCAGTATACCGCTGCCTATACCTTACCAGTACACCCTCTGGCAGCCTTGGCTGAAAAACGTCTATGGGCTTGCCCGGTTTGAGGCTTATGGCATGTGGACTCAGGAGGCGTGGGTTGACCAGGACATGAAGCAGCAAATGACTGGAAGAAGATAGCATTCAGTGTCTTGTAAAGTACCAGATTATATGGCAGGCGAAAGATTTGAAACTCTTGATATTGCAAGAGTTAAGGAGAGAATAGCATGGCAACACAGGTCAAGACAGAGGGATTGCGGCAGCAGGAAGAAAAGAAACTGATAGCCCAGATTGAAAAGAAAAACGGTAAAGCTATAGACCAGATTCGCCAGGAGAGAATAAAGCGAATCAGGGATGCCATGGAATTGAGAGAGCCGGACCGGGTACCTGTCACCCTGCAGACCGGTGTCTTTGCCGCAAGGTATGCCGGACTTACTCCCTCCGCGATGTATTACGACCAGGCAGCCTACCGGGACGCTGTCCGTAAGACACTCGTTGACTTTGAGCCTGATACCAGCGGCGCCGCTGTGGCGACTAACTCCGGTCTGGTTCTGGAGTTGCTCGATGCTAGACATCAGCGCTGGCCCGGCGGCAACCTTCCTCCCGATGTCCCCTACCAGTTCGTCGAGGGGGAGTATATGAAGCCGGAGGAATATGATATATTTCTTGCCGACCCTTCCGATTTCATCATGCGTTATTACTTCCCCAGGATATACGGGGCATTGGCGCCCTTTTCGGAATTTGCCCCTCTAGGCACCTTGCGGGAGAATGGTTTTACTGGCTTTCTGGGTTTCTTTGTCCGTCCTGAATTCAAGCAGCTTGCCGAGCGCGTCTACAAGGCGGCGCAGGAACAGGAAAAGCTGGCGAAAGAGGGAAACGCCTTCGCCCAGGAGATAGAGCGGCTCGGTTTCCCCTCGCAGGGAAGAACGGGGAGCACTATCGGTGGCGCTCCACTGGATGCCATTGCCGACCTGCTGAGAGGCATGCGCGGTGTAATGCTCGATATGTATCGTTGCCCTGATAAGCTGATTGCCGCCTGCGATAGGGTTTTGGAATGCCGCATAAACCAGGCAAAACCTGCCAATCATGATCCTAAAAAACTTCTTGAGACTGGCGGAGGTCCACTCCACCGGGGTTCCGATGGCTTTATGTCCCTGAAACAATTTGAGAAGTTTTACTGGCCAGGTCTCAAGAAATCGACTATGGCCAGCATCGAGCGGGGCTATCACGTTTCTCATTTCTTCGAGGGCATCTGGGACCAGCGCCTGGAGTATCTCCTCGAACTGCCCAAAGGGAGGGTTGTCTTCCATTGCGAGAAGACGGACGTCTTCAAAGCAAAAGAGGTGCTTGGTAACCATATGTGTATTCAAGGGGGTGTTCCACCAACAATACTTCAGACAGGCTCACCCCAGGATGTTGAGGAACACTGCAAGAAGCTCATCAAAGTCGTCGGCAAGGGAGGCGGCTTTATCCTGGGCGCCGGCAGCGCTATCGATTATGCCAAACCGGAGAACATTAAAGCTATGGTAGACTCTGTCAAGAAATACGCTGCTGGTTAAGAATATTGCAGCTAATTCAGTTCGGCACGACAATAATATTTCAATAACCTGACGTAAAATGAAGGAGAACAAATGAGGAAAAACATTCTATGGATGGTAGTAAGCTGCCTGATAGCGCTATCGCTGATGATGGCAGCTTGTGCCCCGGCAGCCACACCAACGGCTCCGGCAGCGCCGACGACACCGGCTCCTTCAGCTACACCCTCTGCTCCAACTACACCCACTACCCCGGTACCGGAGAAACCGCAGCAGCAACCTGTGTCTTCTGACAAACCAAAATACGGCGGAACCGTCAACATTCTCCAGGTCGCTGATATAACGAGTTTTGACCCGGCCGTAAATTCCGGTTTGGCGACTGTCACCTACACTAATGACTTCCTCGTGCAAGCCGACTGGGCGAAGGGTCCGGCTGGCACCGGCGCAAACGAAATGCTCTATTCAGCCGGGTTAATAGAACAATTCACCGGGGCGGTAGCTGAAAGCTGGGAAATACCCGGTATCGGGACATTTATATTCAAAATCCGGCGCGGCGTTCGTTATGCTCTCGACCCGGCCAGTGAAGCCAGCCGGCTGATGAACGGGCGTGAGCTCACTGCCGAGGATGTGGTGTTCAGCGTCAAACGTATGGTCGCATCGCCTATTTCCTACTTCAATATTTTCGAACCGGCGATGTCCAAGAACCTGACAATAGAAAAAACCGGCCCCTGGGAAGTGACAATCAAAACTCCCGTAGACCCCTGGTGGGCTTACATCACTTTCATCGGCGGGTTCGGCC
>JGI1356J14229_10002383_pt1 | contig 15019 bp, 18 predicted proteins | sample Subgrocontami58m_FD_14229 | JGI IMG/M metagenome (IMG submission 14229) | reverse complement strand
GTCACCGGTTCTACCGGCTCTACTGGCGCACAAGGCATACAGGGCATTCAAGGTTCCATTGGCGCTACGGGCGTAACCGGCACCGTAGGGGCCATCGGTGCNGCGGGTAGTACTGGAGCAAGTGGCGACATCGGTGCAACCGGCGCNGCCGGAGCNATCGGCGCTGCGGGTGCTGTCGGGGCCACAGGCGCGACCGGCGCTACGGGAGTACAAGGCATTATCGGCTTGACGGGCGCCACAGGTATTACAGGAACAACCGGAGCCATCGGCGTCACCGGTTCTACCGGCTCTACTGGCGCACAAGGCATACAGGGCATTCAAGGTTCCATTGGCGCTACGGGCGTAACCGGCACCGTAGGGGCCATCGGTGCCGCGGGCGCCGACGGGGCTGCTGGAGCTGCGGGGGCCACGGGCATCCAGGGGATACAAGGCGTTCAGGGCATCACTGGAGCGACCGGCGTCACCGGCACCACGGGTGCCATCGGGCCCACGGGCGCTACCGGGGCCACGGGCATCCAGGGAATACAAGGGATCCAGGGCACAACCGGTGCTACGGGCGCAACCGGCACGGTTGGAGCCATCGGTGCGGCGGGCGCTGACGGGGCTGCTGGAGCTGCGGGGGCCACGGGCATCCAGGGAATACAGGGCATTCAGGGCATCACTGGAGCAACCGGCGTCACCGGCACCACGGGTGCAATCGGGCCTACCGGCGCTACGGGTGCCACAGGGGCAACGGGGCCGATTGGCCTCATTGACTTTGCTGATTTCTATGCGTTGATGCCCGGTGATAACGCCGCAACTATTGCAGTCGGTGCGCCGGTACTGTTCCCACAAAACGGAGCCACGTCAGGCGTCATCGTTCGGGAAAGTTCNTCTTCGTTTGTGCTGCCTGCCATTGGCACGTATCAGATACTGTTTCAAGTGAGCGTGGCAGAAGCGGGACAACTGATTTTGGGTCTAGATTCGGGAGGTGGAGTTGTTGAACTGGCAAATTCGGTTGTTGGGCGTGCAACTGGCACTTCTCAGATCGTAGGAATGTCTCTTGTGACCACGACGGCCGTCAATTCAAAACTCACTGTTCGTAATCCTACTGGTAACGTCGCTGCACTCACTATTACAACGAGCGCCGGCGGAACACATGCTGTTTCGGCGCATATCGTTATTATGCGAATCCAGTGATAAATTGGAGGTGGTTCCAATGAATGCAAAAAGAATAAGGCCGAGTTAGAGGTTCCCTGGGCAATCATCAGGTAATCTCAGTGCAATCCACACACCCAGAGCGATCGCTTTGGGCAAAGTGCATGGACACATCAACCGTCAATACAACACAACAAGGAAAAAGACAATGAGAAAGAACAGAGTTTGGCCGATCATCATCGCCGTTGTCGTTGGGCTTGCCATCGTCGGAGGAGTATTCGCGTATACAGCGAGCAACACGGTCCCTAACTCACAAGCTGGCGAAGGCGAAGGAACAGTAACGGGCTACGTGTTGACCAGCGTTCACTACGGCTTGAACGCAACAGACCCCACCAAAATAGACTCAGTGACGTTCAACCTATCCACCGCTCCCGCCGCAGGCTCAACAATTAAGGCAAAGCTGGTCCCCGCCGGGTCTTGGTACACATGCACGACCGTCGGCGTTGCAGTCACCTGTAGCACAACCACACCCCAGGTGACCGTTTCCGCGGCCGAAACGCTGTCCGTCGTAGCCGCGCAATAGCCGATGATCTACGCGGCAGTTTACCGACTCCGCCGATCAACACACCACGGCGCTATTCGCAAAGGTGACGACACGCGAGTGGCGCATACGACGAGAGGCTATGCGCCGTTGCGTGGGATACATGGTCGTGGTCTGGCTATCACGTTACGACCTCTGACTCTATGAACAGGCTTCTCCGCACAGGCGGACTTGGAGTACTTGAAGACGCGCGAATTTGAATGCCGGTCGTCAACATATTCTTCCGCGTCCTAGCCATCTTGGCGATGGTGGTCTTCTGGCGTATTGCGGGGCCTGGGATGTTTGGAGGAGGGGCGGAATATGCTATCACCTACGGCGACAGCATGTCGCCTCTCCTAAAGAAGGGCGACTTCGTGGTTATCCGGCGGGGCGTGGCGCCCGAGGTTGGCAAGGTAATGCTATACCGGAGCAAATTGACCAACCAGACCGTCCTTCACCGCGTAATTAGCCGCCAAGGCGATAGGTTCGTCTTCAAAGGAGACAACAATAGTTGGACTGACTCTTACGAGCCATTAGAAGAAGAGATAGCGGGGCAAATGTGGCTCCACATTCCCGGCTTAGGGAACTACTACAAGTGGCTGGAGAACCCCTGGTTGATTGGACTTCTTGGAGGAGGTACGGCGTTTGTGGTTATTGAAGGCCAGAAGGGCCAAGGTCGCAGGCCGAAGGAGCGGGACAAGAAAGCCACTCCCCTGGGTTATCGCCAGAGGGATGGAGGAATCATTTCCTTTGTCGCTAGCCCAGCAGGGGGCATAGTGACATGGGTGTTTGCAGCCATGCTGGTTACCTTTTGGGCCGGAATCTTTTGGCTGTGGCAAAAGCCCGCCACGCGAGAGATCACGTCGCAAGTCCCCTATCAGCATACTGTGGCGTTTGACTTCACGGCGCCGGAGCCGCCGGGTGGATTGTACGATGGACCCATCAAGACTGGGGACCCCATTTTCCTGGACCTTACACCTGTACTCAACATTACGTTTATTTACGAGTTGTCCGGAGATGACATCCAGGAAGTCACAGGTACAGTGCGGCTTTTCTCTACGATACGCGACGTGACAAATTGGAGACGGACCTTTGAGTTGTATCCAGAAACTTCATTCACCGGGACGAGAGTGGAACTTGCTTTTGACTATCCTCTTGAGCCCGCCTTGAAAGTAGTAACGGCATACCAGCAGCAGTCACAGTTTACAGCAAGCTACCTCACCTCGGCTTTGCAGGCAGAAATCAAGGTCAATTACAAAGTGGCCGGGCAGGTAGTCCACGAGGACATGACCCCTTACTCTGTTTTTCGGATCAAGCCGCCCAATCTCATGTTCCTGGAGACAAGCGAGAGCTACTTCTTTGAGACCAAAGATACTAATGGAATTGTTATTAGGCCGTTATACCAGACGTTCACTACTCTGGTGGGGAAAGTAGTCCAGCAACCCAATCAGGAATCGCTCCTGGGCATCCAATTGGGGGTCAAGACCCTCAAGTTAGCAGCTTGGGCCGGAATGCTGCTTTCGGCTGGAGGCTTGGTCGTGATACTGTTCCTGGCTTCTGCGGCCAGCCATCGCGACGAAACATTCCAGATTCAGGCGATGTACGGGCAACTGCTGATACATGCGAGCGGGCCCTTGCCGGAACGGGCCAATAAAGTGTCAGTAACGTCAATGGATGAATTGGTGCGGGTCGCAAGTCAATGCGACTGTCTGATCACCCAGTATGCGGATGATACGACCACCTCGTACATCGTGGAGGATAGAGGGGTTACGTACTGCTATGAACCCACTCCGGTTCGGCAGGGTCAGTTAAATGCGGCATAGCTTCCCATTCTGGAAGGTTGCATTGGTAATCGTCGTGGTTCTGGCGATTGTGCCCGCGTGGCTGGCCGGCACCGCAAGCAATACCGTGCCTGCAACCCGATTGGCCCTGATTACCAAGCCTATCGGCGTGAACGACCTCAAACCGGTGGAATGCTCCGCCCTGGCGCTGACAACACTGCTAATGGCCGCCCCGAGTGGCGAGACAAGGGGAGGCGCGTCCAACGAACTGATCCTTGGCGGGCCAGGGAACCAGAGAATTAGAGGCGACGACGGAAATGATTGCATTGTTGGCGGGGGAGGGACGGACGAGGTAGACGGCGACAACGGGACTAATGTCTGCATCATTAGCCAAACGTCCACATACAACCACTGTCAGACGGTGGTGAGACGTTAGAAGTGCGCCTTGCGGGTGAGAAGCAGGAAAACAAAAAAGGTACTCCTGCGGACTACTTTTCTATCAAACCAATCAAATCAAGGAGGGTATTGTGAACAAGAACCAGATCAAGGGGAAGGCTAAACAGGTCAAGGGCAGGGTAAAGGAAACAATGGGCCGTGTTAAGGGCGACAACGCCGACAAGGCAAAAGGGAAGCTTGAGCAGGTAGCCGGCGCCGCACAGGAGACGTTCGGTAATGCCGAAGAGCAACTCGGTGACACCAAGGAGACGTTTGCAGACAATGTACAGGAGACTGTAGATAATGCCGCAGGGAAGCTGGGGCAGCTTGCCGGCAATTTACAGAATACGTTCGATAATGCCAAGGAGAAATTCAGTGATGCCAAAGAGAAGTCTAGAAAGAAGAGGTTTGGAAAGAAGTAGGTAAGAAGAACATGAGCTCATCGTTGTGGCTAATTGCCATCGCCTTGATTGTCCTCTGGGCGCTAGGTGTGTTTGTGGTGGACTGGCGCGCCTTGGGCGCGTTTGTGGAGAACATTGGGGGGCTGGTCCATCTGCTGCTTGTCGTTGCGCTGGTCCTTGTCATCATCAAGCTCGTTCGTATGATGTGGAGGCGCCGCGGGCACAGCTAGCCCGGGCCAGCGGATGCACAGGGCGTAGTTCACTCTTCGCACCCCAGAAGGCGCAAGCCTTTCCAAACTATTCATTATCCAACTGTAGGAGGCGTATGTTGAAGTTGTTCAAACGGACCAAGTGGGCAGGATTTATGGGACTCGCTACAAGTCTATTCCTGGCAGTTCTTGTTGGTGTTGGGTGCAGTGGCGGCGTAGCCACGCCTGTGCCTGCTGCAACGCCAACGTCCATACCCGCTGCAACAGCCACACCCATACCCGCCGCGACGCCGACGCCAGTGGACCTGGTGTGTAACGACAACGCCAGCGAGAGGGGCGGAACCAGCAGCACTGTTGAAACTGCGGGTGACTGTTCATGTGTGTGGTACGTGAAGAATAAGTTTGGCATAACGGAGCCGATTGGAGACGCGAAGGATATCGGGAAGCGGTTGCCTGACTTTGGCTTTCTCCGGGTTCCCAACCCTCAGACCGAGACCGTGGTCATCTTCCAGCCCTCCCCCTTCTGGGGGACATGGAAAGATAAGGACGGGGTCGATAAACCCTGGGTAAATCCGACGTGGGGACATACCGGAGTGATCTCCGAAGTGTCCGATCTCGGCAGTAACTGGTCCATAACGGTCAGGGGGGCAAACCAAGGAGGGCACGAGGTAGAGGCCGGTTGTTCCAATGTGAACGACGTCCGGTATCCCTCGTACCCCAAGAACTCGGACTTGGTGTCGTACTGGGTCCCGCCGCTACCGGCCATGTCCGTGCCTGCTGCGACAGCGACACCCGTACCCGCTGCGACGGCCACGCCCGCATCCGCTGTGACAGCCACGCCAGTGCCTGCTGCGACGCCGACGCCCGCACCCGCTGCGACGGCCACGCCCGTACCAACTGCGACGGCCACGCCCGTGCCTGCTGCGACGGCCACGCCCGTACCAACTGCGACGGCCACGCCCGTACCAACTGCGACGGCCACGCCCGTACCCGCTGCAACAGCGACAGGCGTACCCGCTGCGACGGCTACGCCTGTGCCTGCTGTCACGGCTACGCCCGTGCCTGCTGCAACAGCGACACCTGTACCTGCCGCGACGCCGACGCCCGTACCCGCTGCGACCGCTACGCCTACGCCTACGCCTGCGGGTCCGGCGGCCGTAAACCTAGGAACGGCTGGCAACTACGTGATTCTTTCCAAGTCAGGCCTCTCCACCACTGGAGTTACCTCTATTGTTGGAGACCTTGGAGCAAGCCCGATTGACAGCACCGCTGTCACAGGGTTTGGTCTCATCATGGATGCATCCGGTACTTTCTCTAGCTCCACCTTGGTTACCGGAAAGGTATTCGCCGCCGATTACACATCGCCAACTCCAAGCAACCTGACCACCGCCGTAAGCAACATGGAGGCCGCCTACACCGATGCCGCAGGACGACCAACATCCGGGGCTGCTTTCCTTAACGTGGACGCAGGGAACATCGTTGTCGGCAGGGTCTTCGTTCCTGGCGTCTATACGTGGGGCACTGGAGTCACAATCCCGACTGGTGGAATCACCATATCGGGCGGCGCAAATGACGTCTGGATATTCCAGATATCGGGCACGCTCACTGCAAGCAGCGGCGCCATTGTCACCCTGACAGGCGGCGCACAGGCCAAGAATATCTTCTGGCAAGTAGCCGACCAAACCACCCTTGAAACAACGTCTCAATTCAAAGGAGTCATTCTGGACCAAACGGCGATTGTGCTGAAGACCGGGGCAAGATTGGACGGTAGAGCACTGGCTCAAATGGCGGTCACCCTAGATGCCAACACCGTCACAAAGCCTAACTAGCCGAGCCTATTAATGCAGTTGGAGGATTCCCATGACCAACAACAATCATCACCCCGGAAACGAACAGTTGACCACTGCCGTGGGCATACCCGTTCCCGATAACCAGAACTCTCTGACGGTTGGAGCACGAGGGCCGGTCCTCCTAGAGGATTTCCACCTCTTGGAAAAGACCCAGCACTTCAACCGCGAGCGGATTCCGGAGCGTGTCGTCCACACCAAGGGGGCTGGCCTGTTGAAGTTATTCAAACAGACTAAATGGGCAGGATTTGCGGGACTCGCCGCAAGTCTACTCCTCATGGTTCTTGTTGGTGTTGCTTGCAGTGGTGGTACGGAGACTCCTATTGCCACTGCGACAGCCACGCTAGGGCCTGCTGCAACGGCGACTCCTATTGCCACTGCGACTCCTATTGCCACTGCGACGCCTGTGCCTACAGCGACACCGACGGGGAGTGGTTGTGCACAGGTCCCTACTTCCACAGGCCTTGTGCGTTTCTTTAGCCCGGCTTTGGCATTCGCAGAGGACTTTGACGACAATTGTGTTGCCTGGGTGAGGCATCATACGGATCCGCCGCTTCCTGGAGGGCCAGAGACCGCCGCCGGGTACACCGAAGATGTGATGAAGGGGTTTGGTTACAAGAGAATCATGCCTCAGGATGGAGCGATCAACGGAGCCAGCATCATGGTGATGGATGCGGAGAAACACGGTGCCAGCCCCTCCGGCCACATTGCTCTGGTCTCAGGTACCCCAACGTATTCAAGCAGTACCAAGAAATGGTCAATATCCTTCCATGGCGCCAACTGGTGTCCTGAAGGCGGAGGCGGATGTCGTGGCGTCAGAGACTCGACCATCCAGGTGGGCGATCTCGGCGGGATAAACTTCTACGTCTACGTCAAGAGCGGTATTGGCAGCACCGGCGGAGGCGTTCCGCCCGCAACCGCCTACACAGACCACGACATCGACTGCCTGGGGGTCGTCATGATGTCGGAGATGTCCGTTGGCTCGGACATGGAGCGTAAGGCCGTCGCGTGGATAGTGCTAAACCGGGTCGCTTCCCCTGAGTTTCCGAACAGCGTCTGCGACGTTATATACGAGAAATCTCAGTTCGCCACAAATCAGTCACCTACGGACGCAATCCGTCAACAGGCGGCCGCATTCCTCAAACAGCCTGGTGCCGACATCACAAACGGGGCGATTAACTTCTTTTCGCCGCGGGGCATGCCATGGGAAGGAGAAGAAGGCGATCAGCCAATAGCACGTTTGGGAGGAACCTACTTCGTTAAATACGATACCGGCGGCGGGCTGCACTCCGTCCCAGGGATCTCGAAACGAGTCTGGTTCCCGTCATGGGCCGAGAAGTGGGTGTGCGACATCCCTGATGTGCGACAGGCCTACTTTATGGGCTGTGCACCCGAATGAGCGTCGGCGTGGTCGCTATCGCCAACGACTGGTTGCACTACGGCTTGTCTGCTCATCGTCGAGCGCAGCCCGTGTAGCGACACCCAGATCGTATTTCCAATAACTGGTGCATAGGAGATGGCCGACACAAGCAACAACGACACAAAGAACCAGGAGGATTCCCATGACCAACAACAATCATCACTCCGGGAACGAACAGTTGACCACTGCCGTGGGCATACCCGTTCCCGATAACCAGAACTCTCTGACGGTTGGAGCACGAGGGCCAGTCCTCCTAGAGGACTTCCACCTCTTGGAAAAGACCCAGCACTTCAATCGCGAGCGCATTCCGGAGCGAGTCGTCCACGCCAAGGGGGCCGGCGCTTACGGCTACCTGCGGGTCACCGCGGACGTGACCAAGTGGACAAAGGCGAAACTGTTTTCGCGGGTAGGCAAAACAACCGAGGCGTTCGTTCGCCTTTCCCAGGTGGCCGGCGAGAAAGGCTCGGCGGATGCGGTGCGCGACCCGCGCGGGTTCGCGGTCAAGCTGTATACGGAAGAGGGCAACTACGACATCGTCGGCAACAACACTCCGATATTCTTCATCCGTGACGGCCTAAAGTTTCCGGACTTCATCCATACGCAGAAGCGTAATCCTCAGACCAACACCAAGGATCCCAACGCTATATGGGACTTCTGGTCTCTGTCGCCGGAGAGCCTGCACCAGGTGACCATCCTCTTTTCAGACCGTGGCACGCCCAGGACATTCCGGCACATGGATGGCTTCAGCAGCCATACGTTTAGTTGGGTCAACGCTGGCGGAGAACGGGTCTGGGTTAAGTACCATTTTAAGACCAAGCAGGGCATCCAGAACTTCACGGGCGAAGAGGCGGCCCGCATGGCGGGGGAAGACCCCGACCATGCTACCCGCGACCTCTTTCAAGCTATTGAGCGTGGGGACTTTCCCGCTTGGCGGGTGAGCGTCCAGATCATGACAGAGGCCGAGGCCAAGAGCTACCACATTAACCCGTTTGATCTGACCAAAGTCTGGCCTCACGGCGACTATCCCCTCATTGAGCTTGGGGAGTTGGTGCTCAACCGCAACGTGCAGAACTACTTTGCAGAGGTGGAACAGGCGGCGTTCACCCCAGCGAATGTCGTTCCTGGCATCGGCTTCTCCCCTGACAAAATGTTGCAAGCTCGCCTCTTTTCCTACCACGATGCACATTTGCACCGCCTCGGCGCCAACTACCAGTTGCTTCCGGTCAACCGCCCACATGCCGCCCAGGTCCGGAACTACCAGCGCGATGGGGCTATGCGGTTTGATGACAACGGCGGGCCACGCGTAAACTACGAGCCGAACAGCTTCGGCGGCCCGGCAGACGATCACGGCGTCAAAGAGACCGCGTATAGCGAAGCGCTCAGTGGTCTCGCAGCGCGGTACGACAAGGACTACGAGGGCAACGACGACTACACCCAGGCTGGCAACCTCTTCCGTCTCATAACGCCCGACAAGAGGGCGCTCCTCATCCACAATATAGTGGAGCATATGAAGCCAGTGAAGCGGGAGATCCAGGTGCGCCAGGTCCGGCTGTTCTACCGCGCCGACCCCGCATACGGCGAGGGTGTCGCGCAGGGGCTGGGCATCAACATGGATATGAATGGCCCATTGGCCGTGCCGCAGGCGTTTTCAGGTCGCATACAGGAAGGAAGGTAGTAATGGGTATCTTGAGTTGGATCCTGGTGGGTCTCTTGGCGGGGTTAATCGCGAAGGCTCTCATGCCAGGCAGGGACCCTGGCGGCATCATCATAACGATTCTGATGGGCATTGCCGGCGCTATGGTGGGCGGCTTCGTTGCGACGGGCCTTGGATTAGGCGGACTCGCCGGTTTTTCACTTCGGACATTGATCATCGCGGTGCTGGGCAGCTTGCTCTTGCTGGTGCTCTACCGGATGGCCTTCCGACGACGCGCCGCTAGCTGAACACGCCAGGTTTTCGTTGTCGCCGCGCGTGACCTATGAGGTTTTCTGTAGAGGGAAAGACAGAGGTGAGAGTCCTTGTCTCCTTTCAGGAACCGATTACCCGTGCGGAACCCCTGGAAGCAGGGAAGGTTTGGGAATCCAAAAGTCTGGTCGGAAGGCCCCTTGCTACGCGTTTCTACACACAGGATCGCTTTGGACGGCAATGCGTGTTGCCTCGTGGCGGGATTTTCTGTAGAACTTCTAGCCAACGTCTTTAGGAACAGCTGCCCACCCTTGGGAATCACTACCCCTATGGAGCGAAGGAGCTACGATGAGCACGATTACTGTAAAAGATGGTACGCAAATCTATTACAAGGATTGGGGATCGGGTCAGCCCGTCGTCTTCAGTCACGGCTGGCCGTTGACTGGAGACGCCTGGGAATCGCAGATGGTGTTCCTCGCCTCTCGCGGCTATCGCTGCGTTGCCCATGACCGCCGTGGCCATGGCCGGTCCAGCCATCCTTGGAACGGCAACGAAATGGATACCTATGCCGATGACCTTGCGGAGCTATGCAAAGAACTCGACCTGAAGGGCGCAACCATGGTCGGCCACTCCACCGGCGGCGGAGAAGTGGCCCGCTACATCGGTCGCCACGGCACAGACCGGGTCGCCAAGGCGGTGTTGGTGGGCGCGGTGACGCCGTTGATGTTGAAGACCCCGACCAATCCCATCGGGTTGCCGATGGAGGTGTTTGACAGCATCCGCGCCGGCGTCAGCGCCGACCGCTCGCAATTCTTTAGGGACCTGACCACGTCGTTCTACGGCGCGAATCGACAAGGGGCCAAGGTCTCGCAGGGCATGCGGGATGCGTTCTGGCTACAGGGGATGATGGGTGGTCTCAAGAACGAGATCGATTGCATCAAAGCCTTCTCCGAGACGGATTTCACCGAGGACCTGAAGAAGTTTGACGTACCCACACTGATCATCCACGGCGATGACGATCAGGTCGTGCCGATTCGTGCCTCGGCGATGCTCTCGTCAAAACTGATCAAGAACGCCACGTTGAAGGTCTATCCGGGCGGGGCGCACGGCTTGGCCGACACGCACAAGGACCAACTCAATGCAGACTTGCTAGCCTTCCTCAATGTCTAACCAAGGACTGCAGCAGAGCGTCGCCGTCGATTATGTCCACCCGACGCGATCGTTAGGCAAAGGCAGAGGCCATTCCCCGCATATGAATGATGCGGCGAGTTGCAGGCTAGACTTCCCACTGCTCTGTAAAGGGTGGTTCCGTGGAGATTCACTTTAGCGTCCCAGCTATTCCTCACGCCAAACGAGAGAACCCCTTCTCAACATCCGGTTGTACTACTCAAATGAGGAGGTCTGCATGGTTACAAGACGACCGCGTTTTGTTATGGGCGTTTTGATGGACGGCCTCGTCGCTGCCGCACTTGTACTAGGCATTGCTCTGGGAGGGTTCGCTGATGGAATTGTCCTTCATCAAATCCTCCAGTGGCACCACATGGTATCGGCTACTCAATATGGCTCCACGTCTCTGCGTAATCTCCAAATCAATACCTTTGCCGACGGACTCTTTCACCTGACGACTTGGATACTGGTGATAGTCGGCCTCGCATTGCTCTGGCGGCAAGGGAGGCGACACCCCAGCGATTGGCCCATTGGTGTTCTGATTGGCGGCTTATTAGCCGGATGGGGCATCTTCAATCTCGCCGAGGGTATTGTAGACCACCAAATCCTTGGCCTTCATCACGTGAGAGAGGGCAGCAAGGGATATGAATTAGCGTGGGACTTGGGTTTCTTAGCCTTTGGAGCGACTCTAGTCTTCGCAGGATGGACCATCATCCGACGAAGCCAACTTGCAGCGCAAAAGCGAGAGGCGACCAACGGCCATTGACTGAACGGCGTTACCACGCTGCCCAAGAAGCTGTGGCGAAAAGCCGTCAATAACCAGAACCAGGGTTGTTCCATGATACTGAAACCCAGCCCCAGAAGGGGTACCTGTCAACGGCATCATCATCCGGTGCGCCTACAGCCTAATGCCTATGCGGGGCAGTCTTGCAACGTGAGGGTGGCGGGCAACTCCCGTTTCTTACCCCCCAAACAGATTAGTGCATGAGAGCCATTCTGTGTTCCAAGCAGATTAGCCTATCGGCACTAACGTACCCATTCAGTACCCCACCAAGCGGCTTCCGATGTAGACAGGCAGGGCCTATAGTACGAGGCACAGCCGGCAAGATGCTGAAGCGATTCAAATCCCGGGGAAAAGGCGCCCGTTTCCGGCAATACAAACTGGTGTCGCCATGCGACCGGCTACTACGGAACGACAATCTATTAGCACAGAGTGAGCAGAAGCGAGTCGCCAGGGCAGAAGATGCCCCACTTCTGACTCCATAAGACCATTAATTAAGGGAGCAGATATGAGCGCAAGCTCAGAATGGGTATCACGACGTGGCAAACAAGGTCAGCTTGGGCTTTTACTCATGGCGGCAGGCATTTTGGTGCTACTCGTTGCCATTCTGCCTCAGAAGTTCTTCGTGATTGCTGGTGGCATTGTTGTGGGAGTGGGGCTTGGCATGGTCGGACTGGAAGTGCTGTTTCAGGGAGGACGTGCCAAGCAACCGCATCTTCAGTCGTAGGTCATGAACCAAAGCAAACCGGGCGAAGAAGTCCTCCAAAGCTCCGCGAAGTACCTCTGGCGGCGGAGAAACTGGCGCACGGGATTGCCAAGGAAACCGAAGAGGTAGTGCCCCTGATGCGCAGAAAAGCAAGATCCCAAGCAAATCATGGAAAGAGTGCGAAGAAGGACATTGCAGCGTAAGTGGAACTCCTCGTAGGACGACATAGCTGGGCTCTCCTCTAGAGGCAGTGGATGTTGGAGGGGCGACCAACAACTGCCGCGAGAATGGCATCCCCCTCGCTAACTATGGATCTGTTTCCAACCATGCTCAAGAGGAAAACAACACCATGAGCAGCAATCAAGGAATCATGAACGAACCACGGCGTGATGATTGGAACCCGCGGGATGCATTGATCCTAGAAGACCAACGCCGAGCGTACGACGAGATGCGAGAGCGATGTCCAGTGGCGCACAGTGAATTCCTGGGCTGGTCGCTGTTCCGCCATGAGGACATCGCGACCGTTCTAGCCAATCCGGAGACGTATAGCAATGTATCGCGGTTTCTGGCCATCCCGAATGGGCTGGATCCGCCGGTTCACAGCCGATACCGCGAAGCGCTCGCCGCCAACTTCAATGAGGAACAGATGGTGCGGATCGAGCCACGCACTCATGAGATCGCTGCGGACCTCCTCGTCCCGTTGCTCTCGGGTGGAGAGGCGGAGTTTATCGGTGCCTTCGCCACGCCCTTTACGTTGAAGACGCTGTGCGCCTTGCTGGGCTGGCCCGAGCAGCAGTGGGAATGCCTCGCTGGTTGGGTGCATGGCAATCAGCAGGCGGCGTTCAGCAGGGACCCAGTTGCGGTAAGGCTTTGGCCGACCTCTTCTCGGAGCACGTCACGACCAACCTAGATGCGCACCGCGCTTCACCGAGCGATGTGGCCGATGCCACAGACGCACTGCTGAGGACGGAGGTTGATGGCGAGCGGTTCACCGACGACCAGATCGTGAGCATCTTGCGTAACTGGGCGGCTGGGCATGGCACCGTCGCGGACGGATTGGGAGTTTTGGTCCTGCATCTTGCCCAAGAATTTGAATTGCAGCATCAGCTACGGAGTGATCCGTCGCTAATTCCTGAGGCAATAGAGGAGATTCTTCGTGTGGACGATCCGCTCGTCGCCAACCGGCGCACCACGACGCGAGAGGTTGAGATTCAGGGCCGGACTATTTCCAAGGGAGAGAACCTGACGCTGATGTGGATTGCCGCTAATCGCGATTCGCGCGCTTTCGATGATCCAACTGCCGTCAAGCTCAATCGTGGCACGGGCGCTAGCCTGGTCTGGGGCCAAGGCATCCACATCTGCATGGGAGCCCCCTTGGCCAAGCTCGAGATGCGCGTCGCGCTCGAAGAGTTGCTCTCGCGGACGAAACGCTTTGAGCTTGCTGGTGATGCTCCGTGCCGCGCGGTCTATCCCAGTAACGGCCTTGCAGCGATCCTCCTGCGAGTCAGCTAACGTTTCGGCAGTCGTCCGGACATTGAGGATGGGACGCGCATGATGCATGTGATCGCCTATGTTCGGCTAGTCCGTCTTGGTGGGTGGCGGAACCATTAACGGCTCGGGCCTATTCACCGCGGGCACCGCGGTCGGAGCCTGCACCGATAAAGCCGCTGCAAACAGCTGCACTGCTTCGTGGTACATACCTTTAGACCAGTAATGACATAGGAGATGCTGCAATGACGTCAGGCAACAATGGAAATGGTATCGGCGAGTCTTTGAAAAAGGCGGGGCAGAGGTGCGGGATACCGCCAAAGAGGCCAAGGACAAGGCCGGTGAAATAGCTAAGGACATCTCCCAAGGAGTAAGGCAGGTGTATTCAGACGTCTCAAAGGCGGGAACAACGGAGGTGAAAAAGACAGCTAAAGAAGCCGAGGCCAAGGCTGAGGCAATCGCTAAGGACGTCACCCAAGGAGCCAAGGAGATGTACTCCGATGCCGCGAAGGTAGGGACACAGGCGAAGAAGACCGCCAAAGAGGCTGGCGATATGGCCGCGGGAATAGCTGAGGACGTTACTCGGGGGGCCAAGCAAGCGTACTCGGATGTCTCTAAGAGAATCAAAGGCAACAAGAAGAAGGGCTATTGAAGCCAGAGCTTGGGAAGCTGCCTGCGTCTGTTCCACCTCTCGGCCTACTCTCTGGAGATCAATCCTGACGAGTGGGTCTGGAAGAACGTCAAGGCATACCGCATCGGCCGTGCCGGTAGCACTGATAGACCTCCCGCCTCACGTCGTTGACAGAGCCAGCAGCATTGCTGAAGCGCTGGCTGATAGTGCTGTTCCAGCCGTTCCCAGAATTCGGAAGGTCTACTTCTATGCTCCGCACCTGAGAACGTTCAGAGTTGAAATGGCTCTCTGTGTTCAGGGGTCTTTCATCGTGGAAGATTCTGACGGCAGTGCGTCCATGAGTTCCTGCGCGTTTTCCCTGCATCCTCACTAAGCAGCCCCTGATGGACGTGCCTGCAGATCACACTGGCCGTCTCGCTTTCAAAGAGCGGTAGGGCAGCCAACACCATCTGCAAGGCGGTCCTTCTACGAAACAAAGCTACGGTCTGGGCGTGGTACAGTTGAGCGGGAATGGCGAAGTTCTCCACACCCCC
>JGI1356J14229_10002380_pt1 | contig 15023 bp, 14 predicted proteins | sample Subgrocontami58m_FD_14229 | JGI IMG/M metagenome (IMG submission 14229) | reverse complement strand
CACCTCGTTGGTGAATGTTCGTGTCGTCACCACGCATTCTATACCCTGATATATCAGGGGCCAACGAGGTTTTTCATTTTTCTGACGGTGAATCACGGTCTTGCGTTCTTGCCCTAAAATAGACATTGGGATCAGTCATTGCGAGCGCAGCGAAGCAATCCAACCGTTCTTCGTGCCAAGTGGTCGAAGTTCACGAGCACAGAACGGTGAGATTGCCGCGCACCCTTCGGGTGCTCGCAATGACAGGCACATGAACGGGTTGGGCGATCAATCTCTATTCTGAGGCTTCCTTACAGATAATCCTCGGTAGGCGAGGGGAGAGGACCGTGAGGATCTCGTACGGGATAGTCCCCAGGCGCTCTGCCCACTCCGCGACCAGGATACGCTCGTCCCCGTCCTGGCCAATCAGCGTGGCGACCTCTCCCTCGAACGTATCCGGTGCGTCGGTCACATCGATCAGACACTGGTCCATCGTGATTGTTCCCACTTGGCGAGCCCGCCGACCGCGAACCAGGAAATCGATCCTGTTTGAGAGGGCGCGGGGAATACCATCGCCATAGCCGATAGATACGGTGGCCAGTCGCGTCGGGCGCCCCGTTCGAAAGGTGTGACCGTAACTGACCCCGGTCCCTGGTGGAACCGTCTTGATGAAGATGATCCTTGCTTTGACAGAGAGGGCGGGGTAAAGGGCCACAACTTTCTGAAGGTGAGAGGCTGGGTATAGGCCATACTGAGCCAACCCGATTCGGACCAGATCGAAGTGAGTCTCTGGGAGCGCTAAGGTAGCGGCTGAATTAGCCAGATGCACCAAAGGGAGCCTGGCCCCCTGCGCCTCCAGCGCATCTACCAGCTTGGCAAACCGCTCGAATTGCTGGGCGGTCGTGACGGGATCTGCTGCATCCGCTGTGGCCAGATGACTGTAGAGACTGGAGACAGTGACATTGGGCAAGAGCCTGATGGCGTTGAGGAGATCCTGAGCCTCCTGCCAGGCGACTCCCAGACGGGACATGCCGGTATCGATCTTCAGGTGAATCTGGATCGGCCCCAGACCCGCCTCGGAGAACCGACGGGCCTGGTCGAGGCTACAGACGGTCGGCTGCAGCCGATGCCCGACAACCGCCTCGATCTCCTCTTTGCAGATCACTGGGCCGAAGAGAAGAATCGGCGCGTCAATCCCAGCTTGTCTTAACTGGATCCCCTCTTCAAGCGTGGCCACCGCAAGCCACGAAGCGCCGGCTGAGAGCGCGGTTCGAGCGACCGCAACAGCGCCATGGCCGTAGCCATCAGCCTTGACGACCGACATAAACTGCGTGGAGGGTTTCAGCAGCCGTCGGATGGCGGCTATATTGTGGCGGATCGCCTCGAGATCGACCTCCACCCAGGCACGATGGGTCGAGGGAACCCGACCGGCTACCCGGCCGAGACCCTGATCATTGCTCATTGATTCCCACCCCTCAGCTCTGAAGGTCAGACTGTCTGGATCAGGCGTACTCGCTATCATAGCATGACCAGAAGGTAAGCCTGTCATCGAGCGACAGTCAGACGGAATCCGGTACGCCATCGAAGAATTCAACCAGACCGGTCTCAAGCGAGTACTCAGCGCCAACGACAAGCAGGCCATCATTGAGGATCAGGTTCTCGAGAAGCTCAGAGCCGTGTCGCAGGTGGTTGGCAGAGGCGAGGACGTTAGCGCGAACTGCATCTCGAATAAGGTCGTTCGCATCGCGCTGAGGTTCAGCACTGAGGAGGCCCTCGACTGACGGGCGGATATGATCAATGATGGAGTGCAGATTGCGGGACTGGATCGTCATAGGTTGCCTCAGCGCCTCCAACGTAGCCAGAATAGCGCCGCAATGGGAATGGCCGAGCACAACCACCAGACGTGTCCCGCAGTAAGCAGCAGCATACTCAACGCTTCCGACCAGGCACGGAGCGACAATGTTCCCAGCAACCCGGATGACGAAGAGATCGCCGAGCCCCTGGTCGAAGACGATTTCTGCCGGAACACGTGAATCTGAACAGCCAAGAATGATTGCGACAGGCTGCTGGCCTGTGAGGAGCTCACCGCGTCTGGTCTGGCTCAGAAGCGTGTCGAAGCTCTGCACGTTCGAGGTGAAACGGCGGTTTCCTTCACGAAGACGTCTGAGTGCTTCCCGTGCGGAGATCATCTAGCAGCCTGAAGGAATCAGAACGGTGTGACAAGCGAATCGGACGAGCCCGTCTGTGTTAAAAGGCCAGCTCTTGTAGTTTAGAATATCTATCTGGGTATTCAGCCCAGAAACTTTCGGATCCAGGCCGCCCGGAGGATGAGATCGCCCAGGTCCTTGACATTTCCCTCTCTAACCCGCTTGATAATCGTCGTCGTAACCTCACGGTGGGCATGATCCGAGGAGAGGGGGAGGCGGAGGAGTCGAATGGTCCTCTGGATCTCCTCCGCTTCAGCGGGGGGGAGGAGGGTATACGCCTCCTCGTTCAGATACTGAAGGGCATCTCCGAGGTCAGCCTCGAACCCCGGGTCGACCTCCCGAAGAAGGGCCAGATCCTCCTGACCAAGACAGGAGAGGCCGAGGATCTCGGGGGGAAGGCCTAAGGAGTAAAGGGCGGAACAGAAGGAGATGGCCCGGGGAAGTGAGATCCCGCCGATGCTCCGGCTGTAACCGAAAAGACCGATGTGGAGTTTCCGCATCCGCCGCCTGGGGACGGCGGGGGCTACGTGATTCATCAGAGGAGCTAGCGCTCTTACTTGGCGCTGGTAGCAAGCGGAAATCCGCTCAATCAGATCGATGATCTTCCCCTCCGGCTCTACCGGCCTGGCACTCTTTCTGGGCGCGCTCTTGAGGGTCTCAATGGCCTGAATGATCGCAGGCGCCGGATGGTCGTATTTAAAGGCTGACTGGATCGTGAACGTCTGAACGCTCGGGTGCTCAGCAAGGTGTCGTTCTACGGTATCAGGTCGAAAGTTGCCACGAAACGGGGCGCTACCGGCCCCAAGGATCGGATAGATGGGAATCCCCAGATCCCGCTCCAGCTTGTCCAGGCGGCTCAAGGCTACCTTTACCAGGAGGCTGGCCGCCAGGCTTCCATAGTTCAAGGCGGGATCGGAACGGGCTAAGAAGACGCGCTGGTGCGAGAGGTCTTTGTCCTGAAGGTACGCACGGACGATGGCATCGGCCCGAAGAAGCGACTCCTTATCCTCGATCAAGGGGATGATCTGGATCGTGGTGGGGTGGAACTCTCCAATCCACTCTTTAAGGGGGATATCGCCGGGGGTAAGAACCGCCGCCCCCTTCCCCGTGACGAAGACCTGATAGTACCGGAGTACGCGGTTCAACTCCTCCGCCGATGTGGTCATAGGGAAGATGATCTCGAAGATGGGGGCCACATCCTCCCCATAGAAGAGACGGGCCACATCGTACGCTCTGGGGATTCCCTGGAGGACTTCGAGGAGGATCTTCCCCTGCGCCTTTTCCACAGCAGGGTTTGGAACTCGTAAGGTCAGGAACATCTCCCGTCCCAGGGGAAACGCCCGGAAGAAGCCCTCGTAGGTCGTCAGGAGCTTCTCGACGACGAACTCATCGACCTCCTTCCCCTCGAAGTCCCACATCTGCTCATCACAACCAAGATGGGAGAAGGCGTAGTAGGCCTCCCGGATTTCGTCCATCCCCTCCATCACAGGCCCTTGGGCGAAGAAGGGGACAGTAACATTGTCCGGGTGCTGGGTACTCATACAGCGGGGGATACGGGGGTTGGTCTTGATGTCGATCACTGCTCTACTCTCGATCTGTTTTCTGATCGGATTCCGGCGGACCATCCATGAAGACGCGGCTGGCAAGGATATCTTCCGCCTCAATCGTCACCAGGTCTTTTTTCGTGAGTGTGGCTTTGTGTTGCGCAAACAGGCGGTTGGCCTGGCGCAGGCGAGCCCGATCGAGGGCATTCCGCACACTGCGGGCATTGGCGAAGTTGGGCAGCTTCATGCGTTTGAGAAGATATTCATAAAAGACCTTTTCAGCGTCTGGACTGAAACGGTATTGCTGCTTTTCCAACATCAGCTTGGCGATTGCGATCAGTTCTTCCGCCGAGTAGTTCGGAAAATCCAGGTGATGCGCGACGCGGGAGGACATCCCGGGATTGCCCTGGAAGAATGTTTCCATGCGGTCCCTGTAACCGGCCAGGATGACGACGAGGTCCTCCCGCTGATTTTCCATGACCTGGAGCAGGATTTCGATCGACTCCTGGCCGTAGTCGCGCTCATTCTCCGACCGGTAGAGGTAATAGGCTTCGTCGATAAACAACACGCCGCCCATCGCTCTTTTCAAGACCTCTTTGGTCTTCGGCGCGGTATGCCCGATGTACTGGCCGACGAGATCGTCCCGCGTGACCGCCGCCAAGGTACATTTACGGATGTAACCCAGGCGATGCAGAATCTCGGCCATCCGCATCGCGACGGTGGTCTTCCCTGTACCGGGATTGCCGGTAAAGCACATATGGAGGCTGGGCGGGCCTGACATCAGCCCCAAGCTTTTCCGCACCCTATCCACGAGTAACAAGGCTGCGATTTCCCGAATCCGGGTCTTGATCGGCTTCAGACCGACCAGTTCCCGGTCAAGCTTATCAAGGATCTCCTGAATCTGGGAATCGCGAAAGACAGTATCAAGATCTACCGGCGTATCGTCAGAGAGTTCGGACGGGGCATTTTCTTCGGGGATCTGTTCGACGTTCGCTTCACTCATCGACTTCCTCGTTTCAACCGGCGGTCTTCACAGCTCTTGTCTGGAACCGCGCGGTAGAGGGAGAGGAGGGGGTTACCCCTCCTCTCCCGGAATTTCCGATCACGGGCTCAGTCTGTATACCGCTGGCCTTCCGGTTTGTCGGTGGCATAGCTGTGCACGACATAGTTGACGGTGCGGCCTTTGACTTCCTGGCGCACAAGGCCAAAGCCCGGCTCATGCGGCGGCCGGTGGATAATGAACGACAGACGGATAGTTTCCCAGCCTTTGTTATGGTCGAAGGCGTTCACCTTGATATAGTAGTTGGGATAGGCCTTGCGGCAGGCATCGATCTCATACATGATTCCCGCCGGATCTTCCAGGTCGAACATCGGTAGGCCCCACATTTCCCAGAACGTATTGCGGGGGTGCGGGTCATCCGTAAACTCGACACTGACGGCCCATTTATTGTGTAACGCATACTCTACCTGCTTTCTGATCTGGTCATCGGTCAGATCAGCCAGGAACGAGAACGTACCTTGGGTAATTCGCATACTGCTTCCTCCCTTCTCACCTACACGGCCGTTGTTGTCGGAACAAAGTCCGCGGTATCGGTCGAGGCATAGTTGAAGGTAATATCCTTCCACACTTCCAGTGCCGTCCGCAATGGCGAACACCACCGTGCGGCATTCGCCAGGATCTCCTCACCTTCGTTCAAATAATCGCGGCCTTCGTTGCGCGCCTGAACCATCGCTTCCAGGGCTACCCGGTTGGCCGTCGCGCCCGCCGCGATGCCGGTCGGATGGCCGATGGTCCCGCCGCCGAACTGGAGTACGACATCTTCGCCAAAGTAATGGAGCAACTGGTGCATCTGTCCGGCGTGGATGCCGCCTGAGGCGACCGGCATGACCTTGCGGAGCGCCGCCCAGTCCTGATCAAAGAACAGACCATTTTGCAGATTCATCGGGGTATGGGTTTCCCGCAAGGTATCGTAAAATCCTTTGACCATGAATGGGTCGCCTTCGAGCTTGCCGATGACGGTTCCGGCGTGGATATGGTCCACCCCCGCCATGCGCATCCACTTGCAGATAACGCGGAAGTTGACACCGTGATTTTTCTGGCGGGTATAGGTCGAATGGCCTGCCCGGTGCAGGTGCAGCATCATATCGTTTTTCCGCGCCCACTTCGAGATCGACTGGATGGCTGTGTAGCCGATTACCAGATCGATCATAATGATGAGGCTGCCCAACTCCTTGGCGAATTCGGCGCGCTCATACATATCTTCCATGGTGGCGGCGCTGATATTGAGGTAATGTCCCTTCACCTCACCGGTAGCGGCCGAGGCGCGGTTGACCCCTTCCATAGCGAAAAGGAAACGGTCGCGCCAGTGCATAAACGCCTGCGAGTTGATGTTTTCGTCGTCCTTGGTGAAGTCGAGGCCGCCTTTCAGCGCCTCATATACGACGCGACCGTAGTTTTTACCGGAGAGCCCCAGCTTCGGTTTGATAGTGGCGCCCAGTAGCGGACGGCCGAACTTATCCAGACGCTCGCGCTCCACGACGATCCCGGTAGGCGGACCCTGAAAGGTCTTGAGGTAGGCCACAGGGAACCGCATGTCTTCCAGGCGTAGCGCCTTGAGCGGCTTGAAGCCGAACACATTGCCGATAATAGACGCGCTCACGTTGACGATCGAGCCATCTTCAAACAGGTCCAGGTCGTAGGCGATATAGGCGAAATACTGACCCGGACTACCAGGGACAGGATCGACCCTGTACGCCTTACCGCGATAGGCATCGTGATCCGTGAGACGGTCGGTCCACACCACTGTCCAGGTGGCAGTGGACGATTCTCCCGCCACGGCTGCGGCCGCCTCGTCCGGATCCACACCCTCCTGAGGGGTGATGCGGAACACCGCAATGATGTCGGTATCCTTCGGCACATATTCCGGCCGCCAATACCCCATCTGCTTGTATGGGACCACACCTCCCACTTTATACCGGTCTTTTGGATCCTTGTTGGTTCCTGCTTTGGCTGTTCCTGCCATGGTTCCCTCCCTTCAGCCTGCGTGTTCACCCTGTTCTACTGTCCCGCTGTTTCGCTCCCCTGGAGGTCTCGGATGATTCGCTTCTTGTCTTTACTCTTCGGTGAGTCTGGTCGAATCCAGACCTATTCCACTGCGTGGCCTTAAATTATCAGTTCTTCGCATAAGGTCAAATAGAAAATTATGGAACTCATTATAAGGTTTCCTTTATGGCTAACTATGACGCTTCATGGGCGGCACGTCCTCTTTGCTGTCGTAAACATTCGGTATCTGAAGCGCTGCTTGACATCCGGATATCTGACATAGTAATAATATCCGCTCCAAATAGATCTGTAACCTTTGAGAGAGGACTGGGGGCTTTCATCATTCCATGAATCAAGAACCGCATACTCATAAGCAACAAATACCTTCTAATGTCCATAGCGCGCCGGGAGCTCAGCCGTCCATGGCGAACATGGCCCTCGAGTTCATCAAGGACGGCGATGTAGTCGGTCTGGGTACCGGACGGGCTGCGACCGCATTTGTCCGCGCCCTGGGCCAAGCGGTGAAGGCGGGCCTTCGTGTCACGGCGGTTTCGACGTCGCAGGCAACGGCCGCATTGGCGGCGCAGCTTGGGATACCGATGGCGACGCTTGACGAGGTTTCAAGTATCGACGTCACCTTTGATGGTGCGGATGAGGTCGATCCTCGACTTGACCTCATCAAGGGCTACGGCGGCGCGCTGGTTCGCGAGAAGATTGTGGCCGCCTCGTCACGACGGCTGATTATCCTGATTGGGGCCGAAAAGCTGGTACCGGTCCTGGGGAGTCGTGGCATCCTTCCTGTCGAGATCGTGCCGTTCGGGCTGCCACTCTGCCGGCGTCGTCTCGCAGAGCTTGGATGCGGGCCAACTGTCCGCGAGCAGAATGGACAGCCGTTCGTGACCGACAACAGTAATCATATCCTTGACTGCAGTATCTCGCCGCTTCCCGACCCGGCCTCTTTCGAGCAAGCGATCCTTGGGGTCCCTGGGGTGGTGGGAACGGGGCTCTTCATCGGTATGGCTGATACAGTCCTGGTGCAGGACGGCGATACGGTCAACGTACAACAACGCGGAGATCGATGATGGGAGATCCGACGATCAGCAAAGGCATCACCCTTACCCGGCATCTTCTGGACGACCGGACACCGATAGAGGGCGATCTTGGCGCGCTTCTCATCAAGATCGGCTCCGCCTCGAAACTGATTTCGCGGGAGGTGAATCGAGCGGCGCTGCACGGCAGATTGGGATATACCGGGGAAATCAACGTTCAGGGAGAGCAGATCGCCCAGCTCGATTTCTGGTCGAATGAAGTACTCGTGGATGCGCTGAAGGAGACCGGTCTCGTGTGCACGATGGTCTCAGAGGAGATGGAGGCGCCGCTGCATGTCGACCGCAACTGCCGCCCCGGGAGCTATGTGGTCTGTTTCGACCCGGTCGATGGCTCATCGAACATCGACATCAATGGCACAGTGGGGACGATCTTTTCGGTGCGACACCGGTGCGGCCATGGGCGGGAGCATGAGACGACGGATATCTTGCGGAAGGGTATCGAGCAGGTGGCAGCCGGCTATGTGATGTATGGCCCCAGTACCATGTTCGTCTACGCTGCGGGCCAGGCAGTGCAGGGCTTTACATGGGATCATACGCTGGACGATTACGTTCTGACACACCCCGACATTCGAATTCCGCGACGGGGCAAGACGTACAGCGTGAACCATGGGAACTACCATCGCTGGTCAGAACAGACTCGCCGGACGGTCGATTATCTAGGCACGCCGGACAAAGCGACAGGCCGCCCTTATTCGCTCCGCTATGTCGGGTCGATGGTGGCGGACCTTCACCGCACGCTGCTTGAGGGCGGGCTCTTCATGTATCCGGGCGAAGCCGGCGGAGGAAAGAACGCCAATGGGAAACTCCGGCTTCTCTACGAGGTGGCGCCGATGGCCTATATCGTGGAGCAGGCTGGGGGACGGGCCGGCACCGGCGATGAGCGGATCCTGGACATCGAGCCGTCGGAATATCACCAGCGTGTGCCGATCATCATCGGCAGCCCCGATGACGTGGCCCTCGCCGAGGAGTTCTACCAGGGGAAGCGTTAACTGCTCAGGTGTTTAGGCTGTAGGCTGAAGGCTGTTAGTCGTTGCGCACGGACCGAATCAAGGCGCACTTCGTCGGCCAGGTCAAACGCTCTGAGCTTGGTATGGTCTCGCATGGCGCGTTCCTACAGTCTAAAAGCCTACAGTCTATCTACCTTGTAGTTACGGGAAGCGTTAGCACGCGCACTCTACGATCAATTCTGGCCGGAACCCGACATGCAGGGCGGTTCGAAGGAGGCGATGCGCATGAACCAACGTACCCGTGAGATTCTTGGATGGTACAGCGGCAACACTCCGGGAACGCTGACGAACCTGGCGCGCTTGTTGAACCATGGCTACCTTGGTGGCACGGGCCGACTGGTGATCTTGCCGGTGGATCAAGGGTTTGAACACGGTCCGGCGCGTAGCTTCGCGGTCAATCCGCCGGCCTACCACCCGCACTACCACTTTGAGCTCGCGATCGAGGCGCGCTTGAGCGCCTACGCGGCGCCGCTTGGATTCATCGAGGCTGGCGCGGCGGACTTCGCCGGCCAGATCCCTATGATCCTGAAGCTCAATAGCCACGACGTGCTGTACGACGACAAGGACCCGCTTTCGGCGGTGACGGCCAGCGTGAAAGATGCGCTGCGCCTGGGGTGTGTCGGCGTGGGCTTCACGATCTACCCCGGCTCGGCTCATTGCGCTACGATGTACCAGCAGTTCCGCGAGATCGCGGCGGAGGCCAAGGCATCAGGCTTGGTTGCGGTCTGTTGGTCGTACCCGCGCGGCTCTGGACTAAGCAAGGAGGGCGAAACGGCGATCGACGTGGTGGCCTACGCGGCACAGATCGCCGCACAGCTTGGCGCTCACCTCATCAAGGTGAAGCTGCCCACTGCCCACATCGAGCAGCCGGAGGCCAAGAAGGTCTATGAGAAGACCAAGGTGCCGATCGGGACCTTGGCGGATCGCGTCCGGCATGTGGTCCAGAGCGCTTTCGATGGGCGACGGATGGTGATCTTCTCCGGAGGGGCGGCCAAGGCGGACGATAACGCCGTCCTGGATGAGATCCGGGCAATCCGCGATGGCGGCGGGTTCGGCACCATCATCGGCCGCAACTCATTCCAGCGCCGCCGCTCCGACGCCATCGATTTGCTCGCGAAGATCATGAAGATCTACTCCGGGGAGATGCAGTAAGCGCGTCGACGGTGCCACGTCGGGTCAGACAGGTTCGGAAACCTGGAGGTAACGGCAGATCTTACGCACGAGACAGTGGCACCCCTCGCAGTCCAGCCTCTCGACGATCCTGCAAGATCAGTGAGATGGCATCCGCAAGACTTTGACGGGCCTCCTGCTTCGTTTTCCCGAGCCCGTTTGCCACGGGAATCTCTGGACAGTAGGCGATCCACCAATCTCCGTCCCGCTCGAAAACCGCTGTGAACTCATTCCTCATAACTGCGCACCTCCGTCCTACCGACCTTCCTGCTGTGGGAGCGCTGGGTTCATTCTACGGGTCTTCCGGAAATCGTGTGGGTGACTGCATGGGTTCTCAATGTGCCATCCGGATCGTAGGGGCGCTGCTTGCTGCGCCCTTCTCGGGGTCAGGCAGTGTGTCGGGCAGGGCAAGCCCTGCCCCTACAACGTCGATGCCATTGACCATGTCACTAGAAGCATCCGCATGCTTGTAGTAGGACCAGCGTGACCGCAAGTGGGAAATGGCCCTCGCTACCCACGCGAAACTCGGGAGAGCCACCAAAATGATCACGAACCGTCCCTGTCTATGAACCGGCAGTGGGAGCCGTGGACGCACCAGACAACAAGACGCGAAAGCGTTCCTTCGTGGTATACGCCACAAGCCCGGTTGCGGTGGGAATGACTTCACGGGGTTCCTTTGGAAAGTGCACGGTTCCGAGCCAGGCCCCGTCTTCTGAACAGAGAATAAGCGAAGCTCCTTTCTTGACAATGAAGCCCCATTCCGTAAAGCACTCCAGGCCCCCATCCCGAAGGTCGATGTGATTAGCGACCTTTTCGTCTTCCAACACATATAGGCTCGTATGTGTCCAAAGGTACACGTATCCTCCCGCCTCCAGGATACCGTCAATCGGAGCATCTGCTGAATAGACTTTCAGCACGTTTCCGCCAGGGTCAACACAGTAGACCGTACCGGAATAGCAGCCGAAATAGATTCTCTTGGCGTCCGGGGCTATGTGGCTCGCGTAAATCCAATCCCCAGGCCCGCTCATGGAGATCGTGAGCTTCATCGAGAGCCCGGTACCCGTTATCTCCGACTCCGTCTCATGGAGAATCTTGTAATACTCCCTGTTTCCCAAGCCCTCAAGAACCGCGAGGACGTCCCCTTCGGATACCATCTTGTAGGCCACGATAATCTCCTTCATGCGTTCCAGTGCTGCCGCATCTCCTGGATTTCGATCTGGATGGTAGCGGAGTACCAGCCGCCGGAACTGGGTTCTTATCTCCTCCTGTGTGGGGTGACCATTCAACTCCAGTGTCGCAAGTGACCTCTTTATCTGCTCATTGCTGGCGTCCTGGCCATCGCGTTCCACCTTGTAGCCCTCAGGTGCCGGCATGATCCAGACGCGGACGGTGCGGAGCCGTTGGTCGAGCAGATATGCCCTTGTCATGGATGTGAAAAGGCAGTGTCTGGCGTCTTCCGAAAGGTCAACACGCCGGACATGGTACTTGTTGTCTTCTGCTTCGTGTCTTATGTTTCGCTCGGCGAGCCGCTCCCCGCTTAAGGTCCACAGAGACATCTTCAGGTCATCGGAATAACCTATCAAGTGCTCCCCCGTTGGACAGATCTTGAGCCTGTAGAAGCTCTGTGGCCAGTCCTCCTGTGAGACAATCTCTCCTTCCGGGGAATACGTTCGTATGCGGCAAGCATTGTAACCACTGGCTTGTTCGTCATACACCCGATGCACTGCAACAAATCCATTCGGCGTGACCTGTCTTTCCTGCCACCTGAGAGCCCGTTCGCCCTTGGGGTGCTCCCACGTATCGTCTTGCTGTACCGCGATGCCTATGCCGACGGCGGATTCCGCCCTTGCTGTGAGCTTTTCACGCCTTGTTTCTGACTGCTTCTGTAGGAGCAGTGGCCGCGCGGAGAAATCGGGGTCGGTTTTCTTGAGGACCTCCACCACCCCGTTAAACTGTCTTCTGTCAGTATCCGATACGTTAGCGGGACGGGTCCTCAACAGCTCACAGAGCTCCCGATATGCCTCGCCCCAACGCTTTTTGTCTACGGCGGCTTTGTACAGTTTTCTATATGTCCGGAGCAGTGCCGCGTGCAGAGCCGTGTAGTCGCTCAAAAGGGAACGCGCCGCCATGTAAGCCTCTTTCGCCTTCTGATAATGTCCCCGGTTGTAATGCGAAGTAGCGGCATTGAAGCGGTCCCAGAAGCCGTCAGGCCACTTGCTGGTTTCTTGCTGTCGGAGCTTGAAGCTTGGAGCGAGGTGGATCGTGGTTGCTCCGGCAGGGTCCAGTATGCACGCGCCTTGTGCATTTTCACGTGGAAATTCCCACGGGACTGGCTGAGCGCCCTGTTCTTTGCCCATCAACCGCTTGAGGAATCTTTCTAGACCGCTCATGTGTTGTGTATGCTTGCACGAATGCGGAGAGGCATCCGCATGCCCCGAAGTGATCGGCCTAACGGTCGGATTTGCTACCTCGCCTTTAGTGCCCCCAAATTGCTCGCCTCAATGGCTTCGAAGATGGCGACAGATTGCCCCCGAACGCGCTGGTTCAGCCGCCGCAGCGAGCAATGCGATCTGCGGACGGCTGAACCGGAAGTTAGATGATAAGCCCCGGAAGCATAGTCATACGTAGCTGGTGATGAACTTCAGGAACTGATCAGCCAAGTCAGTCGTGCGCTTCGACGCAAGCCCGCCGCCCGTCATCATCGTGTGCAGGTGCTCGGTCGATACCATGCCACGGATGTAGAGGTCACGCCAGAACTGATCGTAGATATCACGTCGGCTCCGCAACCCAGGGAAAGCGGCCTCGACAACGTGCGAAAGACGGCTCATGTGGAGGTTCGGCCAAGGAGTAGCGTGTTCGGTGAACCAGGCCTCGGGACCCTGAAACAGCCGGAGCAGGCGAAGGTGCCACACCGTGAACTCGTCGACGAGTCTCAGGAAGAACTGCTGGAGCGACGCGGACGGCGCTTGGGGTGCTGCGGCGTTGACCACCGCATTCCGAAGTGCGTAAATCTTCTCCTCTTGATGGTTACAGAGTGCGAGCCGTGACGCCTGCAACGCCGTATCGAGGAAACTGTCGTCGTTCGCTGCTCGCTCCAGGTCAATTGCCTTCTCAACATGTGCTCGGCTCAGTGCTTCGCCCACCTCGCGCATCCACTCTCTGCGGCGCCTCTCCAACGGCGGGGCGACGACCAGGCCGAAGAGTTCGGCAGCGGCGGTACCTAGAAGCGGGATACTGCCGAGGGCAGCTTTCACCGTGGCATGAACGAGGTCTCCCGTGGTCCGATCGGGCGGGTGGAACCGAGGTTCTTCAGCGGTCATTTCTGAAGCCTGTGATTCGATTCATTGCCATCTCTCAAGAAACATCTCCGTAAGCAGTGGATTCTAAATAGCTTGGGTTTCGACTGCTGGCGAAGGCGCGAGGGCAAAACCCAAAGCTGTGGCCTTCGCGGTGAGGGAGCGCAGCACCCGCTGGCGATAGCGCTCCTCATAGTACGCCTCGCCCTGATCCACAAAAGCTTGCCCTCTGGTCAGTAACGCATAGATGATGCGAGCCAGCTTATGGGCCGTCGCTGTGATGGCCTTGGCCCGATCCATACGGGCACAGACTCTGCGGTAATACGCCCCCAAAGCCGATTGACTCGAACGGAGGGCGGTAGCCGCCAGTCGCAAGGCGCGTGCGGCACGATTGGCAGTGCGTTTGCTTTTGCCATCGAGTATTTTGCCACCAGATATTTTTGTGCCGGGACACAGTCCCAACCAGGAGGCGAAATGCTTGGCCGACTTGAAGCGCGTCATGTCTGGACCAATCTCGACCAGCACCTTCAAGGCAGTGTTCACATCAGTGCCGTTAATGGTGGTTAAATCCACACCCGACAGACGAAACAGCGCAGTGCGCACATCAAATTTCGGCGCGTTGCGTGAAGCGGATCGACGACGACCGGGTTCGGGCGTGTCCTGATTGCGCTCCAGGGCGGTGAGCATGCTCGACAGGTGGATGTCACAGGCCTGCATCTGCACATGGTAGGCATCGTACAGTTCGATCGCAACACGCAGCGCGAAGAGATGCTCTTCACGCCAGTTCCCCACCAGCGACTTGACCACATCGTCTCGGCTGGCGCGGATGCGCCGATCGCACAGTCCGGCCAACACCTGTGGGTTACGCTCGCCCGCCAGAATCGCACGCAGGATCGCCATGCCACTGGCCCCGGCGATATCGGAGATGACGTTGCCCAACTGGAGGTTCATCTGCGTGAGCGCCTTTTGCATATGCTGAATATGCTGACCCTGGTATTGCAACAGCATGTCACGGGTGCGGACCATCGCACGGATGGCGCAGATGTCGTCGGCCGGCCGGAACGCGCCAGACAGCAGACCGTAGCTCATCAACTGCTGCAGCCACTGGCAATCCATGACATCGGACTTTCGGCCGGAGACGTTCTTGACGTGCCGGGCATTGACCAGATACACCGTAAAACCGCGACGCTCCAGCAGTTCATACAGCGGAATCCAGTACACCCCGGTCGACTCCATGGCCACCATGTCGATCCCACAGGCACCCAGCCAGTCGGCCAGAGCATGAAGGTCGTCCGTAAAGCTTGTGAATTCCCGTACAGGCTCATCATCTCGATCCGGCGGCACGGCCACAAAGTGGCTCGCGCTGCCAATGTCGATGCCAGCGGCGTTGGGGTGGGTCAGCGTGATTGCAGCAACAGACGTGCATTTTGCCATAGCATCCTCCATAATCGTGGGTGGAAGGTGCGTCCGTTGGGGAGCATCTCTTGGGCACTCTCTCAAACGGGATGCCGAAAGCTTGCGCCGTCGGCTCACCAATGTCGCCTACGCTACCCCGTGACCACGCTAACATACGGGCGCAACCGCGCTCCATTGCTACACCGGTCTTCCGGACGCATCTTCCATCTTAACAGATGACGGTAACAGATGGACGCTTGTCCGCCATGTTTC
>JGI1356J14229_10002376_pt1 | contig 15036 bp, 9 predicted proteins | sample Subgrocontami58m_FD_14229 | JGI IMG/M metagenome (IMG submission 14229) | reverse complement strand
CACTTTGGGAATGTCTATGTCGTAGATAATGTGAACTCGAAAGTCTTGAAGTTCACGTCAACGCTCGATTTGCTCGATGCGGAAGGAGGCGATGAAACGTTTGCTGCGCTGGGCAACATTGATGTACCCTTCGGAAAGATTGTTGTTGATGGTGAAGGAAGTTATTGGACAGGGTTTGATCAACTCTTTGCAGTTGAGCGATGGGATGATGCAAGCGGCGCACAGCGGCGGAAGCTTGGATTGAAATTGAAGAACATTGATTTTCGCGCGGACCCCGACGTTAGCGGAGTAAGCAATAACTTTGTGTTGACAGATGTTGGCAACGTGAACGTAAGAATTTATGATGAGAACAAACGGCTCGTCCGCACCTTGACTTCATCGTGGATGAACGCCGGACAGAAGAACTTGCAGTGGGATAGACGGAATGATGAGGGCGCGCAAGTTCCCGCCGGGACATACCGCTATGAAATTGGGGCGTCATCGGTGTATAGCGGCGAGCCGACAATTTCCAACACCCGCTTTTACCTGCCGATGTATTACCATGAAGATTGCGGCAGTGCAAACCGTGTGGACGATGCACATCTTGTTCAGGGAAGCGTTGTAGCGTGGGGAAATTCGCCTTCGCAGACAGCGAGCGAACACGCATCATCTGTGCAATATCGGTTCACCGGATTGAATCCGTCGGGTGAGTATGAAGTCGCTGCAGAGTACGCGGCGGGTGATGGGGTCTACGACGCCGTAGGGGTGCAGCGACTTCAAGATTTGACCGCGAACGGCGTGCGCTTGCACGAGCCAATACGCGTAACAAGTTCGCCAACTACAACAAACTTCATCAAACTTCCGAAGTCGAGCTACGCGAGCGGCGGAGTAACGATTGCCGTGAACAGTGTCGGCGATGGCTCTGCGATTGTTACGCAGTTGTGGATAAAAGAAGTTGGCGTCGGCTTCAATCCTCAGCCGATAGCTACAATTCCGGCGAAGTATTCTTTGCAACAGAATTATCCAAACCCCTTCAACCCAACGACGACGATTCGTTACGCGATTCCTGAAGACGGCGTTGTTACGTTGAAGGTGTATAACATCGCCGGACAGGAAATTGCGACGTTAGTGAATGAGCAGAAGAAAGCGGGAAAGTATGAAATTGTCTTCGATGCGAAGAGCGCGCTTGGAAGTTACCTCGCGTCCGGCGTGTACTTGTATCGCGTGCAGGCGGGAAATTTTTCTGAGACGAAAAAGATGATTTTGTTGCGATAATTGAAGGGGGCTTGACAGCAGGAGAGAAAGAAGCTACTTTGTGCAGGGGAATAACTGGTAAGGTATCCTTAAACCAACCAAGGAGAGGAGATTGCGATGAAAGCGACTACGTTGTTAACGGCCCTTGTTTTGCTTCTCACTGGTCTTTCATGTAAAGAAACTCCGCCGGAGCCGCCCAAGCCTGCGACGATTTCACTCAAAGCCGAAGACGAAAGCTGCACCGAAGCCTGGCTGAAGGTGGCGAGCACGCAAACACCTGCGACGATTGTGCTCACCCGAGGCGGGCATCTCATCTCATAAAGGAGGTGTATGAAGATGTTTCGATTCACGCTTTCCGTTCTTCAATTGCTTCGGACAAGGCATCTCTTTCGAGACGGAGTGTTGCTCTTTATTCACTTGACAGTCCTGGTGCCCTCTCCTATTTTCCCACAACCAAACCCTTGCCCCGTTACATGGGGACCAACTGTCCAAATCTCCAACACAACATCCTCTGCTTTCGTGCCGAAGCTCACTGTCGTAGGAGATACGGTTCATGTCATTTACTCAACAGGATCTATCTTCTATCGTCGTTCAACTGATAGAGGCAAGAGCTGGAGCGCACAAGTGCAACTGGTGCCCGTTGATAGCATCAATCCACAGATATGGAATCGTCCATTCGTGGCGAGCGGCTCGAATCTTTGTTTCGTGTGGGCAAACCGCGCGTCGCCCTCCGGTGACGAGAGAGGAATCAAAATACGTCGCTCAACGGATGGTGGAACAACATGGTTGGAGCCACAATACGTTTTGCTCAATCAACCTCCGTTCCTCGTTTGGTCGGTTCGAATGATGGCGACGCATGGTAACACCATATACCTCGCTGCGAGAAGAAATGTGTCTGGCGGTTACACGCAGACGTTTCTAACGCGAAGCCAGAATGGTGGAGCAACATGGGATTCAGCTCGACAGATTACATCTGTTCCCACTGAATTCCAAAGTTGGGATATAGCAGCAAGCGCAAGAGGCGTACATATTGTTTATGAGCAAAATGTGCAACCTTCGCGGCGAGAGGTAGGAATTTTTTCTTCCACCGATCGCGGAGAGACCTGGAACTCAGGACAGATTCTTTCGACCATTGATTCTTTCGCAGGTTGGGTGCCGCAAGTCGCTGCAGATGATTCGGGCAATGTGTTTGTTTGTTGGAGCGATGCAAAGTATGGAAGCATTGGGGGCTTTGCTGGAACCGTGCTGCTACGTCGAAGCATCACTAACGGACAGTCTTGGCTTGCCGAAGTTCGCGTTAGCACCCTGCCTTCCGCTCGCTTTTCTTCATTAAGTCAAGGCGGTAACTTTGTCCACGTCGTTTGGGATGATGAGCGCAACGGGTTTCAAGATGGGACTATTCAATACAGGGGAAGCAGCGACGGAGGAGGCGCGTGGTGTGATGAACAAGTGTTGGGAGGCCCCCTACGTCGAGCGTTGGATGCATCGATTGCCAGCACGAAAATAAGAACCTACGTTGTTTGGTCTTCAGATAGGTCAACCCCTGGAGACACGGCTCACGTTTTTGTTCGTTCCAGTGATCGCATCACAGGTGCCAATGCAAACACAAGTATCCTTGCGCCCTTTCAAGGTGGTCGTTTGCATCAAAACTATCCTAATCCCTTCAATAGTACTACAACAATCAGCTATGAATTACCCATTAGCGGTGTGGTATCACTGGCATTGATTGACCTTCTCGGAAGAAAAACTGAATTGATAGCTCATCAACATCACGGTCCAGGAATGCACTCGTACATTCTAAACGCGTCCGACCTACCAACGGGCGTGTACTTTATCCTGCTGGATTTCGAGGGGAGAAAGGGGGCGAGATCGATCCTACTGCTCAGGTAGTAATGGAAAAAATAGGCACCCCCCGCTCAACGATTCGCGCAATCCCTGAGAGGAGACGAATGTTGAGCAGAGACCGATCATCTCCATTGGGAGGGTGCTCTTTTGTTGTAACGTAGTCAATCCGGTGAATATCCACAACAACAAAAACATGGAGGTTGTTATGAAACAACGAATGCCTTTGTTCTTCGTTCTACTTGTTTCGTTTGCAAGTGTTGCTCAATCGCAGTTGAACTGGGTCTCGAACAACGGTCCCTATCACGCTTTCATTGATGACTATGCTGTTGGATCCAAAAACGGACAGGTAGTTCTTTACGCAGCGGATTCTTCGGAAACATCTCTGATGAAAAGCACGGATCGAGGAGAAACCTGGACGCATGTGCTTTCTCTGGCTGGTGCTTTTGTTAACTGTGTAGCGACGTTCAAGAGCAATGCAGATATCGTATATGCCGGCTCGCGCACGGGTCAGGCAAGCACACAAGGTATCTGGAAAAGCACAAATGGCGGAACGACGTGGACACTCCTTTCCAGCCAGCCATCGAACAAGGTTGTCAGTCGGATCGCAATTCATCCAACAAACTCAGATATCGTTTGGGTCGGGTGCTGGCGTGTGCCTGTTTCTGATCCGCCTGTTGCTCATCGAAGCACAGACGGAGGTCAATCGTGGTTACCATTCACTCTGAGCAATAATCGCCTCAACGTTTCCGACATTGCGGTAGCTGAAAACACAAACAACATTTGGGCCTCAACATATAACAACGGCAGTCTTGGAAATGAGGGCGTGTGGCAAACCATTGATGGCGGAACAAATTGGGCACAAAGGACTACCGGCATGGATGGAAATAATTTAAGTCTTGCATCACTCGCCATCGATCCAAACAACCCGGACGTGCTTTATGCCGGCAACAACACGCCCAATGCAAGCGCACCTCGTAAGCTTTACAAAACAGTGAACGGCACAACGCAATGTACATGGAGCGAGGTGTATGCAGCACCCGCAGGGTTTTTCTACTTCAGCGATATCCGGGTTAGTCCTCATTCGTCAAGCGTAGTATATGCCTCTTCAGGCGGATACGACAACGGTGTGGGAGTCTTGAAATCAACAGACGCCGGCGCCTCGTGGACGCCACTAACGAATGGTATCCTTCAGAAAAAGCTCCGGGCTATTGAAGTTGACCCTCTGAGTTCATCCCTCGTTTACACGGGCGGCTTTGGTGCCCATTACAAATCGTTTGACGCGGGAGGTACGTGGCAGGAAAAGAATACGGGGCTTCTCTTTCCGACATCGTCTGCGGTAGCCAAGAACGGAGCAAATCTTTTCTCGGTCGGTAGAGGATATTTCTTTAGAAGTACCAACACGGGTTCAACATGGCAAGTAGTGTTCGACGAGTTGTTCATGCTTGAAAACAGGAAGAGCATCGCGTTTGATCCGAACGATGGTAATTATGCACTCGCTTCGTTCGGCGATGCAGATGGAATCTCTCATTTCTGGCGGACTACCAATAAGGGAGATTCGTGGACTCTCGTGTACTTCCATCCGGTCCCACCTGTCCTTGCGACCAACAATCAAGCAGTGCTCACTTATGAGGGTGTTGGATCAAACAATGTATTCTCAACAGGGTATTACAATAGCATTATCAACTATGGTTTTGTTCTCAAGAGTGCGGATAGGGGTACGACGTGGAACGAAGTATTCAATCAAGAATTGTTGAAATTCAACGCACTCACTGCGAAAGGCAACACAGTATACGTTGGAGGCAACTCAGCCGTCGTTGCGGTTGTGCACAAATCAACAAACGCAGGTTCCGGTTGGGTCGAAACGAGCAACGGTTTGCCGACCGGTTCTGGGAAGCAGGTGAATTCATTATCAGTAGATCCGGCGGACGACAAGATAGTCTTCGCAGGAACTTCGGACGGCGTGTATCGTACTGATGGAGGTGGGGATGTCTGGTCTGCAGTCAATTCTGGAATAACACACCTCAACATCAACTCCATCGTCGTTCATCCTGTCAACAGGACAGTCGTGTACTGCGCCTCAAACGATGCCAACAACAAAGCTCATGTGTATCGAACAGTGAACGGTGGGCAAGGATGGATAGAGATTAGTTCAGGCTTACCACTGTCAAAGATTACAGAGATCACGTTCGATCGAACAAATCCCAACACCGCTTATACGACCACCGACTCCGGCGTTTACCACATCGCCCACAAATGGACTGGCAACATTGCTGCAAACACTGCATGGAAAACAGGCGACACCTACCTCGTTGAAGGCACACTCACTGTGGCGGCAGGCGTCACTCTCACAGTCGAACAAGGCGCGATTGTGAAGTTCATGCAGAATGCCGAGCTCAAAGTGGATGGTGTGCTCACTGCGAACGCGATGGGGGGTCCGCCCATCACGTTCACCTCGCTCAACGCAGGTGAAATGTGGAAAGGGATTACGTTCGGAACGACGATCGGTTCTCAAGTTCAGTATGCAAACATCTCCAATGCACAAACCGCAATCTCTGCGCGGCATGACAACGGGCTGAGCGTTGCTCACTGTACAATCACTGGAGGCACCATTGGCGTGTACCTGTACGAAAGCGGCGGTGGCGGAAACCCGCCGACATCAATCACTGACAATACTATCGTTGGGGCGTCGTCACAAGGAATCTTTGCTGATGTTGGCGCTTCCATGGCGATTATTCAAAACAACACACTGCAAGGTCCCGGCAATTACGGTATGTTTTTCGTCGTCTCGTCTCCCGTGCAAGTCGTCGGCAACAAAGCGTCTGGCTTTGACAAAGCAGGAATCTATTGCGAAAAAGCCTCACCAGGTTTAGTGAACCGCTTAGCGGGTGGTCACAACTGCTCAACCTCGAACGAGATTGGCGTATATGCACTATACTATTCTAATCCCATACTTGGACGAGCTGTCTCAAGCCAATCGGGGCTGAACAGCTTTGCAAGCAATGTGTCGTTCCAGATTGCCCTTGAAGATAATTGCTTCGTCTATGCAGAGGATAATTTCTGGAGAGTCGGTGGCCCGGACCCGAACACGGATTTCTCAGTTGATGCTACCTCAATGTTATTCTACGATCCATTCCTCGATAGCGATCCGAACGGCTGTACGGGTGGCTCTGCGCCATTTGCCGGCAGGATTTCTGGAAAGGAAATAAGAGACGGAATGTCAAATGGTCCGCTTGACGACCAACTTGCTCAAGAAGCCATCAGAATGAGATTGCAGCGCAGACATGCGGAGGCAATGGGTGTGCTTCGTGCAATCATCGCTTCACCGCAGAGTAGCGAGGAACTTGTCCGATGGGCGGTGAACGAGCTGCTTGCCAACTATCAAGCAGTGAGTGTCCCTGCTCCAAGCAATCGGCTGTCGCAGTATCTGAGGACTCTCTTGCAAAACCGCTCGAACAATCAGACCAAACGGATCATCAGAGACGTTATGGCTCCAGCGTGTTTGCATGAAGGAGATGGAGCAGGAGTTCTCGCTGCATTAGACGAGAGCATCAGGTTGTATCCGAATACGACAAGCGAAGTGTTGGCGCTGTACAGCAAGGTAAGCTTCGCATTGAACGTTGCAAAAGACATTCAACTTGCTCAAAACACATTGCAAATACTCACGGCAAGATATCCGGGGCATGAGCTTACACACCTTGCGACGGTTCTCGTTCGGCTCTATCGCAACGAGCAACGGACGACGCCGACTTCATCTGGCAAATTTGTTGTAAGTATGAATTCATCTTCAGAGCGTCCGAGAGTCTACTCGCTGGATCAGAATTATCCTAATCCATTTAACCCGTCAACAACAATCAATTTCGATTTGCCAGAACCGTCGCATGTCTCGTTGGTTGTGTATGATGTGCTTGGAAGAAAAGTTGCAGAGATCGCAAACGGCTTGCATGAGGCTGGCTATCACAGCGCAACGTGGAATGCTTCGGATGTTGCCAGCGGCGTGTATTTCGCACGCTTCACGGCAACGGATGTGTCAGGTAATCTAAAGCTCAGCAAGGTGAACAAGTTGCTTCTCACGAAATGATGCCGTCAATAAGAAGCAATCCCGGCCTGTTGAGGTAGGGCATTATTGTTTAGCAGGTTTCTGCTCGTGAAGGAAGGCACAGAAATTCTGCATATTTCTGTATGGTATGAGGTCGGTAAAGTTCTGTGTAGGTCGAACGTGTGGTTCGACCTACAAGTTTACGGTGTTTGTTGCGGCGGCTCACGCGCATTTGCTTCCGAATGGAAAAGTCTTGTACTTCCACGCAAGATATCCAAGCCATAATGCGACGTTCGTCAGTTGCATTTTTGATCCTGTGAGTAATCAGGTTGTAGAGGAGCCGATAATTCCTGTTTGGCCCGGTTCTGACCAAGAACCATCCGCTTTGTTTTGCAGTGGGCATACGTTTCTTGCCGATGGAAAACTCTTGGTTGCGGGTGGTGAACGAACACGCCCTCCAGTTTCATTTCGAGGAATCAGGTATTCCTACATTTTTGATTATACGACGAATGCTTGGAGAAACACAGGCACTATCGCTAACCCCCGCTCAATGAGCAGAGGAAGATGGTATCCTCAACTCACCCGCACACACGACGGCAGAGTCGTCGCAATGTCGGGATACGAATTCGATTCTCAAGTGATTGAGGAAATTCCTGAGTATTATCAACCTACTCCTGAAACATGGGTTCAATATCCGTCTGCAGCATACAAGGAAGTACCCCTTTACAACGGACATACCCTTTGGTCCTTTCGCTGGCGAGATTCTCTATGATTTGGTTTCTTGGGGAGGTGGTAGTTGGAACCGAGCGCAGAGATTCAACCCTGCCCCGAATGCCCAAGTCTTCTGGAACCTCATCGGACAGCAAAGGGCTCAAAGAGCGCATGGAAATTCCGTCATGCTCCCAATCAACTCGTCCGTTCAAGTTGCACGAGTCATCAATCTCGGCGGCGGCAACAACACTGCAGAGATGATCACCTTGGACGCGGCAGATTCCAATCCTCAGTGGATTGACATTCCACCAATGAACTTCGCGCGACACGATGCCCCTAACGCGTTGCTTCTTGCCGACGGAAGTCTTATTGTCATAGGGGGCCGTGATCAATCACATAATTTTGTGATGGTATCTGAAAAACTAGACTATTCCGACATCAACCCCAGCCACTGGACATGGTCAAACCTGCCGGTGGTGATGAGTGTCCCAAGGGCGTATCATTCGACAGCCCTTCTTCTTCCTGATGGGAGAGTATGGGTTGCAGGGAGCAGACGCTATCAATGGAATGAATTTGAAGATGACATGGAAAGAAGGATCGAAGTGTACAAGCCCGGATATTTGTTTGAGGGAGAGCGTCCACAGATTGTCTCTGCTCCATCCACGATCAATTATGGGGAAACGTTTGAAATACTCTACTCTGGGAATGAATCGGAACCGAAGATCAGTTCTGTCGCTCTGATTAGCTTAGGTTCTGTGACTCATTGCTTCGATGCGAACCAACGCTATATTCTTCTCGACATCGTAGGAGAAATTGCTGGTGGCATTCAGGTCCTTGCCCCTGCGAATTCATTCATTGCTCCTCCAGGATATTACATGCTTTTCATACTGAAAGACAAGTCACAGAGTATTTCGGGTCAAGTTAACATCCCTTCTGTCGCGAGAATCGTGAGACTCCAATGAAACACAACCGGTGAACGACGTGATCAGCAAGAAAATTCTGGTGACTTTTTGTTTTGCAGTTGCCGCTTCCGCTTCGGACGCGCAAGTCACGAGAGATTGGGTTGCTGTTTACAATGGTATCTACGGTGATGACGTTGGATTAGCAATTGCGGTTGACGATTTCGGTTTCACATACATAACCGGGGCTAGCGTGGGGCAGAGCCGCAACAGCGACATTGTAACGATAAAATATGATCGCGCTGGGTTGGAACAGTGGGCAAGGCGGTATAGTGACACCGTTCCAGGGGCCTATGTGGGTTTCGATTTGGCAGTGGATAACAGTGGCAACGTATTCGTCGCTGGAGACGCGCTTTTGAAATATGACAGAAACGGAAATCTGCTCTGGCACAGATTCGAATTCCTGAGAGGCGGGTTTGCGATTCGACTTGACAGCCTGAGCAACATATACATCGGAGGTCAGGGAGACGGTCAGAAGTTCCTAGTTCGAAAACTCACTACCGACGGCATGCTCTTGTGGGAGAAGTTTTATTCGGGCCCAGGACTTTTTGATATATTGAAAGACATGGTTTTGGACAAAGAAGGAAATATCATCGTTACTGGTCAAAGCCATGATTCGACCGATGATCCGGAATATGCGACTGTCAAGTATTCCAACAACGGAACATTTTTGTGGGCAAGAAGGTATCGAGGTCCAGCTTCTAATCACTTTGATCTTGCGTACGGGGTTGTTACGGACGATTCAAACAACATCTATGTTACCGGCTGGAGCAACGGACCGAATGAAACGGCCGATATCCTCACGATCAAATACGCGCCCAATGGTGAAACGATGTGGACGGCGCGTTATGATGGCGTTACACATGGCGCTGATGTAGGTTACGACGTCATTCTTGACTCGCTCGGTTTTGTGTATGTCGCTGGTCGGGCAGACGGTGGGCGAACCATCACGCTCAAATATGATCGGAACGGGAGACTCATCTGGGCGACACCGTTTTCGAGCGGTTCGTACATGGAACCGCCTCCGGTGATCAAACTCGACAAGAACCGAAACATCTATGTCTCTGCAACCGCGCGCAGGCCTGGGAATTTCACAAACTATGCTGTCGTCAAATACAATAACGATGGCGTACAACAATGGGTCGCTGAGTATTTTACCCGCTTCTTCAATTACGTCTATGACATGGAAGTCGATAAGAATAGCAATGTTTACGTCACTGGGGAGGCAAACGGCACGACGTACGATATAGCAACAGTGAAGTTCATTCAGACTCCAACAGATGTAAGCAACATTGCGGAAGAGCGACCTGCTGCGAGAAAGCTGTTCCAGAATTATCCGAATCCGTTCAACCCAACAACCACGATTCGTTATGCGATTCCTGAAGACGGCGTTGTCACGTTGAAGGTGTATAACATCGCCGGGCAGGAAGTTGCGACGCTTGTGAACGAGCAGAAGAAAGCGGGGACGTATCAAGTTCAATTTGTTGCAAGAAATTTATTAGGAAGTTCACTCGCCTCGGGTGTGTACTTCTATCGAGTGACAGTCGGTGATCCTTCGCTTCGCTCAGGACAAGGTTTTTCTGAGACGAGAAAAATGGTTTTGTTGAAATGAGTGCCAAGGAAAGCTGTTCCAATCTATTTGGGTGCGGAGGAGGTGGCGACCTTCTCCAATGTCCCGAACGTGGTAAAACTCTGAAGCCACGTAGCGAGGAGTCGGTGTGGCGTTGGTTGCTGTACCACACTAAGCGACTCGACAATGTAACCTGTAAGGGTGCTACGCGAATGACCAGGTTGTAACACCAGTGAACGCATTGATAGCCTCGTAAAGATCAACTGAGGTGGGCGAGTCCCTATTTTATGGACGAAGTCAACATTATCAACTGAGGCCAGAGAAGAGTCCATTACGGACAGACGGTTGATGACACCTTCGGGGTATGAGCGACGACATGGTCAGACAGAAAGGAACGGAACTTGGGATACCCTGCCAACCCAGTCGTGCAGTCCAAGCACGAAGGTGAGAAGCGCCTTCCTATAAGGAAACGAAAGGGAAGGAAGTTGGCGTGGGAGTCGGATGAGACCATAGTACCGATGACGGCTCGCGAAAGCGAGACTTGAGGGAAGGGTCTCTGCTGAATGAAAGATTCCAAAGAAACAACGGAGAGTGTATTGCACAAGCTATCAAACACAAGCAAACTTCAGGAGTTTCAGAGGAAGCTGTACACAAAGGCGAAAGCCGAGCCGGAGTTTAGATTCTACAGTCTGTATGATAAGACCTATCGTACGGACGTGCTGGCAGAAGCCTATCGCAAGGTGAAAGCCAACGGTGGAACGAGCGGAATAGACGGAGAGACCTGTGCGCAGATAGAGGAACGAGGACTCGAAGGCTATCTTGCCAAACTTCAGCGTGAGATGAACGAACAACGCTACAAACCGCAACCAGTACGGCGGGTATATATCCCGAAAGCGAATGGGAAGCAGCGCCCCTTGGGCATACCGACTGTTCGTGACCGCATCGTGCAGACAGCGTTTCTGCTGGTGATAGAACCGATTTTTGAAGCAGACTTCAACGCATCAAGTTTTGGTTTCCGTCCCAAGAAGAGCGCGCACGGTGCAGTGCGGGAGATATATAAATATCTGAACTGGGGATGTGTAGAAGTGTACGATGTGGACTTGGAGCAATACTTCGACACGGTTGACCACACCAAACTCATGAAGCTCGTTGCGCGTCGCATCGTTGACAAGCAAATACTTCATGTGATACATCAATGGTTGAGGTGTGGGTATGTCGAAGACGGTCAACATCATCAGAGCAAGAAGGGAACACCACAGGGAGGAGTCATCAGTCCGTTACTGGCAAACATCTACCTGAATCCTGTTGACCACGCATTCGAGCGGAAGAAACTCGGAGCAATCAAGAACGGGTCTATTCACTTGGTGCGTTATGCGGACGACATGATTCTTCTTGCACAGAACAAATTGGACACAGGCATTGCCTTACTCGAACACTATGTGGAACGATTAGGGTTACGACTGAACCGAGAGAAGACGCGACGACTACGACTGGACGAAGGGATGAGCGTGAATTTTCTTGGTTTCCAATTCTCCTGTGTCAAGAGCAGGAAGACAGGCACGCGGCTCATACTGGTATCGCCCAGCAAACGAAGTCAGCAACGGTTTCGAGAGAAGGTGCGGACGCTTGTCCACCACTCGATACCGCTGCGAGTAAAGGAGCAGGTACAGAACTTGAATCGTTACCTGCAAGGGTGGGTTGGGTACTTTCGACTTGGGCATGCCTCGGCAACATTCCATGACCTCGCCAACTTCGTGAATAAGCGCGTGCGGCACGTGATACACCGCCGCAAAGGACGGCGAGGATACGGATGGGGTAGCGTTGGCTCCGATTACATCTACGGCAAACTTGGATTGTTTTACAACTACCATGTTTGTCGGCTGTAGCCCGACTGTATCAACATTCAGGAAAGCCGTATGAGGGAAAACCTCACGTACGGTTTGACGAGGGGGCATGAGAAATAGAGTCAAAGAACTACTACGCTCTTGTCCTACTCTACAGTTTTGCTGAAAATGGCGAAGCCCGACTCGTCGTTCAAACAATCGGAGTGATGAATACATCTTCTGAGAACAAGAATACGCATTGCTTTTTCCCAAGAAGATTTACAGATTGCGCATGGCAATACAACGAAAATGTTCTGAGTGTTGAGAGTAAGCCATGCACTTGTACCTGGCGAACAGAAGTTCGTCCCCCTTCCAATCGTGCGAGGAGTGTGATTAGTGTAGATAAGGAGAACACGAGTGATATGATCCTGACTATCAACCCAGGCGTGGCAAACACGCATCTCCCTTTCCGTTTCAAAAAAATGAAACCGCGCCGGGCACGCCAATGCCCGACGCGGGTAAAACGCGTGCAACAGAATGTACGAGACTTCTCCTGTTAAGGAGTTCTGCTGTCCGCAATTCAAACGTACGGAAAGGAGGTGAGGAAATCAAAGCCAAACGATGAGCTGTAGACGAACAATACCGAGGGCAAACGCCAATTTGCTTCTCGCTAATTCACAGTTCTACTCATCAACAAATGTACGAGGTGTTGTTATGAAAAAGATATTTGCTATTTTTCTTGCAGTTCTGTGTGCCTCAATTGCGATGGCACAAAGCTATGTTCCCGGACATCTCACTGTTATCTTGAAAGATGCTGCGATGCAGGGAATGCTTGTGCAAAGCGACGGAAGCGTGATTCTTCCAAACGCTACATCCTTGAATACGATGAACTCTTCAAACGGTTTGATTGCGATGAGACCGTTGAGCATGAAAGCTGGAAGCCCGTACCGCTTTTTCTTTGACTTCGAATTTCCGTCAACTGCGAACATGGATGCGTTGAATTCTTCCTACGCCTCCAACTCTTTCGTATGGTGGGCAAGCAAAATCCCGAATGGTAATTTGGAGTCGTTCGGTGCAAGTGGCGCGGCTAACAGTTTTTCAAACACCCACTCCCCCCTGCCGTGTGGTCCGCTCTACCCGAACGACCCTGCCTTCCCGCGTGAATGGCATCTCGACCAACCCAACGACATAGACATGAATTTGCCGGAAACGTGGGAGTGGACAACTGGAAACCCAAACATCGTGATTGCAATTTGTGGCGGCGGAGTGGCAGTAGATACATCTGCAAACGGCTATGCTTACGTGCGAAACGATTTGGCGCGGAACATCTGGACAAACCCGGGTGAAATTGGAATCGACGAACTGGGCAGAGATAAGAGAACGAATGGAAAAGATGATGACCATAACGACTTTGTTGACGACATTCACGGCTGGAATGTTCTCTTCGACAACGGTGATGTTGAGGCTCGTTATCCCACTCCGCCGCCAGGATGTGTTACTGGACGAGAGGAGGAATGTTTCTATCTCATTGGTCATGGAACGTTTGGAGCAGCATGGGCATCTTCACAGATTGATAATACGCCGCTCGATCCTGTTGTTTATACAAGGAACGGTTGGGTCGGCATTGCCCCAAACTGCAAGATTATGGGGCTTTCCTCCGTTGCAGGCCCGCACGTTAGATCTGGTTACCCCACCGAGGGTGTTTGGTCGATAATATACGCTTACGAAAACGGTGCTACTGCCCTGGCATATCTCTATGGGCTCTATGGAGATTATCTTTCGCGATTTTTGGATTCTGCTTACGCGCACGGTATGCTTGTCACAAATGGTTTCGGGAATGCGGGACCTAGCAGCTTTGATTTGGCTCCGCCCGCAATCAACTGCCAACTTGTTAGACAAGATGGAACTCTTTACCCCGGCAATCCCGTGGATTCGAGATTAGAGATTTTTTCGCCGGGTGATTTTGGCTCTGGGCAATCAGCGTGTGCAGTTGCGGCAGTAATTGCGCTGATGAAATCCATCAACCCATATCTCACTGCGCCACAACTTCGCTATATCCTTCTTCACCCAACCTCAACAACGCCCGTGCCTGCATCTCCGGTTCCTGTGGGCAGAACAGACGCCTTGAAGGCGATCAGAAACGCAACCGCATCTCCGATCTTTAAGTCTCTTACAGGCAACGATGGTGAACACCCGCTACTGAAATGGGATCCAAATCCCATCATTTCAATTTTCCCTCTGAACCCGGTCATTGATCAATATGTAATCCAGCGGAAACGACATTACATGGATGAACTTTGCTTTCAAGACCTCGCAATCGTACCGGGGAGTGCAACAGAATACATAGATATGCAAGAGACCGTTGGTCGTTTGCCGGGCGAACATTCGCCTCCTACAGAATACAAAATAAGGGCGAGGCTGAATTACGGAACATCAACAATCATGTCCGTTCCATCTAACATGCTTTCAATTTGGACCCACTCCAATGGAGTTGGCAATGGTGATGGAGTAGGGAAGATTTCTTCACGGAACACTCCGACACAAACGCGGCTTCTCGGCAACTACCCAAATCCGTTTAATCCGAACACAACCATTTCGTTCGATATTGGTGAAGCAGGATTTGTTTCGTTGAAGGTGTTCGATCTTCTCGGTCAAGAAGTTGCCACGATCACGAATGGAGTTGCCATTGGTGGACATTACGAAGTTGCTTTTGATGCAAGTGCACTAGCAAGTGGCGTGTACATCTATCGTTTGCAAGCAGGCGGTTTTTCCGAAACGCGAAAATTAATTCTCTCAAAGTAAGAAGCGACAGGCTCGTAGGCATACGAGCCTGTGTTTTTTTTTTGGAGGAACGAAAAA
>JGI1356J14229_10002367_pt1 | contig 15064 bp, 15 predicted proteins | sample Subgrocontami58m_FD_14229 | JGI IMG/M metagenome (IMG submission 14229) | reverse complement strand
GGCGACACCAGCCATGTTCAACGTCCTCCGCTTCCGTCTCATCGTCACAACAGCGGCCGTCTGTACGGCGGCCGCTCCGAGCGTTCATGCCACCAACGGCATGAACATGGAGGGCTACGGGCCGATTGCGACCGCGCTCGGCGGCGCCTCGTTTGCCTTCGACAACGGAACCGCCGGCGTCATCAACAATCCGGCCACGCTCTCGCTCATGCCGGAACGCGCGCGGCTCGACGTCGCCCTCGGTGTGCTGGGGCCGAACATCACCGCCACCAGTCCCGCGGGCCAGCAGGCGAAATCGAAGGCGACGGCGTTCTTCATGCCGGCGCTCGGCTACGTGGAACGCCAGGGTGCATTCACGTACGGGCTGGGCATCTTCGGACAAGGCGGCATGGGTTGCCGCTACGAGGGCAGCTCGTGGCGCGGGCTCGGATTTGGGTTGGAGAACCGCACGGAAGTATCCGTAGGACGCGTGATCGCGCCGATTGCGTACAAGGTGAACGATCAACTCAGCATCGCCGCGACGGTCGACTTCGTCTGGGCCGGCATGGATCTAAAGATGGCGATGAGCGGCGCGCAGTTTTTCGACCTGGCCACGCCGAGCAGCCAGCAGTTCGGCCGCGCCTCCGGCTCGATCGTGCAGAGCTTCGGGCAGATCATGCAATCGATGCCGGCGGGCACGAGTGTCGACTACGCGTACTTCAATTTCGCCAACGGCAATCCCTTCACCGGCGCGGCCAAAGGCTATGGCTATGCCGGCAAGGTCGGGCTCGTGTACCGGCTGACGAGCGAACTCGCGGTCGGGCTCACGTATCACGGCGAGACCGAATTGAGCGATCTGAAGAACGGCGCCTCGCTCGCGTTTCAGCTCGCGGTGCCGGGCATGGGCAAGGTGCCGCAGACACTGGCGGGCAATATTCGCGTCCGCGAGTTCGAGTGGCCGGCGATGCTCGGCGGCGGGTTCGCGTGGAGTCCGCCGGGGCCGTGGAGCTTCGTCGCGGATGTGCGGCGGGTTTTCTGGAGCGATGTGATGAGCAGCTTCGCCATGCGGTTCACCGCTGCCGATGCGGCGACCAACGGACCGTTCGCCGGTCAGGTGCTCGAAGCCGAACTTTTCCAGCGCTGGCGCGACCAGACGACGGTGCAGGGCGGGGTGGCGTTCGTCGCGACGAAGGACGTCACGCTGCGGGCCGGCGCGAATTTCAGCACCAATCCCATTCCGAACCGCTACCTGAACTGCCTGTTTCCCGCGACGATCGAGAAGCACGTCACCGGCGGCCTGTCGTACCGCGTGGCCGAACGGTCGACCATCGATTGGTCGACCACGTACGGCTTCAAGGTGACGCAAACCAACGGCTACGGGATCGTCATCCGTCACCAGCAGCTGAACACGCAGCTCATGTTCAGCCACCGGTTCTGAATTCGCGGCGCCATGAAAAAGCTCCTCATTCTCGGCGCGGGCACCGCCGGCACGATCATGGCCAACAAACTCGCGTCCGCTCTGCCGCGCGACGAGTGGCACATCACGATCGTCGACCGCGACGAGACCCATCACTACCAGCCCGGATATCTCTTCATCCCGTTCGGCATCTATTCGCCGGCCGACATCGTGAAGCCGCGCCGCGATTATCTGCCGCGCGGGGTCGAGGTGATCATCTCCGGCCTCACGGTGATCGAGCCGGAGCAGAATCGCGTGCGGCTGCAGAACAACCGCGTCCTGGCGTACGATTTTCTGATCATCGCGACCGGCGCGCACCCGGTGCCGGGCCAGATCGAGGGCCTGCTCGGCGAACAATGGCACAAGAGCATTTTCGATTTCTACACCTTGGAAGGCGCGGCCGCGCTGGGCCGGCGGTTGAAGCATTGGGAGGGAGGCCGGCTCGTGATCGACATTGCCGAGATGCCGATCAAGTGCCCGGTGGCGCCGCTGGAGTTTGCCTTTCTCGCCGACTGGTTCTTCACGGAACAGGGCATCCGCGATCGCGTGGAGATCGAATATGTGACACCGCTGCCGGGAGCGTTCACCAAGCCCAAGGCGTCGGCGCTGCTGGGAGATTTTCTCGACCGGAAGCGGATCAAGCTCGCGGCGGATTTCGCCATCGGCCGCGTCGACCAGGCGGCCAGTAAGATCGTTTCCTGGGACAATCGCGAGATCGGCTACGATCTGCTGATCAGCATCCCGACCAACATGGGCGACGAGGCCATCGCGCGGTCCGGCTTCGGCGACGAGCTGAACTTCGTGCCGACGGACAAGCATACGCTGCGCTCGAAGGTGAAGGAAAACATCTTCGTGATCGGGGACGCGACGGATTTGCCGGCGTCGAAGGCCGGCTCGGTCGCGCACTTCGAGGCGGACATCCTCACCGAGAACCTGCTCGACGCGATCGACGGTCGCCCGCTGCGCGCGAAGTTCGACGGCCATGCGAACTGCTTTATCGAGTCGGGCTTCAACAAGGGACTGCTGATCGACTTCAACTACGAGACCGAGCCGCTGCCGGGGAAGTTTCCGCTGCCGGGCATCGGGCCGTTCTCGCTGCTGGAGGAGACGAAGATGAATCACTACGGGAAAATGATGTTTCGCTGGGTCTATTGGAACCTGCTGCTGCGGGGCGCGGAGCTGCCGATCGAGGCGGAGATGACGATGGCCGGCAAACGCCGCTGAACCATGGACTCGTTCGAACAAACCGCCCTGGCCGACCGGCTCGACGCGATCGACCGGAAGCTGGATCGCGTGCTCGCGGAAGCCGAGGAGGTGCGCCGGATCCGACGCGAGGTCGAGGAGCTCAAGGAGGACCTCGCGCGCGTCGGCAAAGACCTGTTCCAGACCGCCGTCGCCGAACTGGAAAGCAGCGCGCCCTTCGTGCGGACGGGCGATTTCGCCGCCGTGGCCAGGCGCCTGATGCGAAATGTGAACACGATGAACGAGCTGCTCGTGCAGCTCGAAAGTGCGCGCGAGTTTCTCGCCGACGCCACGCCGCTCGGGCGGCAGTTGTTCGGCGACGGGCTGGCGAAGATGGATGAACTGGATCGGAAGGGCTATTTCGCGATGGGCCGCGAGCTGCAACGCGCGCTCGACAACGTCGTCGCCAATTTCACGGTCGAGGATGTCCGGCTCCTGGCCGACAATCTCGTGGCNATCCTCCAGACGGTGAAGAACCTCACGCAGCCCGAGATGCTGCAGGCGATCAACAATGCCGTGGAGGTTTACCAGNAGATCGATTTCGGCACGATGGAGGAATACTCGCTGTGGCGNGCGTTGCGCGAGGCGAACAAGCCGGAGATGCGCCGCGGACTCGGTTTTCTGATTGTATTTCTGCGCAATCTCAGCGCACACACGCCTGCTCCGCGCCGATCGGCCCCGGGGCCGACGCTTTCCGTTCAATCCTCAACGCTCCACTGACATGGCCATCCGCACCATTGCCAACCAGGCCCTCGATTTCGACGCCGAGGGCTTCATGACCAACTTCAAGGACTGGAACCTCGAGGTGGCCAAGGCGATCGCCGCCGAGGAGGGCATCGCGCTGAACGATCGGCACCTCATCGTGCTGAATTTCATGCGACGCGAATTCGAGGCGAAGGGCGACGGGCCGTCCATCCGCCGGCTGACGAAAGAGAGCGGCGTGCCGACGAAGGAGTTGTACGAGCTCTTTCCCGGCGGCCCGGCGAAGAAGGCGGCGCGGATCGCCGGCATCAAGAAACCCCACGGCTGCATTTGAACGAACCACCTCGCATCATGAGCACAGCCACCCTGGAATCGCCCGGCCCGCAGCGCGCGGTCGAGAAAGAGCGGATCAAGAAAGTCTCCATCATCGTCTCGAAGGGATCGCTGGAAGGCGTTTATCCCGGACTGATCATGGCGAACGGCGCGCGGATGGAAGGCATCGAAGCCAACCTGTTCTTCACGTTCTTCGGACTCTACGCCGTGATGAAGGGTTATCAGGACAAGATTCAGATCGCCACGGTGGGCAACGCCGCGATGCGCGTGCCGGATGCGAAGGGATTCGCCCTGCCGACCATTCTCGGGCTGCTGCCGGGCATGTCGGCCTTCGCGACCTTCATGATGAAAAAGGAAATGGAGAAGCTCGACATCCCGCCGGTGGGCGAGTTCGTGCAGATGATCAGCGACGCCGGCGGCCANCTTTATGCCTGCAAGGCGACGGTCGACATGTTTCACCTGAAGCCGGACGACTTTGTGCCGGCGATGGAGCGCGTGCTGACGGTGGGCGATTTCTACGAAATGGCGGCCGGCGGCGAAATCATCTTCACCTGATCGGCGCGCCGGCTCCCGTGGCCGGCGCGGATGCAAATATACGCATCCTTGCAGCGGCGCGGGCCCTGTGTTCACTGGCCGCACCGATGGCCAAAAAATTTCCGCTTTCCGACGACGCGCTGGAGTTGATCGCGCGGCGTTTCGCCGTGCTGGCCGAGCCGACGCGGCTGCGGTTGCTGCATGCGCTGTTCGACGGGGAGAAGAATGTGAACACGCTGGTGGCGGAGACCGGCGGCACGCAGGCCAACACCTCGCGGCACCTGCAGACGCTGATGCAGGCCCATATCCTTGGGCGACGGAAGGAAGGCCTGCAGGTGTTCTACTCGATCGCAGATCCGTCGATTTTCAAGCTTTGCGAACTCGTCTGCGGCAGCCTGGAGAAACAGCTGACGAAGCAAGCCGGAGTTTTCAGCGCCGCGCAGCGGTGAGTCGGCCCGAACGAATCGCCTGCCAGCAGGCTTGCTGCATTCTTTTGCCCATATTTGGAGGGCCCGCCTCCGTGCGGGCCGCGGACGACACGGAGGTCGTCCCTCCAAGTATGCCACTACATCGCCGCGCTGCGAATCAGTCCCACCGCCTTGTGCATCGCGGCGGAAACCGCGGCGCAGGCCGGATCGTTGTCGAGCGCGTTGAGCGGTTTGTTGAACGGCTCGGCGCGCACCGGACCGTCGTAGCCGATCTTCACCAGCGCCGAGAGGAAGGTGGCGACGTCGATCACACCGGTGGCGGCGGGCAGCTCGCGCTCGTTGTCCTTCTGCAGCGACTTCGGAACGTCCTTGGGCGCGTCGTTCAAATCCACACTGACGACGTCGGAGTTCTTGAGCGCAAGGATGTCCGCCTCGGTGTCGCCGGCCATCGTCCAATGCCACGAGTCGAGCACGAGCCCGACATTCGGCGTCCCGATGTCCGCGATCAACTCGCGCGCCTCGGCCATGGTGTGGACGAAGGGATACCGTTTTCCGACGAGCAGGAGCTGCGTGCCGACGTATTCGAGCCCGAGCCGCAGCCCATGTTCGTTCAAAACCCGCGCGACGTCGCGCAGCCGCGTCGCGTGCTGCTGGAAATTCGCGCGATAAGTCAGCGCCTCGTGACTCGGCGAGAGCCACGTGCCCACGCGCTTCACGCCGGCCCGCTGCAGCGCGCTCGCGATCCGCGGCAGCTTGGCCGTGCCGTCGCGAAACGTCGCGTCGTCCTTCCGGAAATCCACCGGCAGGCCGGCGGCCGACCAGACGAGTCCTTTCGTCTTCAGGTCAGCGACTATGTCGTCCAACTCCGCGCCGGGCATTCGCGCGAGTTCGTCGACGCGCGGCTCGGCCGACTCGAATCGATGCCGTTGCGCGAGTTCGTTCAGTTCGCGCTGGCTCTTCACGTTCACCCCGACGCTCCCGGGCGTGAGCGCGAGGGTGAACTTGCGCGGAGACGCGGGTGGCGTGGCGGCGCGGGCCGCCAGCGCGGCGGCTGCGGCAGCGGAGGTTTGGAGAAATTCGCGGCGGTTCATCGCGCCGCTGAGACTGGAGGCACGGTTGGTGCGACGCAAAGTTTTCCCGCAGGCTCGACCTGGCGCGGCGGGCGGCTCTGATTGGCCGGGAATGCGCTGGCTGGTCTTATCCGTGTGGCTGTTCGCCGTGGTCGCTTACCGCGGCGAGGGCGCCGCGGCGCCAGTTTCGTCGACGAAACCCGGCGAGGCCCAGCCGGCGATCGCCATCGTCGACTTCGCCGACGCGGCGTACGGCGGAAGGATTCGCCAACTGCGGAAGGGCGACGGCCACGAGCACAACTTCTACTACACGCGAAATCCGTGGAACGCGGATGGCACGCGGATGCTCGTGATCCATTCCGATCTCGAGCAGAAAAACTGGCGGGTGGCGCTCTGCGGCGGCGACGGCGTTTTCCAAAAATATCTTTTCACGCCGAACGAGTACGACTGGCGGATCGTGTGGGACCGCCATGATCCCGATGTGTTCTACACGACGCGCAGCGCGGCGCTGTATCGGTACAACGTGCAGACTGGCCGCGCCGACCTGCTGAAGAAGCTCGCGCAACCGCTGCGGCCGACCGGTGCGAGCCTCAACCAGCGCGGCGATCGGATCCTGGTCGCGACCGCCGATTGGACGTTTCATTCGTTCGGGCTGCCGGACATGACGGCGGAACGCAGTTTCCGGCCGGCGGTGCCGAAGGGTTACAACTCCGACAAGCCGGCGTACACCGGTCATGGCGACACGATTCATGTGGCATACGCCGACGGCGAGCGGCAGGCGATTGTCGTTTACCGCGACGACGGCACGCTGGTTCACGAATTCACCGGCATCGGTGGCGGCGGGCACTACGATTTCTCCCCCGAGGGGAAACTCGCGTATTTCAAGCTGCCGCTCGGTTCCGGTGGCAACCGCGCGCTGGAGGTTCACGTGGTGAATCTCGACGGCAGCGACGATCGCATCGTTTTCGCCGCCGCCGCGGCGGAGATGGCATACGTACAGAACCTTCACGTCTCGTGGCCGGATAACGTCAACGACTGGTTCGTCGCTTCGCTGTTTCCCAATGCGAGCAAGCTGCCGCCGAAGTATCAGCGTTGGCTGGACGAAATCGTGCTGATTCGGGTCGACGGCACGCATCGCGTGCTGGCCCGCAGCGAAACGGCGCATTCGCGTGCGGCGGGCCGCGGCGGCGCGGGCGACCTGTTTTGGGCGCAACCGCTGGCGAGTCCGAGCGCCGACGGCCGGCGGATCGCGTTCAATTCCAGCCGCAGCGGCACGGTGGATCAGTGCATTCTTTACGTGAACGAGCCGCGGTAATCCGGCCGGCGGAGTGCAGCCGCGGTCGGTGGACGCCGCGGGCCCGGCTCAGCGAGCCCGGCCACGGCGAAGTAGACACGACGTCATTACTAAAAGCGTGCGGGCCGCGGACGACACGGAGGTCGTCCCTCCAAGTAGGTCCAATTATCAATGACGCTTGGTATTGTTTGAATTACTCGCCCTGGAGTTCGCGCAAGGCGAGGTGGCCGTCGAGCAGATTGAGCGCCTCGGCCAGATTGGTCTCGCCGAACGCCTCGACCATCTCGGCGCGAATGCTCAGCACCTGCTCGCGCGTCAGGTAGTCGAGCATCACCGCCACGAATTTCAGCAGGGCGTTCAGCCGTTCACCTTCGGGCAGCGAGTCGATGTGCACCCGAATCGCGTGCAGAAGTTGGCGAGCTTCGCAGTCGAGGTCCATGGTCGTGAGCTTTGTCCGATGGACAGCCGCGGCAAGTCATCCGGCATCGATCCGCGAAAATATTTTCGGGAACCTGGGCAGCGCAGATTGCGTCGTGAGCGCAGGATCTCGATGCCCGGTTCCGGGTGCCATGGCTTTCGGGAAAAACTGGCGCGGCTCGCGGTTGAGGTTAGCGTTGAGCGTGCTTTTACGGATTTCCGTCACGGGCCTGTTGCTCGGATTCGTTGCCGTTGCTGCCCACGCGGCTGCCGTGGCGAAATCAGCCGACGGGTGGGAAAATCTCTTCGACGGCAGGACGCTCGCCGGCTGGGCGCAGTCCGGCTTCGAAGGCGAGGGGAACGTGACGGTGGTGAATCCGTTTGGCGATGGCCGCGGTGCAATCGTGGTCGGAAAAGGCACGACGCTCTCCGGCTTCACGTGGACGCGCGGGTCGGCGCTGCCGCGGATGAATTACGAAATCAGCCTCCAGGCGATGAAGCTCGACGGGATTGATTTTTTCTGTGGCCTCACGTTTCCGGTCGGACCGTCGGCGTGCAGTTTGATTCTGGGCGGATGGGGCGGCACGACCGTGGGCATCTCGAGTGTTGATCACTCCGACGCCTCCGAAAACGACACCACGCGGGATCGCGATTTCGCCGAGAGTCGCTGGTATCGCGTCCGCGTCCGCGTGACCCCCGACAAAATCGAGGCATGGCTGGACGACGCAAAGATCGTGGACCTCGAAACGAAGGGCCGGACGATCAGCCTGCGACCGGGCGATATTCAGAAATCGCTGCCCCTCGGGATTGCCACGTACATGACGGCCGCCGCGTTTCGGGAGATTCGGCTGAAGCGGCTGGAGCTGCAGAGAGAGACCAAGTGACGACGTGGAGGGGGCCGCACGGAAACCACCGACGTCGCAGACGCGCATCCCGAGATCGGCGCGCGATTCAAGGGCGACTACGAGCGCTGGGAGAAAACGCTCGTCTGCCGGCTGCCGGGACAGAAGGGCAAGAAATCGGACGAGTAACGCTCGCGGATCGTCGAAGGGGCGATGTTCCGATCGCAGATTCTTTTTGACTTCGGACTACGCGAACAACGCGGATGAAGGGCGGGGGAAACTCAGACCCTCCGCGTGATCCGCGGTTGATTGGCTTCATGGCTCGCTCCGCGGCGGCTACGCGGCGCGGATGTCGGCCTCGAGCTTGCGGCGGACGAAACGCCGGCGGCGCAACTCGGTGAATTCCTTGCTGTAGACCTTCTGCGCGAGATCGAGCAGGCCGTGGCGCAGCGCATCGACGGAGAGATGGGCCGGTCGATACGTGACGTCGAAGAGCGTCAGTTTTTCCCATGCGCCGGACTCGAGCAGCCGGCCATGACGCGCGAAGCGCTCGTACAGTGGTGTGCCGGGAAACGGCGTCAGGATCGTAAGCTGAATCTCGTAGAGTTCGCTCTCCTGGATGAATTCCCACAGCCGGTCGAACGACGCCTCGGTGTGGGTGTCGAGCCCGAGCACGAAGCAACCGTTCACCGTCACGCCCGCGTCCTGGATGCGCCGAATGCTGTCGATGTAATGCGAGCGTTGCCGCGCCTTCCAGTTTGCCTTCAGCTCCATGCCCTCCGTGCCGTCGGTCGGATCCTCGAGCCCAATCAGGATTTGCGCGCAGCCTGCCGCGCGGAGCTTGCGCAGAAGCGCCTCGTCCTGGGCGACGGAGATATCCGTTTCGGTGAACCAGCGGACCTGCTCGCCCGTCAACGCATCGGCGAGCGCGTGGCCGTGGCGCTTGTCGGCGAACGTATTGTCGTCGGCAAACTCGATGAACGGCGCGGCCCAGATTTTCTTTATCTCGTGCAATTCCGCGATCACCTTCGCGGCCGGTTTCGTGCGGTACTTCGGGTTGAGCCGGATGGAAGCCGCGCAGAACTCGCAGTTCCACGGGCAGCCGCGCGCAGTTTGAATCGTGAGCCGGTTGTACTTCCGGATGTCGAGCAGGTCGAACCGCGGCATCGGCGCATCGGCGAGGTTGAACGTCTCGGCCGGCCGATAGCGCGGTTGCAGGCGGTCGTGCTCGAGGTCGACGAGCAGCTGCGGCCAGACCATCTCGGCTTCGCCCACCACGATGGCGTCGGCGTGTGCCGCCGCCTCGTCCGGGCACAAGGTGACGTGCAGCCCGCCGAGAATGACCTTCGTGCCGATGGCGCGATACCGCGCGGCGAGCCGGTAGGCGTCCTTGATCATCGCGCTGAAACTCGAGATCGCCACGACGTCGAACGGGCCTGGCAACCGCGCCACGATGTCCGGCGAGTCGACATCCGGCACGTCGACGTAGGTGACCTGGTGCCGCTCGGGCGTGAGGCCGGCGAGCGTGAGCAGGCCGAGGCTGGGCAGCGAGGCGATGACTTTGCTGCGTTCGACGAACCCAGGGAGGTTGAGACCGATGGTCAGGAGATCCGGATCGACGACGCGGATGCCGGAGAGAGCGAGGAAACCGATTTTCATGGAAACGAAACGACGAGGCATCCGATGCCGAGCAGGGTGGAACCAGCGGGAATGAAGAACGCGTGGCGGAAGGGTTTTCGCCATGCGGTGAGAAAGCAGTTCAACGGCATCGTGATCATTCCCACAATGAGGAGCAGCGACCCCGTACGAACGATCGCTGACGCGGGCAACTGCGCCGCGGTAAGGGAATAGAGGATGTTGATGAGTCCAAGCCCGAAGCAGGCGATGTGGCCGAGTCGGAGCATGCGGCGCGGAAACGAGGCGTACCCGCCGAGCCAGTCTTCGCGGTGGAAGCAAAGCCCCATCAGGGCGCCGGTACCCGCACCCGCGAGAAAGCCGATCCAGCCGGCGAGAAGGTTGGCGGTGGAATGCATCGTCGTGCGCCTCAATGCGGAATTTGCCGCGGCAACGGATCGGTTGATGAATGGGGGCGGGGCGCCCTCCCTGCGCATTTCGGGACGGACGGCCGTCTGCGGGGTGGGGGCATCCCGCCTCCATCACCGTGCCAGATTGCCCGGCAGCGAAGGTTTGGCGTTGGAGATTTCGCGTGCAGCGGTCCTCTCCGCAGCCGGATTGCGCGACTTTCGTTCGGCGATTTCGTCTATTCCCGATGATGCCGCGTTCTTGTCTGCCGCTGCTGCTCATGTCGTGGGTGCTGTCCCTCCTCGGTTGTGTCGAGCTGGACGGCCCGCGCGATCAATTGCCGCGCGCGGCGATGCCGACGGTGAATTTACCCCCGGCGGCGCCGCGCGTGGAGGTGCCGGACGAGGTGCTGGTGGCGGATGCCGTGCGGTTGGCGCGGGCCGAAGACTTCGGTGCCGCCGGGCAGAAATTGACGGGAATCGACGACCGCGGTCGCCGCGTCCGGCTGGCCGCCGCGGTGGCGGGAAATCTGGCGACGCAGAATCCGGCCGTTGCCGCGCGGTTTGCCGAAAAGCTCCCGGTTGGCCAGGCGCAGAGCGCAGCACTCGAAGTGGCGGCGCAAGCGTGGTCCCAGCGCGATCGCGAAGCCGCGCTACGCTGGGCGCACGGCTTGCCGGAGCCGGCCGCCGCCCACGTGGCGCGCGTCACGATCGCGGAGGCCCTCGTGGCCGGGGATCCGCGGGCTGCCATTGATCACGTGCGCGCGCTGCCGCCGGATGCCGCGCGCGACGACACGCTCATTGTCGTGGCGGCGGCCTGGGCGCGCCGCGATGCGGAAGCCGCGCTGGCGTGGGTGCGCGGATTGCCGGACGATGAACTGAAAGCGCGGTTGACCTCGGCGGTCGGATTCGAACTCGCCCAGCGGAATCCCGATCGCGCGATTGCCGTGGCCGAAATGCTGCCGGCCGGCCGCAATCGCTGGCTGCTGTTTTCCGCCATTGGCCAGACGTGGGTCGCGACGGACCCGAAGGCGGCGCTGGCGTGGGCCAACAAGCTGCCGGCGGGCGAACCGCGCGATGCCGCGTTCGCGGGAGTGAACACCGGGCTTGGCCTGCCGACCATGCGACGCGTCGCCGGTCCGCCGGGATCGCGTTCGTTGCGCACGCGGGGCAGCGGCCGCGGGATGATGTGGCCGGAGGGGAATTCGGCGGATTTCGCCGCGTGGCTCGCGACCCAGCCGCCGGGGCTGTCGCGGGACGATGCGATCCTCGAGTATGTGCGGCAGCGCGGCGCGCTGCAGCCCACCGCCATCGGGCAGTGGCTCAACACGCTGCCGGGCGGACCGACGCGCGAGCGAGCGATGGAAATTTATGTCGGCGAACTGTTGCTGGCCGCGCCAGCCGAGGCCGCCGACTGGCTGCGCTCGCTGCCGCGCTCGGACCGTACGGAGGAGATGATCGAGAAGACGGCGCGGCGTTGGCTGCAGACGAGTCCGGATGCCGCGCGCGCCTGGTTGCGCGACATGCCGCTGCCGGAAGACCGCAAGGAGCGCTTGCTCCGCGACGCGCCGAGGTAATCCCAGCGAGGCGCAACCTCAGACCAACTTAACCACGGATTTCACGGATCGACGGATTGAATGCACCTCTTATCCGTGCCGATCCGTTCACTATCCCTGAACATGTTGTTTTCCTGCGAGTATGTTCAAGCGGCAGAATTTTACAGAAGGCAACAAAGGGAACGAAGGCTCCGGGGCCTTCGTTCCCTTCGTTGCCTTTTGTTCAAAGGATTGGNGATTGGGGTTTGGTNGCGGCCTCGCCGCGCCAAGAAATCCGTGGTCAAAATCGAGCGGTGAAAACCTGACCTGGAAGCNAAGAGTTTGGGTGTTCAAGGAATCTAGTACGGCTGCTCGAGGAGCACGGCGCGCGTTTTCTCCGGCGGCAGCAAGGCGAGGATTTCCTCGACGCTCGGTGCATCACGCTCATCAAGGAATTCCTGGAAGATCCCGTCCAGGTTGAGCCCGAGTTCATGAACCCACACTGGCCGGCGCAACGTCTCCTCCAGCGCGCGGTGAAAGACATCGAACGGCAGGCACAACTCCGCGGTGAAAAGCTGGAATTTCGCGACTTCGCGGGCCGGGCGATCGAGCCACCAGCCGCTTTCGAAAAGCGCGATGGCACGGCTTCGGCCGATCGATTTCTGATAGGAGTGCATGACGCGCGGTATCGCCGCGGTTGAATGCACGGACCCCGCGAGCGGTCGGACGTTCGCCCGCCCGTCCCGGGGTATGCACCTACTCCTGCGGCGGGTCGCTCGCCGCCATGGCGCGCGACGGCATCCGGCACCCGAGGCAAGTCTCGGAGGCAATTTCACGTAATGCGTGAAAATGGAAATGCGCGGGCGGCGACTCTCACCGGGGGCCACCGCCGAGCTGGCGCGCTCAGAACCAGCCGGGCCGGTATTCCTTCGTGATGAACTGATTCGCGTCGGGCAGGTTGGTGACCTGGAGGTTGGCGGCATCCCACTCGATCCGCCGGCGCGTGCGAATCGCGACGTTCGCGAGCAACACCGCTTCGGTAAATGGCCCGGAATAGTCGAAGTTCGACCCGGCTTTCGGGCCGCCCTTGCACGCGCGGACCCACTCGGCGAACGGGCCGCCTTGCACGCGCGGGATCGANTTCTCGGGGAGGCTGGTCGCGAGTTCCTTCATCCTGGCCTCGGGAATGATCCGCACCGTCTCGTAGTANAAGCTGCANAGCGCCGTCGCCTTGCTGCCGAACAACAGCGTGCCGGCCTCGCTGGGCAGATCGCGGCCGAGTTCCAGCTCCTTCGGCAGCGGCGGAATCAACCCGCCGTCCGACCAGGTGTATTTGACTGGCGGCATCGAGCCGCGGGCCGGGAAATAATTCGTCACGACTGAAGCCATCGGACACGCAAGCTTGGTGGCCCCGGTGGACATCGCCTCCACGGCGGTCGGGGCGCCAAGATCGAGCGCCCAGTACGCGCCGTCCATGATGTGACACGCCACGTCGCCGAACGCCCCGGTGCCGAAATCCCACCAGCCGCGCCATTTCAACCCGGGCATGTAAGCCGGGTCGTACGGCCGCGCGGCCGACGCGCACAGCCACGCGTCCCAATTCAGGCCTTTCGGCACGACCGGGATGAACTTCGAGTGATCGGGCGCCTTGTAGCCCCCAATCGGCTCGCGCCAGGGCGGGAAGAAGGGCCGGTTGGTCCAGCTCACGACTTCGCGCACGTCGCCAAGCACGCCGGCCTGCACCCACTCTTTCAATACGCGGGTGCCGTCGTGGGTGTGGCCCTGGTTGCCCATCTGCGTGACGACCTTTTGCTCGCGGGCGACGCGCCGGAGTTCGCGCGCCTCCCAAATCGTGTGCGCCAGCGGTTTTTCGACGTACACGTGCTTGCCGAGCTTCATGGCGGTGAGCGCGGCCGGATAGTGGCAGTGATCGGGAATCGAAACCGTCACGGCGTCGATTTTGTTGCCGACCTGGTCGAACATCTTGCGGTAGTCGTCGAAGCGCTGGGCGGCCTGGTATTTCTCGGCTTCGGCGGGGAACCGGCCGGCGAAATTCTTCAGGCTGCCATCGGCGCGTTCCTGATCGACGTCGCAGATCGCGACGATGTTTTCGTTCTTCAGCCCCTCGAGCGCCGCGCCGCCGCGGCCGCCCGCGCCGATGATGGCGACGTTGAGCCGGTTGTTTGGCGCCGGCGTTTCCGGCGTTTGCGCGCGCATGACCGCGGGAAAGGCGAGCGCGCCGGCGGCGGTGGTCGATTTCAGGAAGGTGCGACGAGTGACTACGGAGTTCATGAGATTCGCGACAGGTTGGGCGGATTGGCGCGGCGAAGATACGCGCGAGCTGATGCGATTTCACCGGCGGGCGGCGCGCATATCAATTCCAGAGTGCCGGAATTGACTCTCTCTCTCATCTCCAGAGAAGGGGTGAAAAGCCGGTGGCCCTCGTCTGTCATTCTGAGCGCAAGCGAAGAATCCAGCAGGATGGTCGCATGCACGCGCGCTGTTGGGTTCTTCGCTGCGCTCAGAATGACAGAGAAGGATGATTGAGCGGGTTTTCACACGGTCTTCCGGTCGAGGAAGAGAGCCGGTTCCACTTTGCAGTAGGGCCGTAAAATGCCATCGAGCGGCAGAAACCGAATTGACGTTGCGACCGCGCGGGACGAGTGGTGCCATTCGTTCGTCCCCCATGCCGCACAAGGTTCTCCTCGTCGAAGACAATGAGTTGTTTCGCGGGATGCTCCGCAGCCTCCTCGAAATGCGGGGCTATGGCGTCGTGGTCGCGCATTCTGGTCCGGAAGGTCTGGCGATGGCGGCCGCCGAGCCGTTCGATGCCGTGCTCACCGATCTCGATATGCCCGGCATGGACGGTTTCGAATTCTGCCAGCAATTTCGCGAACAACAGAAGGCCGCCGGCACCGATGTGCCGGTATGGATCATGACGGGAACCTTTCGGCCGGCGCTGGCGAGGAAAGCCTCTTCCGCGGGCGCGGTGCTCGTCCTGCGCAAACCGTTTCCGATCGATGACGTGTGCGCTCAGCTCGAGGAAGAATTCGCGAAGCGCGCCCACCCGCCGGGCGCCGGCGGCAGCGCGACTCCGCCGGGAGCGCCGGCGCCGCCGGCGGGCTGAGCAAGGGCCTCAGCTCGAGTGCGACCGCTGGGCTCGCCGCAGTTCGGGCGCCACTCCAGGTAAATCGCGGCGGGCCCAGCGGTC
>JGI1356J14229_10002357_pt1 | contig 15082 bp, 10 predicted proteins | sample Subgrocontami58m_FD_14229 | JGI IMG/M metagenome (IMG submission 14229) | reverse complement strand
TTCATTTGGTTGCCCGGAGGCAGTTGCCGCGCACGCCCGGCAGTACATCGCCCTCAATCCTTACAACAATTTTAGCTTGCACTGCAGGAGAGGTCTGTGCGGCCGCGAACACACGCCCGCGCTGTCACCCAGGCGGGGACTGACGACGCGGTGAAAACGTGGAACGCCCGGCGAGCCTGGGCTCGCTTCTGCCAGTCAAGGCATGCCATTTGAGGCTGAACGTTTTTTGATCGGTTCCCGGAGATTGATTTACGGCGGACCGAAACGCCTCTTGCAGTCGTTAGCAATGTCATGTGCGCCAAAACGGAACCTAATTGTGCTTGCCAGCGTCATGATTGAGCCACACTATAAATAAGTTTGCAAAAACGAAAACCATATAAATCATGAAGTTATTTACTGGGTTGAAAAAAATCAGGGAGTTTGAAAGGCTGCAATTACCTTTTCTCAAGTCGGTCGCAGATTTTGACATCGTCATAGAAGTCGGATATGCGGAAGAGCAGGGGCAACCACTAACACTGAAACAGCTTTTCCTGACGAATATCACTTCGCGCACGACGGTACGCCGCAAATTGGCCAGGCTTATTGAGCAAGGAATCGTAATCCGGCGAAGACACGCGAACGATCATCGCGCTAGCTTCCTGATCATTTCTCCTTCGTGCGTCAAACTGCTGGGCAAGTATGGCGGCACGCTTACAGCTATTTCGGCCTTGCATTTCACATAGGCTGCCGAAAGTCTGTCCGCCGGGACGGGAAGAAAATACCTCAAAAAAGAGCGTGCATATAGAGCAGACGTTGTGGAATCAATCTTCGTTGCCGCGCCGTGTTTTGGACTTTGATGATATCGGTAACACATCCATGATGTAAGGAGACGATAGCCATGTCTTCGCCGCATACTCCAATGCAAAACCATGTTCTCGCGGCCCTGCCCGCTGAAGATTTCGCGCGGCTGCTGCCCGATCTGGAACTCATATCGATGCCGCTGGGTTGGGCACTCTACGAGTCCGGCGGTCGCATGAGCTACCTGTATTTTCCGACCACCAGCATCGTCTCGCTGCTCTACGTCATGGAAAACGGCGCCTCGGCGGAAATCGCGATCACCGGTAACTGCGGCTTGGTCGGCATCGCCTTGTTCATGGGAGGCGAAACTACGCCGAACCGGGCGGTGGTCCAAAGCGCAGGCAACGGCTACCGGCTCAAGGCGAGTGTCATGAAAAAGGAATTCGCGCTGAACGGTAATTTGCAGCATTTGGCGCTGCGTTTCACGCAGGCGTTGCTTACACAGATGGCGCAGACTGCTGTGTGCAACCGGCACCATGCGCTGGATCAGCAACTATGCCGTTGGCTGCTGTTGAGCCTGGACCGCTTGCAAGGCAATGAACTGGTGATGACGCAGGAGTTGATCGCCAATATGCTGGGCGTACGCCGGGAGGGCGTGACCGAGGCCGCCGGCCGTTTGCAGGCGGACGGATTGATTCACTACAGCCGCGGCCACATCAAGGTGCTGAATCGGACAAGACTGGAATCGCGCGTATGCGAGTGCTACGCGGTGGTGAAGAAAGAATACGACCGGTTACTGCCATATAGGATTCCAAGCTTGCCAAACGCCACTACATAGTCATTACCTGCAAGCATGCCCGGCGAGCTTCGGCTCGCTTCTGCCAGCCAAGGGGTGCTGTAAGCATTGCTATACAGGTCCTAAACAACAACTGCAAATCCGCGTGCCGGTGGTCCGATTGCACCCCCGGGCGATTATCCATTCCGCGCAAGAACGCTGCAAGCATCGACGGTCACAAATCCGCGGACAAATGCATGCGTGCCAAAAAGGAATCTAATTGTGCTTGCCAGTCCCATGATTGGGCCACACCATACCCGCGCCGCCAGTATTGAAAACGATAAGAAACAGCCATTAGGTTATCCACCGGATCGAATAGATCAGAGACGAACTGATTGAAGCCATCCACCCTCCGACAATCCTGATCGCCAACTATCGGATGGATGTTTGTGCAATCGCCGCCTGTCAAAGCGGCGCAATAGAACAACAGACCGTTACCAGCCCTGAAAACATCGGGCTGCATGCCAAGATTCCGGTATCAACAGCAATATTTACATAGGCATGCCCATGAACAAAGCCCTGAAAGATGGCTTTCCGCCGTTCCTGAACGAACAAGACCTGAGATTGGCGATTGAATCGGTTTGCGCGAAGTACGGAAACGTGACGCGTCTGAGAATTCTTCCCGTAAAGGTCGGACAAATTCGCCATTGTTCCTGCTTCCTGCGCCTGGACTCCGAGGCAGCGGAAGCTGAGCTGCGGTCAGACCACGAGGTAACCCGATTTGCCGGCGATCTTCATTTCATCGCGGATGTGGATGAACGATGGACCGGTTCGGTCATGTAGGCCTGCAATTGCCGCAGAGACTGACCGAGGGACAGGGATTACGCGGCTTTTTTCGCCAACCCGGCGCACAAGAGCGGGAATATGAAACAGAGTGCAAAGTAACTCGTCTTTCACGCCGCCGCCGCTATGTATGCTGTCGCACAGATCGCCGCCGAATTAGGGAATAGGGTGCAGTGATGCCGGCATACCGTCCGGCGTGAGAGGAAACCATGAAGCACAACGCATTTCGCAGCGGGAAATCAACCGAACTGCCGCGCGCCTGGCGTGAGACTGAATACGCCGCGCTGCGGCAAAGCGCCGCAGACACCTTTGACGATCGCGTCAGCGAGAATATTTTCGATCCCGAGGACGAGCGCGCAGAAATCGATAACATTGCCCGCATGACGATGCACGGCGCGCACTGATTACTGCGCTTGGCGCCTGCGGCGTACGGAGTCAACCAGACAGGGAATCGGGATTGACCTAGATTGAATTATGAACTCAGCAAATGAAAATGCCGGGCGTCAATTGCAGGACGTTCAACATTGGGCCGAAGGCGAACTCGCAGTAAAGTGGGGCAAAGGCGAATTCGCAGTTGGTCAGCAGCTACCGTGGACTCGCTGCGAAGCGAAACGTTTTCAAGACCAACGCTGCCCAGTCTGCGGAGCCCTCGGATGCGGCGGCTGCTGATGGTCGGTAGACTTTATTTGCTTCATATGTGCACGGACGCACAGAGAAGGCAGTTGCGACGGCGAATAATCTAATCTCTTCCCCCGCCGAGCGTTTCTCCTCCTTTTCCTTTATCGTTTGGCGGATTCCAGCCCCCGGTCATGTTCATTTCCGGGGGCTGACTTTTTGTGCGGGACAGGTTGCGCAAAAGCACTTGCTCCACTCAGTTAGTTACCGAACAGATGCGGCTGCGGCGAACTGGTAGTTTGTCGGCATGGCCTCAAGGAATGCAGGAATGAAGATCATCAAGCTCGCTCTGGCAGCGTTGGCTGGCGCAGGGGCTGGATGCGCCACGGCGCCTTCCGCGCCTCGGGTTGCGATCTCGAAGTTGCCGAATTGCTTCGAGTCCAATTACGATGCGCCAAGGGGTCTTTTCACGATCAAGGATCTGAACGACATCTGGGCGAACCCGACGAAGAATCCGGCGAACCAACAATGCCTGCTCACGGTAGGGCCGAGCGGGGGCGCCGCGTCGGCTTCACCACCGACCGCGGGCAGGTACGCCGTCTATCTTGCTAATGGCGGGGGCGGCGGCGCGGGTGGAACCCTGCAAAGTCCGATACACGGTGTCGCCGGCGGCGGCGGCGGCGGCGGCGGAGCAGGCGCCAAGGAAATGCGAGCCGCGGTATATCTGGCCGAGGGGGCATGTAAACTCACCATCGGAGCAGGCGGACCGGGCGGACACGTCTGTACGCCCGTCTCGAACTTGGCCGGCGGACCCGGATGGGCCGGAAGTCCTAGCAATATCGTCAACGTCGCGACCGGCGAGGTGGTCGCGGGCGTTCCCGGCGCCGACGCGTACGCGCGCCCCACTATTTATCAGAATGAAAAATTGGCCGGCAAGGGGCGCCCAGGACAAGGCGGCTCAGGTCCGGGGCAAACCAGCGGCGGAGCCGGGGCGCGGCCTGAATCCTCAGATGCGCACAGTGAGCCAGCCGAGGCCGGCGCAAGCACGGGCAAGCCGGTGCAATCGGGAGTCGGGTTTGCCTTGGGATCCGTGCCGCGAGATGCCGACCGACCGCGCGGCGGCGGTAGCGTGAGCGACGCTGGCACCGCCGCAAAAGGGCACGCCGAGACGCAGAGCCAAGGAGATCTGCCACCGGCGCGCAGTTCGCTCGGTAGCGGCGGCGGGATTGAGGCCAGATCAGGACCGATCTACACGGCAGATACCGGCACTGGCCCAAGCGGGCTTGCATCCGAAGGGGCCGGAGTGGGAGGCGCGCCCGGCTTCACCTACAGAGGCGGCAGTCACCCGAGCGCCGGAGGCGGCGGTGGAGCTACCCACGAGGGTGCCGGCGGTAGCGGCGGCGGAGAGAACTGGCGCCACAGGGAGCAGCCACCGGTGCGCGGTTCCCTCGGCAGCGGCGGCGGTGGTGGCGAAGGCAGCAGGATCGGATGCGATGCGGGCGCTCCCGGCGGGCACGGGTACATCGCTTTTCGTCGGACTTGACCGCTTCGGGCCGCGTCCGGCCCTTGCTCCTTCCTGGCACGCCCCGCCCACTGAAATTGCGGCCAGCGTCCGCATTACGCAGGCGATGTGAAATCAGCCGCTGACTGCGTGACCGATCGCTCTTCCCTGGTTGTAATGCGTTCCGACCTTCGCATCGAATTTGACCTTGCCCGCCTCGAACAGAGTCACGATATCAGAACCGCCAAACGAGAAGTATCCAAACTCCTCTCCTTTGGCGAGGGTCGCTCCCGGGCGTGCGGTCAGGTTTACCGAGGAGACCTGTGCCATGCCGATTGGCAACACCGCCACGATTCCCAGCGGGGAGTCGATGATGATGAGCCCTCGGTCCTGAGTGAATTGGTAGCCGGTCCCGTCGACACCGTGGAGCGATCCGTCCGGTTTCTTGATCACGTCCATAATGACCTTGCCCGGAATCTTTCGCGCCTCTTTGACCACGCCGCCCACGGGAACGTGATACCGGTGGTAGTCGTTGACGTCCAAGAAACTATGCGTGAACACGCCTCCCCGAAACTTGTCTTGGTACGGACTGCCATCGAGGAGTTCAATCACGGACCACGTCAATCCCTTGACGGTAATCTTTGAGTCGCTCTTGATCGGCCATGTTCCCTGAAAAACACTGTCAGCCGGAGAAACGATTACGCTGTCGTCGCACAGGCCGTCCACGGGACGTTTCCCGGGCCGGACCTGCCGGGCGAAGAATTGGTTGAACGTCAACCATCCGCTCGGCGCCACGCAATAATCCTCGACGTGGTAGCTCGGGTTGGAAAAGAAACTTTTTATTCCCTTGGCCGATTCCGTTGTGTCGAGAAAGGCGCCCCAGTCTTCGGCGAACTTGCGGCTCCATCGCTGAAACGACGCGTCCGCTTGCAGGACGTTGTCCGGCGACAGGTCGATGAGATAGTAGAATTTGAGGAGTACCGGATTCAGGATCCTGTCCGTCGGAATCAGAGTGACCATCTTGTTCAGGAAGTAGTAGTACTGCGAAAGCGTCGCGATGCCGGGGCGATCTGCCTTGCGGATCGATTCCTTGAGGGCGTCCGCCAGGTCCGGCCTCGACTTGAGCAGCGAAATCAACTCCTGGACAATGGGCTGATGTTTCATCACGGTATTGCGAATTGGTTTGCGGTTACCGGTCACTGTAGCCTCTTCACTTCATTCAAATAGCCCGGCCGCCGGCACCGAACCAGCTGCGCCGCCGGAACCGAAGTCGAACAATAGCCCCCTCCAGCAGCTTACGCTGTACGGCAGCGCACATATCGAATAGCTATCGCAGAATGTCCCGCCGTAAAGCGATGCCAGGCCTCTATGTGCGCCAGGCAACAGAACAGACACTGACGAATCTCTACCATGGACGCGCCGGGCTTGTATCGGCTTGCACTCACGACGTCTTTTCAACCTGGAAGGAAGAGAGAACGCGGGCACAAACAACCGGTCCGGGAGTTGCCGCGGGGGCATTTACAACAACGGAGAAGCGGGATGGCGATCGGCAATGCGGACAAATTGAATGCATTGATGGCGCGCGTAAAGAAAGCGCAGGCAGCCTATGCCGAGTTTTCGCAGGCACAGGTTGACGCGATTTTTCGCGGCGCCGCACTCGCCGCTGCCGACGCACGGATTCCATTGGCCAGGCTTGCCGTGGAGGAAACCGAAATGGGCGTGTTCGAAGACAAAGTCATCAAGAACCACTTCGCGTCCGAATACATCTACCATAAGTACAAGGACGAAAAGACCTGCGGCATCCTGTCGACGGATGACGATTTCGGGACGATTACCATCGCCGAGCCGATCGGCATCATTTGTGGAATCGTCCCCTGCACCAATCCGACGTCCACGGCGATTTTCAAGGCCCTGATCTGCCTCAAGACGCGCAACGGCATTGTTTTCGCGCCCCATCCACGGGCGCGAAAATCCACCTGCGAAGCCGCGCGCCTGATCCTCGAAGCGGCAATCGCGGCCGGCGCCCCGGGGGACATCATCGGCTGGATCGATGCGCCAAGCATCGAGTTGTCTGAACAGCTCATGCACCATCCCGACATCAACCTGATTCTGGCTACCGGGGGCCCGAGCATGGTGCATGCGGCCTATTCCTCGGGTAAACCGGCAATTGGAGTCGGTGCCGGAAATACGCCCGTGGTGATCGATGAAACCGCGGATATCAAACGCGCCGTCGCCTCCATCCTGATGTCCAAGACTTTTGACAACGGCGTTGTCTGCAGCTCGGAGCAGGCGGTGATCGTCGTGGACAGTGTGTATGCGAGCGTACGCGAGCGCTTCTCCCTTCATGGCGGCCACATCCTCGCGCCCGGCGAATTGACGGCTGTGCGCAAAGTCGTCTTCAACGAGGGGCGCCTGAATGCCGATATCGTCGGGCAGTCTGCCTGCAGGATCGCCAAAATGGCGGGGATAGAAGTACCGCAAAACACCCAGGTGCTCATTGGCGAAGTCTCCGAGGTGTCGGAGGCCGAGGTCTTTGCCCACGAAAAACTTTCCCCGACGCTGGCCATGTACGCAGCAAGTGATTTTGCAACCGCCTGTTCCAAAGCCTGCGCGCTGGTTGCGCTGGGCGGCATGGGCCACACCTCGGTGCTTTACACGGATCAGGATTTGCAGACTGAGCGCATCCGCTACTTCGGCAGTAAGATGAAAACAGCGCGCATTCTGATCAACACGCCATCGTCCCAGGGCGGAATCGGCGACCTGTACAACTTCAGCTTGCCACCGTCACTGACACTGGGTTGCGGCTCATGGGGCGGCAACTCGATATCGGAGAACGTCGGCCCAAAGCATCTGATCAACAGGAAGATCGTCGCTAAACGGGCCGAAAACATGCTGTGGCATAAACTGCCGAAATCCATCTATTTCCGGCGCGGCTGCCTTGCGCCCGCACTCGAAGACCTGGTCGGGCGCAATCGTTGCCTGATCGTTACCGACCGATATCTTCTGGAGCACGGCCATGTTGACGATTGCGTGCGCCTGCTGAAGACGAAAGGCATGGAAGTCGAGTGCTTTCCCGAGGTGTCCGCCGACCCCACCCTGGCCGTGGTGCGCAAGGCGCTGACAGTTGCCAATGCATTCAAACCCGACGTGATCCTGGCGCTCGGCGGCGGCTCTCCGATGGATGCCGCCAAGATCATGTGGGTCATGTACGAGCATCCGGAAGTTCATTTCGCCGATCTGGCGCTGCGTTTCATGGACATCAGAAAGCGCATCTACCGGTTTCCGAAGATGGGCATCAAGGCGTTGTTGGTGGCCGTGCCGACGACCTCCGGTACCGGCTCCGAGGTAACGCCATTCGCTGTAGTGACAGACGAAGTCACAGGGGTGAAATATCCGATCGCAGACTACCAACTGACCCCGAGTATGGCGATCATCGATGCCAACCTGGTCATGAACCTGCCCAGGTCGCTCACGGCATATGGCGGAATCGACGCTGTGACGCATGCCATCGAAGCCTATGTGTCCGTGATGGCCAACGAATATACCGATGGTCAGGCACTGCAGGCGCTGAAGATGCTGAAACAGTACCTGCCGTCAGCGTTCCTGCATGGCGCAAATGACGCCGAAGCGCGCGAACAGGTGCACAATGCCGCCACCATTGCCGGCATCGCATTTGCCAACGCGTTTCTGGGGGTATGTCATTCGCTGGCCCACAGCCTGGGAGCCGAGTTTCACCTTGCGCATGGTCTGGCCATCGCGCTTCTGCTGTCCAATGTCATCCGCTACAACGCTGCGGATATCCCCTCCAAGCAGACTGCTTTCAGCCAATATGACCGTCCGCAGGGCGTGCGGCGCTATGCGCAGATCGCCCGCCATCTGGAACTGCAGGCCGAGCACGACCACCTCTGTGTCGAGAATCTGATCGGGTGGGTGGATGAACTCAAGGCGATGCTGGAAATCCCGGTTTCCATTCAGGCCGCTGGAATCAAGGAAGCGGATTTTCTGGCCAAGGTCGATCGCATCGCCGAAGCCGCATTCGACGATCAATGCACTGGTGCCAATCCGCGTTCGCCTCTTGTGGCGGAACTTCGGCAGCTGTTGCTGGACAGTTATTACGGTCGTCCGTTTCAGGAAGTCTATGCAACGTGAAAAAAGTCTGTTGCCAATCCGGTCGCTCCAGACCAAGCGCCTTCGCGGGAGGGAGAAATGTTCTGCGCCGCGTCGCGGAATTCTTCCCGGTCCTGAGGCTTGGCAATCAGTTCCCGCACCCCGACGCTATCCGGAAGTGGTCGGGAGGTTTCATTCAGGATCTCGTAAAGTGGATCGTCGCGTCGCTTTCCATTCAGCCGCTATCGGCTGCGAGGAAAGGTTCGCAGTGGCCGGAGGAGGGGACCCTCATCGGCCGCCAAGATGTTTCCAACGAAACAAAACCAATTCGGAGCCCGACGCCTCCAAACGCTGCCGGATTGGAGAAGCAGTCAGTCAATCAAGGCTATGTTGTCGCGTAGATAGATCGAGTTGCCCCGCATCTCGATAAAGCCATCGGCCCGCAGGTCCTTCATAACCTTGCTCACCATTTCCCGCGACGCGCCTATCGTATCGGCCATTTGCTGGTTGACGATCTTCTGCGCAATGACATGCCTTCCGTTTATCGTTTTGGACATTTCCAGCAAATGCCCCGCCACCCGTCCGTACACATCCATCAGCGCGAGCCTGCCGATCTTTCGGTCTGCCGCGCGCAGCCGCTGGACCGCGCAGCGCAACATCGTCATCGCCATCTCGAAGTTGTCCTGGAGGTATTTCCTGAATTCATGCTTCGCGAGTACCAGAAGTTCGCCGTGCTCCGCGGCAATGACGCTCGCAGACCGCGGGTTGTCTTCGATCGGGACCATTTCACCGAAGTACTCGCCGGGTCCGAGCATGGCCAGAATGATCTCGCGACCCGATTTATCGCCAATGATGACCTTGAATCTGCCCGAGATCACGACGTAGAGCGAATCGGTGACGTCGCCGGCCGTAATGATGGTCGCGCCGCGCGCAACGCTGTTGCGGCGCACCACTTTTGTGAGCAGGGTGAGCTGATCCTCCGGCAACATCGAGAACAGCGGAACGTTTCGCAACAATAACTTGGAAACGGGGACTTGCATGGCCTGAACGTGCTCCCTGATTGTTGCTGCGGTGAAACTGCCACCAAAGTCAATTACCGACCCGATCCTGACCCACTCACGCCAAAGTACGCTGGCGCAGTGCGAAAGTCTGTGCGACAGCGAACGTAACGCGGCTTCGAAGACGAAGTGCAACGACCCTATGTCGATAGCCCTGATGTGCGCATTAACAGCCGGGGAAATCCCGATGCCGTTGCGACGCCCATCACCCAAGCGTAGTCTTTGCTCGTGGGGAGATGTTGATGCATCCGTCGGACTCCGTGTTATTGCAAACGGGGGAGCAGGAGTGTTATGGACCACGTATTGATCGTCGAGGACCGCGAGGCGGACCGCAAGCTCCTCAAAATGCGGCTCGAGCGCAACGGCTACGGGGTGACGGCTATCGGGTGACGGCTGCGGGCGACGGGCTGGAGGCGCTGGCCGCCGCGCGGCGCGATCCGCCCGCTGCCATCGTCTCCGACGTGCTGATGCCGAAGATGGAAGGCTTCGCCCTGTGCCGCGCCTGGATGCAGGACGCGGCGCTCAGGCCGATTCCGTTCATTTTCTACTCCGCAACTTATGCCCGCGCGGAGGACGAGCAATTCGCCATGGCGCGGTGCGCTATCCGATCAAACCCCTGGAGGCAGAGGTGTTTCTGCGGGAGCTGCGCGCGGTGCTGCAGCAGTGGGCCGGGAACTCCGCGCCCGCCCCGGCCCCGCCGCTGAACGACGCCGCTTACTATGCTCTGCACGAGTCGGTGCTCGCGCGCAAGCTCGAGGCGATCCTGCTCGAGGCGCGGATCATGGCGGTGGCGGATGTGGTGGAGGCGATGTCCTCGCACCGGCCCTACCGCCCGGGGCTCGGGATCGAGGCCGCGCTGGCCGAAATCAAGTGTGGAAGCGGAACGGCGTACGACGCGGATGTGGCAGATGCCTGCCTGCGGTTGTTCCGAGAGAAGCACTACCAATTGCCGGCATGATCTCCTGGGGAAGCGGCACAGTTAGCGACCGGGTGTTCCCGTTTTGACCGGATCGCGGAGCCGACCAGGGCTCGAACCTGGACTCACGCGGGGACGTTTATATCCAGCGCGCTCTGCGCGCTCTGTTCACTTTGAGCCCGGTGAATGCTCACCTCGACCGCATGCTCCAGGCGATCGTCAACCAGTGGAATCGCATCGTCTGGCTGCGCGACGCCGTCAACCGTTACGCGGGTTTTGTTGTCCGCAGCCTGCGTTTGAACAACGGTGATGTGGTAGACCGTTTCCCGGTAGCGGTAATGCAGCTTGAACCGATCCCAAGCCGCTGGAATGCAGGGCGTAAGGCGCAGTTTGTCGACTTCCAGCTTCAACCCCAGCAGGGATTCCACGATAAGACGATACAGCAAGCCTGCGGATCCCGTGTACCAGGTCCAGCCGCCGCGGCCGGTGTGCGGCGCAACCGCATAGACGTCGGCCGCGACCACGTAAGGTTCTACTTTGTAGGTGGCAATCGCCGCTTCGGAACTCGAATGGTTTACCGGGTTGATCATGTCGAATAGTTCCCATGCGCGCCGGCTGTCGCCCAGGGCGGCGAACGCCATCACCGTCCAGATTGCCGCGTGCGTGTATTGCCCGCCGTTTTCGCGCACGCCCGGCACGTAGCCCTTTATATAGCCGGGGTTCAAAGCCGATTTGTCGAACGGCGGATCCAGGAGCTGGATCAGCGCGTGGTCACGGCGCACCAGGCGCCGATCCACCGCTGTCATCGCCGTGCGCGAGCGCCAGGAATCCCCTGCGCCCGACAGCACGGCCCAGCTTTGTGCAATTGCGTCAATCTGGCATTCGGCGTTGCTCGCCGATCCCAACGGCGTACCGTCGTCGAAGTAGGCGCGAAGGTACCACTCGCCATCCCAGCCGTTGCGCTCGATGTTCTGGCGCAATTGTGCGGCCTCTCTCTCATAGCGCTCAGCGAAGGACGTGTCGCTGCGCCTGCGCGCAAGCTCGGTGAATCGCATCAGCACCTCATACAGGAAGAAACCCAACCACACGCTTTCGCCCTTGCCCAGTGCGCCCACAATATTCATGCCGTCGTTCCAGTCGCCGGAGCCGATGAGCGGCAGGCCGCGCTCGCCAAAGCTGAGACTTCTCAGGATGGCGCGCACACCGTGTTGGTATAAACTGGCCGACTCTTCCGCGCGGCCGGGCAAGTCGTAATAGGAGTCCTCTTCGGGGTTAAGCGCTCGGCCGGCGAGGAAGGCTATGGGTTCATCCAGCACCCCGGTGTCGCCGGTGGCGAAGACATAGCGGCACATCGCCACGGGCAACCATAGGTAATCGTCCGAACAGTGCGTGCGCACGCCGCGATCGGAGGTGGGATGCCACCAATGCTGGACATCGCCTTCGCGGAACTGATGGGCCGCACAGCGCAGCAGGTGCTCGCGCGCGAGCCTGGGCTCGGCATGGATGAGCGCCATCACGTCCTGCAACTGATCGCGGAAACCGAACGCGCCGCCGGATTGGTAGTACCCGCTGCGCGCCCACAGACGGCAGGCCAGAGTTTGATACAAAAGCCAGCCGTTGGTCAGCACGTTGAGGGACTGATCGGGTGTCTCCACCTGTACTGCGCCCAGCGTGTGCTTCCAGTATTCCCACACTTTTTCCAGCGCGTCGCGCGCCGCCACCGAGCCGCGGCAGCGCTGCAGCAGCTTGCGTGCCTCGTTGAGGTTGCGCCCGGCGCCGAGCCTGAAGATGAACTCACGCTCTTCCCCGTCGGCCAGCTCGAACGCAAGCTGGATTGCGGCGCACGGATCCAAAGCGGCTCCTACCTTGTTGGAAAGTTGCGACCGGGTCATGGCCGCCGGATTCGTGAGCGTGCCGTTGCGCCCGACGAACTCGGCGCGGTCGCCGCTGAAGGTCCGGGTCGTATCGTCAACGTCGAAGAACGCAATCCGATCGGCGAATTCGGTGTTGTATGCGTTGCGTGCATAGAACGCGCCGCTCGCCGGATCGATTTCGGTAATCACGTGCATGGTCGATTTCGGCCGCAGGTCGCCCAGCACCCACTCCACGTAGCCGGTTGCGGAGAGCCGGCGCACGCGGCCTGACGCGTTGCGCAGTTTCAATACCGAGAACTTGACCGCCGCGTCCAGCGCCACGTAGACAGTGAGCTCCGAGCTGATGCCGCCTTCCGCGTGCTCGAAGCTGCTGTAACCGAAGCCGTGCCGGCTGACGTAAGGTGTGGCGCCGCGGCTGGGCAATGGCGTAGGCGACCAGAAATACCCGCTTTCTTCGTCACGCAGGTAAAAGGCCTCGCCGCTCGCATCGCTCACCGGATCGTTGCCCCAGGGGGTCAGGCGGAACTCATGCGCATTCTCGCTCCAGGTGTAGGCCATGCCGTTCTCGGAAATTACGCTTCCAAAGTGCGGATTCGCCAGCACGTTCACCCAGGGTGCCGGCGTCACGTGCGCGTGAGCAGTCGTGATGACGTACTCGCGCCCATCGGGGGTGAAGCCGCCGAGCCCATTGTAGAAAAGCAGATCGCGGCGCGGCAGTTCAGCGCTAGCCGGGAGTTCGGGACGGTGGATTCTGGCTGCCACCAAGCGCGAGACTCGCTTCTCGATAAAGTTGCGACGGTCAATCTGTTCCGCCTGCGAGACTCGCTTCTCGAGCATGCCACGGCGGTTGATCTGTTCCGCCAGCGCCCCCCGCCGGTCGCTGATGATGGCGCGCGCGACCGATTGGACCAGAATGCGATCTTCTTCCGATATCTGTTCCGCCGGTCGCACGAAGATTCCGCCGGGTCTATCCATCACGTGGGCTTCGACGCCCGCGGCGATCAGTCCCATGATTTGTTCATGCAACAACTGCCGGTATCCGGCGCGATCTTCATTCCAGATCACCAGGTCCACGCTGAGTCCCTTCAAGCGCCAGTAGGCGTGGGCCTGCACCAGTTGGCGTACCAGATCGATATTCTCCAGGTCGCCAATCTGCAGTAGCACGATCGGCAAATCGCCGGAAATGGCATAGCCCCATAAGCCGGATTGTCCGCGACGATTCTTGCTGAGAACGCCGGCGTCTGCACGCAAACTGGAATTGGCGTAAATAATGGAGCGCGCAAGACGTGCATAAAGTTGCGCGTCGGCCTCGGTGGCATTGATCTGCCGCAGCACCACCTGGCTATGGGTCCACGCCACCTCGAAAACGCGATCCGCAAGATGCCGATCCTGGTATTTCCCCGCCAGGCTTAAGGCGGCGTCGCGGGTGGCGCCGATGCCGCAGACCATGTCTATCGTTGCCGCTTGTTCCGGCTCGAGAGTAATTCGATAGCGGATCGCGATGATCGGATCCAGCACCGAGCCTGCGCTGCCCGAGAGTGCCGCGGAATCGTCCATCGCCTGCGGCGCGGCAACGGTCCGCCCGCGGCCGATGAAGCGCATGCGGTCTGTTTCGTACGAAACCTCTCCGACCCCAGCCCCACGCACGGCCATCAGGTGAAACATCCACGGCGGCTGCTCGGCGAGCGAGCGCGGCCGGCGCGTGCACAGGATAGCCTGCCGCTCGCGCATGATCTCGGTCTGAACAAAAAGATTGGTGAACGCCGGATGCAATGCGTCCGCGGCAGGTGCGGCGAGAACCACTTCAGCGTAACTCGTGACGTCAATCGTGCGACGGATCCGCGCGCGGTTGGTGATGCGTACCCGGCGCAGTTCGATGTCGTCTTCCGGCGAAACAACGATCTCGGTATGCGTATCGTAATCGAGGTCGCGGCGGCGAAATTCCGCCCGTCCCTCCGAGAAAATCGCTGCGTAGGTTTCCGCTCGCTTGAGCGTCGGCTGATGGGTATTCGACCAGAACGCCCCGCTCGTCGCGTCGCGGATGTAACAGAACGTGCCCCAGTTGTCGCAGGTCGTGTCTTCGCGCCAGCGGGTAACGGCGAGGTCTTTCCAGCGGCTGTAGCCGCCGCCCGCGTTCGTGACCATCACGTGGTATCTGCCGTTTGATAATAACTGCACCTCCGGTATCGGCGTGTCGGGGCTGCTGAGTACGCGCACCGGCATTTCCGCATCGTTGGCAGGCGCACGCATGGCGGAGAACTCGGCGGTATGCCACTGAAACGCTCCGGCCTTGGGCACCCGCTCCTGCAGCAACAAGGTGGTCGCCTGGAACATCGGATCGGACTCGAAGCACTTCTGCATCGGACGGTTGAGGATCAGATAGGCCAGAGATAAAAGAATCATGCCTTGGTGATGCGCCATGAACGAGCGGATCACGGCGCTCGATTGCCCGCGCGGCAGACGTGACGCGGTGTAGTCGACTGCTTCATAAAAGCCGAATCGGCCTGCCAGCCCTTCAGCGGCGAGTCGCTGCAGATTCAGGCACGCGTGCTCGGGCGCGACCATCAGCGCGAGCGCCGAAGCATACGGCGCAATCACCAGATCCTCGGCCAGTCC
>JGI1356J14229_10002345_pt1 | contig 15136 bp, 4 predicted proteins | sample Subgrocontami58m_FD_14229 | JGI IMG/M metagenome (IMG submission 14229) | reverse complement strand
CTCACGACGAAGGAAGGCTGCCTCGTCGCCGACGAGGAGACCGGGCGCACGCCGAAGCCGCTTGTCTTCGCCGGCGGCGACGCCGTCACCGGCGCCGCGACGGTCATCCTCGCCGCCGGCGCCGGCAAGCGCGCCGCGCACGCGATCCACGAGGCGCTCGCCCCGCGCGGGTAGGGTGCGGCGCGCGAGGGTCGCCTGGCTGCATGAGTCGCTGCGACGCACCTCCCCATCTGAGCGAGGGCTCGCCGAGCAAGGGGACTCGGGAGTGGGCCGTTCGACGCCTGTGCGAGACCGATGGTGAACGGCACGCCGGTGTCTGGGTCGAGCGGCACACGGGATAGGAGATGGAGCCCGACAAAACGGGCCACTTTGATCTCGCGGATCCCATTGGTAGTCTCGATTGGCTGCTTTCGGGCGCGCGACTCGAGTCCTCCGACTGAGACCTCATACTTGGCGCGAAGAATCCCAGCCGGGTGGGTGGGGGTAATCAGGGTGTCGCCAACTGTGGGTGAGCTGCTCCGTCATCTTGACTTGGGTAGTTCGGTGGCCGAATCAGACGCAGCTCTGGAGCGCTACTTCGTAGAAACGAAGGCATTTGAAGATCTCTGCAGGGATCGCGGGGACGTCGTTACGGGCGACAAGGGAACTGGAAAGACAGCCCTATTCAGGATTCTGCGGTCGCGGTACCGATCGATTCCTGAACTCAAGAACGTCGAAGTTATCGCGGCATTCAACCCCGTTGGGAATCCCGTTTTCCAGCGCATCAGAGAGGTGGACCCGCCACTAGAAGAAGGCGAGTACATCGGTCTCTGGAAGGCTTATGTATTCGCTCTTGTCGGTAACTGGATTCTCGACCTCTACAACGGTGAGTTCAGCGAGGACATGAAAACCCTCGAGTCCTTGCTTACGAAAACAGGATTGAACAGCGCGGATGACACAGCGGAGACGGTCTTCTCGCAGCTAATCAATCGACTCAGGGCACTTGCACCCAAGCGGGCAAAGGTGGCCATGACCTTCACGCAGCAAGGGATTCCAATCCTGCTGCCGGAAATAGAGTTCGCGGAAGAGAGCGGCACGGCTCCGGAACCGATTCGGCATGAAGAGGCGCTTGGCTTGATTGAGCGCATTCTTGCCAGTGAAGACTTCGTCACTTGGCTCGTTCTTGATCGACTCGATGAGGCCTTTCAGGGGTTTCCGTCGGTTGAAGTGCCTGCACTCCGGGCCCTCCTCCGGACTTACCTTGATCTGCAAGCGTTTCCGCACATACGCCTGAAGCTTTTCCTCCGTAACGATCTGTTCCGTAAGATCGCTGCCGGCGGTTTCGTGAACCTCTCGCATGTCTCCGCGCGACGCGTCGAAATTGAGTGGGACGACAACAACTTGTACGCCCTGCTCTGCCGTCGAATGGGCGAGAGCAAGGAGTTTGTTTCAGCTCTTGGCGGTGACTTGAGTCATGACGCGTTGTTCAGGGCGACGTTCCCCGAACAGGTAGACGTCGGTGAGAATCGGCCAACGACCTGGAACTGGATGCTGACGAGAATTCAGGACGGCAATCGTACGAGGCCACCTCGGAATCTGATCGACTTGGTGCGAGACGCACAGGCCGCCCAATTGCGCAAGGAGGAGCGGAGCCCGCGAAGTTACACCTCCGGACTCTCGTTGATTGAGGGCGAGACTTTGAAACGTGGGCTCGAAAAGATGAGCAGTCGGCGCGTAGAGGACACTGTTCTTGCTGAATCGGGCAGCGATGCCGTCTACATAGAACGGTTCCGCGGGGGCAAAGCCGAACACTCCACCGAGTCGATCGCGAAGGTGCTTAACATGTCTCAAGGGGAAGCCTTGGCAATAACAAAGCGACTAGTCGAGAACGGGTTTCTTGAAGTCCTTGGTGAGGGTTATCGCATTCCATTTCTCTTCCGGGACGGCCTGAACGTAACTCAGGGAAAGGCTTTCTAGGGAGGGCCAGCGCGTCCAACGTGGCTGAGGGAGGACTGCCTGGAGAAGTCAGCGGCAATCCTGAACAGCCTACCGTCAGCAGCCGGCACTGCCGGTCGCGTGAATCAAAGACGCGGAGTCCCTCTCGAACCCAGGGCGATTCACCATCTCCTGTGTAACGCGATTCGTTCCTCGGGATCATCAGGAACGGGATCGCGTCACCGTGGGTCTAGGGCAGGTACACCATCAGGCCGCTCAGTCGCAGCAGACCGCGCTGTATGAGGTCGTCGGTGAGAATGCGGATGGTCGTAGCCGCGTCACCACGGGCACGTTCGACGCCAAACAGCGCCGCGACGCCGTGTGGCACATCTTCGCGGGAGACGCCGAACTGCTCCTCGGCGAGGTGCTGGATCGCCAACTGGATCTCCTCGGGCGGTATCTGGTCGATCGTTCGGTGGACGCCGTCCGCTGCGATCCGGAACGCGGTTGGCGGTGCGACCCCGTAGTAGTAGAAGCGACGGTCTGAGCCGCGCACCACCGAGTCCTTTGTCGCGATCCGGATCGCCTTCGTGATGTTCGCACGGACATTCGCGCCAGCCCTGGCGACACCGTGTATCTCCTTCAGCCGGTCCCACAGCACGTCCTCGTGGATTGGCGCCTCAGCCTTCATCAGCGCGACGATGCTCGTCGCGAGCGCGCGGGACTGGCTCGGATCGATGAGAACATCTCGATGTCGCCAGAGCCGCTCGTCCGGTCGAAAGCGCTCGTAAGGGGTTGCCGGGAACCGCGACGGCCCTGCCGTGCTGTCCTCGCGCGGGCCCAGCGCGGCAGGTGGTACGACTGTCGCAGTGTCTGTCAGTGCGGGCGCGGGGACCGACTGCTCGACGGGCGCCTGCTGCGCCTGCTCCAGGCTCCTGAGGGCGGCATCAATGCTCCGTGCCGGGTCGCGCCACCAGTCAGTGGACCACAGCCGATGGAGCCGCCAGCCCTGGCCACGCAGCACCTGCTGGCGGAGCACGTCCCGGTCACGCGCAGAGCGAGCACTGTGATAGGTCGCGCCATCGCACTCGATGCCAAGCACGTAGCGCGAGCGGTCACGTGGGTCGCGGATTGCCATGTCGATCCGGTACGCGCTGACCCCAACCTGTTGATCCACGTTCAGCCCGCGGTCGCGCAATGCCGCTGCGACCGCATCCTCGAAGTCGTTGGTCGCGCCATCCGTGACCACTACTTCCTCCGCGGGCAACTGGCCGGAGCGTTCGGCGTAGGCAATGAAGTTCCGGAGCGCGACGGCTCCCCGATTGTTCGGGTTCACCCCGGACAGCTCGTGGCTCCGCATGCTGGTCACAAGGATCGTCTGCCATTTCGCCCGGGTAACTAGGACATTGAGGCGCCGCCAACCGCCTTCCATGTTGAGCGGACCGAAGTTCATGCTGAGCGCGCCGCTAAGCGTTCTTGCGTAGCCGACGCTGATGATCATCGTGTCGCGCTCATCGCCCTGGACATTCTCGAGAGACTTCACGAAGAAGGGTTCACGCTCCCGCTCGCGGTCCAGCATCGCCTGGAGATCGCCCCGATCGGTGGTGAGGTCGCTGAGACAATCGTCGATGGCCTCACGTTGTGTCGTGTTCATTGCCACGACGCCGACCGAGCGCTCAGGGAAGCGTTCGAGCTGCTCGACGACCAACGATGCCACCCGCTGCGCCTCTTGGCGGTTGGTGCGGCTCCGGCCCCTGTCCCAGGTGCCCTCCGGCACATACACGAGGCGCACGCCGCGGTCGTCGGTCGCCGTGGAGGATGCCGGGAAGGTGATGAGGTGGTTGTCGTAGAAGTAGTGGTTGGAGAATGCGATGAGCCGTTCATCGCGGCTGCGATAGTGCCACCGCAGATCGGCGCTCTCGAAGACGGGGTACACCGCGACGCAGTCGTTCAGCAGGGACTCCAAAGGCCGCAGGCTCTCCGCAGTCTCCTCGTCTTCCCCGTCGGTGTCGGAGATTGCCCCTGCACTAAAGAAGCTGGACGGCGGGAGCTGGTTCGCGTCCCCCGCGACGACCACCTGCTTGGCTCGGAGGATCGCTGGGATGGCCTCTTGGGTCGGCAGCTGCGACGCCTCATCGAAGACCACGAGGTCAAACGTCATGCTGCCTGGCTTCAGGAACGTGGACACCGACAGCGGACTCATGAGCATGCACGGCTTCAATGCCTGCAAAGCGTGCGGGATGTCGGCAAAGAGCTTGCGGAGCGGACGAATGTTGCGTCGCTTCTCCATCTCCCTCCGCAAGATCGCCACCTCGCTGAGATTGACGCTACTTCCCGCGCGTCGCACCTGGTCGGCAGGCTGCGAGGCGCCGGTCTTGATCTTGCCGAGTGACGCCAGACGCAGGTCCTGATCGAGCCGCCGGAAGCGCTCGATCTGCTCCTCGCGTCGGACGCCCGTCGCGACGCGGAGGGATGCTGAACTGTCGATGACCGCCTGCGCCCACTGGCTCAGGAACCGACGCTCAAGGGCATTGCGGGCATCCCGCGCGCTCACGCCGCCGAGAGCCTCCACGAACGCTCGAAGGTTCCGCTCGGCGCAGCGTGCAAGCACGTGCTGGACAACGATCCAGTCGTGCAGCTCCGTCGGGTGGTCGAGCGCCTGGCGCACGCGCGCAGCAAGCCCTTCGAGGGGTGCCGTAGAGGCTCGCTCCCCGTCCACGAAGCCGCGGGGCCACCACTCGTCGAGCTTGCCGATCGCGCCCGCGAGGTGCTCGTCGCCGGTGCTCAGTGCCAGCGCGTGCGACGCCGCGCGCAGGTCGCTGGTGACCGGCACGGATGCCGAGGCGCCTTCGAGTCCGGTCATCGCGGTCGCAGTCCGGAGCGCGGCTGAGGCGCGGAAACCCTTGGCCGCCTCGGAGAGCGCACGCGCCTCCCGCCTCTTGCCCTCAGGCAGCTCGGCGGCGAGTGCCGCGCCATGCTCGGCGAACCATCCGTCGAGTTCCACGATGCGTCGCGCCAGCCCTAGGTCCGCGAGGAGCGCGGTCTTCGATCGAGATGCGCTCGGGAGCAGGACGGAGCTGAGGGACGATTGCCATCGCCAGTACGCCGGCTGGAGCACGCGCGTCCACCTCCGGTAGGTCGTTGCCGCCGGCGCGAGCGCCGCGGCGACCCCGCTGGCCCCGCCCACTGCGACCGTCGCGAGTCGGCCCATCCGGTCAGCCAGTTCGATTGCGAGGGTGGTCGCAAGTTCGAAGTTCGTCGCAGCGGTCGTCAAGTCTTCGATCGGTCGTTCCGCCCATCGGGCTGGTAACCCTTCGCAGGCACTCACCGTCTCCAGCGCTGGCGTCAGGGAGCGGAGGCGTTCCAGCGAGACGCCGGACCGGGGGCGACCGACAACGGCGCGCAGCTCGTCCAACTGATGCTCGATCGTCCCCGCGGCGGAGGCGACCGTCGCGAGCGCATCCTCGATCTGTTCCTGAACGACCCGAGGACCGTCGATCGAAAGGCCGCGCCAGGGATGGGAGGCGCGCGAGTCGTACACGGGAGCCTGCGTGCCGAGGTCCGCCAGGATGTCGAGCGCCTCATTCAGCTCGGCTCGCGTCACATCGAGCGGAGACGACCATGGGAGCGGCCCGCGTACCTCCGGCGTCGTGGACAGCTGCAGGAGTCGTCCCAGTGCCTGGTGCAGCGTTCGCCCCAGGGGTGCGCGCACTGCGTGGAGTTCGTTGACGTAGGAGTTCAACTCTGCCCGCAGCCGCTGGAGATCCTCCAGTTGCTCGCCGAACGCCGCGCCATCGTGGTCGGCTTCAGCGTTGAGCGTGCGCTTCAGCTCGTCGATGATCTTGGTCTTTCCCGCCTTGGTGCTGTGTGCCTCAAGACAGAAGCGCGCAAGGCCGCGCTCAGCGAGCCGACCGTGCACGACTTCGAGTGCCGCCATCTTCGCGCTCACGAATAGGACCTTCTGTCCGCGTCCGAGAGCGTCGGCTATCAGGTTGCTGATCGTCTGACTCTTGCCGGTGCCAGGAGGACCATGGACCACCAGGTCCCTGCCTGCAGCTGCGCGGCGCAACGCCCTGAGCTGACTGGAGTCGGTCTCTAGCACCGGAATGAGCTCAGGCGCGCCGGGCGGAGGCTCATCCTGGTCACCGAGGCTCTCATTCGCTTCGCGCAGGGGCGTCGCGCGGGCGAGCGCAGCGACGATTGGGTGCTGCGTCGCCAGTTCGGCCATCGCCGCGAGATCCTTGTAGATGACGAGTGCCTCGAAGGTGTACGTGCTGAGCCACACTTCGTCGCTGACGGTCCACCCTTGTGCACGCACGGCCTCGCGGACCCCGTCGAGGAACGCGCGGAGCGCGTCCGCACCGAGGACATCCGGCAAGGCCGGGAGTGCGACTTGGTGACGGTCACGGAGATACAACTCCAGGGCCGGGTTGATCTCGATCTCCTCGTCCGCACGACTCAACTTCAAGGGGAGATTCGGGCTGCTCTGCTCCAGTTGGCAGGGGACCATGAGCAGCGGTGAGCGGGACTCGCCCAGGGCAGGTTCCGTCCAGGCCAGGACACCGAACGTGAGATACAGCGTGGTTACGCCGCGTTCGGCGACGGTTGTCCGACCGTTGTCGTAGATCCGACGGATGCGGCGGAAGAGATCGACCGGCTGCCCCTCGAAGCTCACGTCACCGGGCTGCACTGTGTAGTCGGGCTGCGCGTTCGCGGCGGTGTCGCGCGAGTCAGCGACACCGGCAGCGGCGTCTGCTTCAGGCTCGAGCGCGTCGGTGACTCGCCTCGTGACAAGGGGCAGCCTCAGCGCTGTGTCTCCAACAGCGAACCGCGTCCACAGCGCTTCCGCTGGCGGATTGAGGACGTGCAGCTTGCTGACTCGCGAACGGTTCAAGCCGAGCAGGGGGTTCGCCTTCGTAAGATCGAGAAGTTGCTGTTGCCAGACGCGCAGCTGCGCCTTGACGCGCGTCGCGTCGATGGTGCTCCCGGTGATGGTCGGCTCAGCCCCCGCAGACGGCCGCGTGCTAGCGCTCACGAGATCGACGAGCGAGCGCGCGTGATTGCCAGAACGCAGCGCCCGACTGGAGGCGCCAAGTCGCCGCGCTGGATCGGCGTGACGGCGAAGAGGTGCGCGTAGCGCGTCACAACACCACCTCGGACCTGGCGCCCGCGAATGAGATCGAGCACTGACTCGGGAGTCTAGCCAGGCACTCCTTTGCGAAGGTGGCCACCTCTGGTACCCCGGCGCTCGGAGGACGGAGTTCCCCGCGTCGGACACACCGGTGAACGTGGGCAAGCGCGTCGCCGTGATCGGGGCGGGGAACACCGCGATGGACGCCGCACGGACCGCGCTCCGGATGGGCGCCGAGGAGGCGATGATCGTCTGCCAGAAGATGCGGCTCGGCGAGCCCGACAAGTCCGGTCGCGCGCGCCCGGTCCCAATCGAGGGCGAGGAGGTCACGATCCCGGTGGACAACGTCGTCCTCGCGATCGGGACGACCCCGAACCCGCTCCTCACCCGGACGACCTCCGGACTCCTCACGACGAAGGAAGGCTGCCTCGTCGCCGACGAGGAGACCGGGCGCACGCCGAAGCCGCTTGTCTTCGCCGGCGGCGACGCCGTCACCGGCGCCGCGACGGTCATCCTCGCCGCCGGCGCCGGCAAGCGCGCCGCGCACGCGATCCACGAGGCGCTNGNCNCGCGNGGGTAGGGTGCGGCGCGCGAGGGTCGCCTGGCTGCATGAGTCGCTGCGACGCACCTCCCCATCTGAGCGAGGGCTCGCCGAGCAAGGGGACTCGGGAGTGGGCCGTTCGACGCCTGTGCGAGACCGATGGTGAACGGCACGCCGGTGTCTGGGTCGAGCGGCACACGGGATAGGAGATGGAGCCCGACAAAACGGGCCACTTTGATCTCGCGGATCCCATTGGTAGTCTCGATTGGCTGCTTTCGGGCGCGCGACTCGAGTCCTCCGACTGAGACCTCATACTTGGCGCGAAGAATCCCAGCCGGGTGGGTGGGGGTAATCAGGGTGTCGCCAACTGTGGGTGAGCTGCTCCGTCATCTTGACTTGGGTAGTTCGGTGGCCGAATCAGACGCAGCTCTGGAGCGCTACTTCGTAGAAACGAAGGCATTTGAAGATCTCTGCAGGGATCGCGGGGACGTCGTTACGGGCGACAAGGGAACTGGAAAGACAGCCCTATTCAGGATTCTGCGGTCGCGGTACCGATCGATTCCTGAACTCAAGAACGTCGAAGTTATCGCGGCATTCAACCCCGTTGGGAATCCCGTTTTCCAGCGCATCAGAGAGGTGGACCCGCCACTAGAAGAAGGCGAGTACATCGGTCTCTGGAAGGCTTATGTATTCGCTCTTGTCGGTAACTGGATTCTCGACCTCTACAACGGTGAGTTCAGCGAGGACATGAAAACCCTCGAGTCCTTGCTTACGAAAACAGGATTGAACAGCGCGGATGACACAGCGGAGACGGTCTTCTCGCAGCTAATCAATCGACTCAGGGCACTTGCACCCAAGCGGGCAAAGGTGGCCATGACCTTCACGCAGCAAGGGATTCCAATCCTGCTGCCGGAAATAGAGTTCGCGGAAGAGAGCGGCACGGCTCCGGAACCGATTCGGCATGAAGAGGCGCTTGGCTTGATTGAGCGCATTCTTGCCAGTGAAGACTTCGTCACTTGGCTCGTTCTTGATCGACTCGATGAGGCCTTTCAGGGGTTTCCGTCGGTTGAAGTGCCTGCACTCCGGGCCCTCCTCCGGACTTACCTTGATCTGCAAGCGTTTCCGCACATACGCCTGAAGCTTTTCCTCCGTAACGATCTGTTCCGTAAGATCGCTGCCGGCGGTTTCGTGAACCTCTCGCATGTCTCCGCGCGACGCGTCGAAATTGAGTGGGACGACAACAACTTGTACGCCCTGCTCTGCCGTCGAATGGGCGAGAGCAAGGAGTTTGTTTCAGCTCTTGGCGGTGACTTGAGTCATGACGCGTTGTTCAGGGCGACGTTCCCCGAACAGGTAGACGTCGGTGAGAATCGGCCAACGACCTGGAACTGGATGCTGACGAGAATTCAGGACGGCAATCGTACGAGGCCACCTCGGAATCTGATCGACTTGGTGCGAGACGCACAGGCCGCCCAATTGCGCAAGGAGGAGCGGAGCCCGCGAAGTTACACCTCCGGACTCTCGTTGATTGAGGGCGAGACTTTGAAACGTGGGCTCGAAAAGATGAGCAGTCGGCGCGTAGAGGACACTGTTCTTGCTGAATCGGGCAGCGATGCCGTCTACATAGAACGGTTCCGCGGGGGCAAAGCCGAACACTCCACCGAGTCGATCGCGAAGGTGCTTAACATGTCTCAAGGGGAAGCCTTGGCAATAACAAAGCGACTAGTCGAGAACGGGTTTCTTGAAGTCCTTGGTGAGGGTTATCGCATTCCATTTCTCTTCCGGGACGGCCTGAACGTAACTCAGGGAAAGGCTTTCTAGGGAGGGCCAGCGCGTCCAACGTGGCTGAGGGAGGACTGCCTGGAGAAGTCAGCGGCAATCCTGAACAGCCTACCGTCAGCAGCCGGCACTGCCGGTCGCGTGAATCAAAGACGCGGAGTCCCTCTCGAACCCAGGGCGATTCACCATCTCCTGTGTAACGCGATTCGTTCCTCGGGATCATCAGGAACGGGATCGCGTCACCGTGGGTCTAGGGCAGGTACACCATCAGGCCGCTCAGTCGCAGCAGACCGCGCTGTATGAGGTCGTCGGTGAGAATGCGGATGGTCGTAGCCGCGTCACCACGGGCACGTTCGACGCCAAACAGCGCCGCGACGCCGTGTGGCACATCTTCGCGGGAGACGCCGAACTGCTCCTCGGCGAGGTGCTGGATCGCCAACTGGATCTCCTCGGGCGGTATCTGGTCGATCGTTCGGTGGACGCCGTCCGCTGCGATCCGGAACGCGGTTGGCGGTGCGACCCCGTAGTAGTAGAAGCGACGGTCTGAGCCGCGCACCACCGAGTCCTTTGTCGCGATCCGGATCGCCTTCGTGATGTTCGCACGGACATTCGCGCCAGCCCTGGCGACACCGTGTATCTCCTTCAGCCGGTCCCACAGCACGTCCTCGTGGATTGGCGCCTCAGCCTTCATCAGCGCGACGATGCTCGTCGCGAGCGCGCGGGACTGGCTCGGATCGATGAGAACATCTCGATGTCGCCAGAGCCGCTCGTCCGGTCGAAAGCGCTCGTAAGGGGTTGCCGGGAACCGCGACGGCCCTGCCGTGCTGTCCTCGCGCGGGCCCAGCGCGGCAGGTGGTACGACTGTCGCAGTGTCTGTCAGTGCGGGCGCGGGGACCGACTGCTCGACGGGCGCCTGCTGCGCCTGCTCCAGGCTCCTGAGGGCGGCATCAATGCTCCGTGCCGGGTCGCGCCACCAGTCAGTGGACCACAGCCGATGGAGCCGCCAGCCCTGGCCACGCAGCACCTGCTGGCGGAGCACGTCCCGGTCACGCGCAGAGCGAGCACTGTGATAGGTCGCGCCATCGCACTCGATGCCAAGCACGTAGCGCGAGCGGTCACGTGGGTCGCGGATTGCCATGTCGATCCGGTACGCGCTGACCCCAACCTGTTGATCCACGTTCAGCCCGCGGTCGCGCAATGCCGCTGCGACCGCATCCTCGAAGTCGTTGGTCGCGCCATCCGTGACCACTACTTCCTCCGCGGGCAACTGGCCGGAGCGTTCGGCGTAGGCAATGAAGTTCCGGAGCGCGACGGCTCCCCGATTGTTCGGGTTCACCCCGGACAGCTCGTGGCTCCGCATGCTGGTCACAAGGATCGTCTGCCATTTCGCCCGGGTAACTAGGACATTGAGGCGCCGCCAACCGCCTTCCATGTTGAGCGGACCGAAGTTCATGCTGAGCGCGCCGCTAAGCGTTCTTGCGTAGCCGACGCTGATGATCATCGTGTCGCGCTCATCGCCCTGGACATTCTCGAGAGACTTCACGAAGAAGGGTTCACGCTCCCGCTCGCGGTCCAGCATCGCCTGGAGATCGCCCCGATCGGTGGTGAGGTCGCTGAGACAATCGTCGATGGCCTCACGTTGTGTCGTGTTCATTGCCACGACGCCGACCGAGCGCTCAGGGAAGCGTTCGAGCTGCTCGACGACCAACGATGCCACCCGCTGCGCCTCTTGGCGGTTGGTGCGGCTCCGGCCCCTGTCCCAGGTGCCCTCCGGCACATACACGAGGCGCACGCCGCGGTCGTCGGTCGCCGTGGAGGATGCCGGGAAGGTGATGAGGTGGTTGTCGTAGAAGTAGTGGTTGGAGAATGCGATGAGCCGTTCATCGCGGCTGCGATAGTGCCACCGCAGATCGGCGCTCTCGAAGACGGGGTACACCGCGACGCAGTCGTTCAGCAGGGACTCCAAAGGCCGCAGGCTCTCCGCAGTCTCCTCGTCTTCCCCGTCGGTGTCGGAGATTGCCCCTGCACTAAAGAAGCTGGACGGCGGGAGCTGGTTCGCGTCCCCCGCGACGACCACCTGCTTGGCTCGGAGGATCGCTGGGATGGCCTCTTGGGTCGGCAGCTGCGACGCCTCATCGAAGACCACGAGGTCAAACGTCATGCTGCCTGGCTTCAGGAACGTGGACACCGACAGCGGACTCATGAGCATGCACGGCTTCAATGCCTGCAAAGCGTGCGGGATGTCGGCAAAGAGCTTGCGGAGCGGACGAATGTTGCGTCGCTTCTCCATCTCCCTCCGCAAGATCGCCACCTCGCTGAGATTGACGCTACTTCCCGCGCGTCGCACCTGGTCGGCAGGCTGCGAGGCGCCGGTCTTGATCTTGCCGAGTGACGCCAGACGCAGGTCCTGATCGAGCCGCCGGAAGCGCTCGATCTGCTCCTCGCGTCGGACGCCCGTCGCGACGCGGAGGGATGCTGAACTGTCGATGACCGCCTGCGCCCACTGGCTCAGGAACCGACGCTCAAGGGCATTGCGGGCATCCCGCGCGCTCACGCCGCCGAGAGCCTCCACGAACGCTCGAAGGTTCCGCTCGGCGCAGCGTGCAAGCACGTGCTGGACAACGATCCAGTCGTGCAGCTCCGTCGGGTGGTCGAGCGCCTGGCGCACGCGCGCAGCAAGCCCTTCGAGGGGTGCCGTAGAGGCTCGCTCCCCGTCCACGAAGCCGCGGGGCCACCACTCGTCGAGCTTGCCGATCGCGCCCGCGAGGTGCTCGTCGCCGGTGCTCAGTGCCAGCGCGTGCGACGCCGCGCGCAGGTCGCTGGTGACCGGCACGGATGCCGAGGCGCCTTCGAGTCCGGTCATCGCGGTCGCAGTCCGGAGCGCGGCTGAGGCGCGGAAACCCTTGGCCGCCTCGGAGAGCGCACGCGCCTCCCGCCTCTTGCCCTCAGGCAGCTCGGCGGCGAGTGCCGCGCCATGCTCGGCGAACCATCCGTCGAGTTCCACGATGCGTCGCGCCAGCCCTAGGTCCGCGAGGAGCGCGGTCTTCGATCGAGATGCGCTCGGGAGCAGGACGGAGCTGAGGGACGATTGCCATCGCCAGTACGCCGGCTGGAGCACGCGCGTCCACCTCCGGTAGGTCGTTGCCGCCGGCGCGAGCGCCGCGGCGACCCCGCTGGCCCCGCCCACTGCGACCGTCGCGAGTCGGCCCATCCGGTCAGCCAGTTCGATTGCGAGGGTGGTCGCAAGTTCGAAGTTCGTCGCAGCGGTCGTCAAGTCTTCGATCGGTCGTTCCGCCCATCGGGCTGGTAACCCTTCGCAGGCACTCACCGTCTCCAGCGCTGGCGTCAGGGAGCGGAGGCGTTCCAGCGAGACGCCGGACCGGGGGCGACCGACAACGGCGCGCAGCTCGTCCAACTGATGCTCGATCGTCCCCGCGGCGGAGGCGACCGTCGCGAGCGCATCCTCGATCTGTTCCTGAACGACCCGAGGACCGTCGATCGAAAGGCCGCGCCAGGGATGGGAGGCGCGCGAGTCGTACACGGGAGCCTGCGTGCCGAGGTCCGCCAGGATGTCGAGCGCCTCATTCAGCTCGGCTCGCGTCACATCGAGCGGAGACGACCATGGGAGCGGCCCGCGTACCTCCGGCGTCGTGGACAGCTGCAGGAGTCGTCCCAGTGCCTGGTGCAGCGTTCGCCCCAGGGGTGCGCGCACTGCGTGGAGTTCGTTGACGTAGGAGTTCAACTCTGCCCGCAGCCGCTGGAGATCCTCCAGTTGCTCGCCGAACGCCGCGCCATCGTGGTCGGCTTCAGCGTTGAGCGTGCGCTTCAGCTCGTCGATGATCTTGGTCTTTCCCGCCTTGGTGCTGTGTGCCTCAAGACAGAAGCGCGCAAGGCCGCGCTCAGCGAGCCGACCGTGCACGACTTCGAGTGCCGCCATCTTCGCGCTCACGAATAGGACCTTCTGTCCGCGTCCGAGAGCGTCGGCTATCAGGTTGCTGATCGTCTGACTCTTGCCGGTGCCAGGAGGACCATGGACCACCAGGTCCCTGCCTGCAGCTGCGCGGCGCAACGCCCTGAGCTGACTGGAGTCGGTCTCTAGCACCGGAATGAGCTCAGGCGCGCCGGGCGGAGGCTCATCCTGGTCACCGAGGCTCTCATTCGCTTCGCGCAGGGGCGTCGCGCGGGCGAGCGCAGCGACGATTGGGTGCTGCGTCGCCAGTTCGGCCATCGCCGCGAGATCCTTGTAGATGACGAGTGCCTCGAAGGTGTACGTGCTGAGCCACACTTCGTCGCTGACGGTCCACCCTTGTGCACGCACGGCCTCGCGGACCCCGTCGAGGAACGCGCGGAGCGCGTCCGCACCGAGGACATCCGGCAAGGCCGGGAGTGCGACTTGGTGACGGTCACGGAGATACAACTCCAGGGCCGGGTTGATCTCGATCTCCTCGTCCGCACGACTCAACTTCAAGGGGAGATTCGGGCTGCTCTGCTCCAGTTGGCAGGGGACCATGAGCAGCGGTGAGCGGGACTCGCCCAGGGCAGGTTCCGTCCAGGCCAGGACACCGAACGTGAGATACAGCGTGGTTACGCCGCGTTCGGCGACGGTTGTCCGACCGTTGTCGTAGATCCGACGGATGCGGCGGAAGAGATCGACCGGCTGCCCCTCGAAGCTCACGTCACCGGGCTGCACTGTGTAGTCGGGCTGCGCGTTCGCGGCGGTGTCGCGCGAGTCAGCGACACCGGCAGCGGCGTCTGCTTCAGGCTCGAGCGCGTCGGTGACTCGCCTCGTGACAAGGGGCAGCCTCAGCGCTGTGTCTCCAACAGCGAACCGCGTCCACAGCGCTTCCGCTGGCGGATTGAGGACGTGCAGCTTGCTGACTCGCGAACGGTTCAAGCCGAGCAGGGGGTTCGCCTTCGTAAGATCGAGAAGTTGCTGTTGCCAGACGCGCAGCTGCGCCTTGACGCGCGTCGCGTCGATGGTGCTCCCGGTGATGGTCGGCTCAGCCCCCGCAGACGGCCGCGTGCTAGCGCTCACGAGATCGACGAGCGAGCGCGCGTGATTGCCAGAACGCAGCGCCCGACTGGAGGCGCCAAGTCGCCGCGCTGGATCGGCGTGACGGCGAAGAGGTGCGCGTAGCGCGTCACAACACCACCTCGGACCTGGCGCCCGCGAATGAGATCGAGCACTGACTCGGGAGTCTAGCCAGGCACTCCTTTGCGAAGGTGGCCACCTCTGGTACCCCGGCGCTCGGAGGACGGAGTTCCCCGCGTCGGACACACCGGTGAACGTGGGCAAGCGCGTCGCCGTGATCGGGGCGGGGAACACCGCGATGGACGCCGCACGGACCGCGCTCCGGATGGGCGCCGAGGAGGCGATGATCGTCTGCCAGAAGATGCGGCTCGGCGAGCCCGACAAGTCCGGTCGCGCGCGCCCGGTCCCAATCGAGGGCGAGGAGGTCACGATCCCGGTGGACAACGTCGTCCTCGCGATCGGGACGACCCCGAACCCGCTCCTCACCCGGACGACCTCCGGACTCCTCACGACGAAGGAAGGCTGCCTCGTCGCCGACGAGGAGACCGGGCGCACGCCGAAGCCGCTTGTCTTCGCCGGCGGCGACGCCGTCACCGGCGCCGCGACGGTCATCCTCGCCGCCGGCGCCGGCAAGCGCGCCGCGCACGCGATCCACGAGGCGCTGGACACGCGGGGGTAGGGGCTTGCCGGCCCGTTGCGGGTCGGTGGCCGTGTCGCACCCTAGGCTGGAGCCGTGTCG
>JGI1356J14229_10002343_pt1 | contig 15140 bp, 10 predicted proteins | sample Subgrocontami58m_FD_14229 | JGI IMG/M metagenome (IMG submission 14229) | reverse complement strand
TCTTGGTTCCGTAGATTTGAGAAAGAACAAAATTATTCGTAACTAAAATAGTGTAAAGGATGTACCCGGTCTAAAATGTAAACGATGTTTCAGTTGCACACGCACGAAACGCGTAAGTCCTAAAGCTATGAATTTCAATAAAATTCAAAATCTAAAAAAGATTTTTCTCTCGGCAATTTTGATTTTAGTGTTTTCTTATGTTTCTTCTCTTTGCGCGCAAGAGGGTGAAACAGACCTTGTGACTGGAGTTGAAAAAGTCGCCGAGAAGGTAGGTCCCACGGTTGTTTCTGTCAAGACCGAAAAAACGGAGCACACCAAAGCGCAGCCGTTGTATTTTGGTACGCCTTTTCAGGATGAGTTTTTTAATCAGTTCTTTGGAGGCTCCTTTGGCGGCATCCCGGAAAGTGAATTTAAGAGTAAGGGTTTAGGATCCGGGGTCATCATCAATCTTCAAGGCTATATTCTCACCAATGAACATGTCATTGAAGGGGCCGACAAGATTACGGTTGCTTTGCCCGATGGACGAGAATTCCCGGCTGCTCTCAAAGGAACAGATCCGCGTTCTGATCTGGCTGTCATAAAAATTGACGCGCCTAACCTGCCTGACGGACAGGCAGGTCTACCTATCGCTGTTTTAGGGAATTCCGATAGCCTTAAAATAGGTCAGTGGGTCGTTGCGATTGGCAACCCTTTCGGCAATATTTTGGCTAATCCGGAACCCACAGTGACCGCTGGAGTCATCAGCGCTTTAAAACGTTCTTTGCCTAAAGGACCGCAGAAAGACACGGATTATTCGGATTTAATTCAGACTGATGCCGCTATTAATCCCGGGAATTCAGGAGGCCCTTTAGTCAATTTAAAAGGAGAGGTGATCGGCATCAATGTCGCTATCTTCTCGACCACGGGCGGCTCCCAGGGAATAGGATTCGCGATTCCCATTAATGACGCGAAGTTGATTCTTACTCAGCTCATCGAAGGCAAGGAGATTTCTTATGGGTGGATTGGAGTGAGCGTTCAGGATATTGATGAACGTTTAGCCAGTTATTTTAAACTTTCCGATACGCATGGTGTTTTAATTTCTCAAGTCTTGGAAGGCGGTCCAGCAGTAAAGGGTGGATTAAAAGAAGGGGATGTTATTCTCGCTGTTAATGGAAAAGAGGTTAAGAATGTTTCATCCCTTCTTAAGTTGATAGGGAGTTCTCCTGTTGATAAGAAGGCGAGTATTACTATTTTGCGGGCAGGACAAAGATTAGAGATGCCTGTTGTCGTGAGTAAACGTCCGCGTTTCGATGAATTCGGAAGGATAATTAGCGAAACGGGACAAGGCGAAGATAAGGCAGAGTCTTCTCAAGAACCTCAAAGGAAAATGGATTCTTTTAATTGGAGAGGATTGACGCTAAAAAATATTTCACCTGAAATAGCCGGCAAACTTAATCTTGAGTCAACGGAAGGGGCGTTCATTACAGAAATTCAGCGAGCAAGTTCTGCCGAAGAAGCGGGCCTGCGCGCCGGAGACGTCATTATTTCGATTAATCAAATGTCCGTGAAAAATATCTCCGAATTTATCAAAGATGTTAAGAATGTCAAGGGGCGTTGTCTTATTCGGACTCGACGTGGTTTTTTTGTCATTGAAGAGCCATAATGCCTAAGGAACAAAGACTCCTTCAGGAAAGTGTTGCAAAAGATTTAAAGAAAGCTAGAGAGGCTGTTTTTCGTTTGCTTAAAATTCGTTTCCGTAGTGAACAAGAAATCCGGGAGAGGCTGACGAGAAAACAATTTTCCAAAGAAACTGTTGAACAGACGATTCCCTATTTTAAAGAACTGGGGCTCATTGATGATCGTCAATTCGCGCGAAAATGGATTTCTTCACGCCTTTTAAAACCTTTCGGGATCAATCGTATCCAATTTGAATTAAGAAATAAAGGTATTCAGGATGAAATCATTCACGAGGCGTTGAGAAATTTAACGGATGATTATCCTGAAGAGGAAATTGTGTTTCGCCTGGCCAAGCAACAGGCCTCAAAAGTTAAAAATGTCGATTTGAATAAATCAAGACAAAGAATTTATGGCTATCTGGCCAGAAGAGGATTTAGGAGCGCGACTATTTTTAAAGCGTTCAAGGAATTAGAAAGACAAAAGATCCAAGGATCGTTATGACAGCTCATGAAATCAGAAAAAAATTTTTAGAATTTTTTGAATCAAAAAAGCATACGATTGTCACGAGTGATTCTCTTGTCCCTAAAAATGATCCGACAGTTCTTTTTACAACCGCCGGAATGCAGCAATTTAAAAGGCAATTTTTAGGGGATGTTGAGGATTATGTTCGGGCCGCTTCTTCTCAAAAATGTCTGCGGACGGATGATTTGGATAAAGTAGGAAAAACAGATTTTCACCATACATTTTTTGAAATGCTCGGCAATTTTTCCTTCGGTGATTATTTCAAAAAAGAGGCGATTCTCTGGGCTTGGGAATTTCTGACTAAAGAGCTCAAACTTCCGGCAGAAAAACTTGTGGTTTCTGTCTACAAGGATGACGGCGAAGCAAAAAACATTTGGCTTGAAGAGATCAAAATTAGTCCTCAAAGACTTCTTGAATTAGGCGATAAAAGTAATTTCTGGCCTTCCGAGGCTAAAGAAAAAGGGCCGAATGGACCTTGCGGGCCCTGTTCAGAAATTTTCTTTGATTATGGTCCCAATCCCCATTGTCCCAACAAATCCTGTGATCCAAGCTGTGAGTGCGGACGTTTCTCTGAAATTTGGAATTTGGTTTTTACTCAATTCAATAGAAAGGAAGGGGGAATATTAGAGCCTCTTCCCAACAAAAATATCGATACGGGAATGGGGTTGGAGCGTTTGACAGCTGTTGTCCAAGGGAAAAGGAGTAATTTCGAAACAGACCTTTTTATCCCCATCATCAGAGCCATTGACCATGAGCTCGAAACGGAAAAATTTGTTTTAGACAAACATCAGAAATATATTATCGCTGATCATATTCGTGCCATTGTTTTCGCTATCAGCGATGGAGTTATGCCCTCCAACAAAGAAAGAGGTTTTGTTATTAAAAGACTAATTACGGACAGCACGGATATTCTTTTAAGAAATCATGGAACCCCATTTATCCATAAATTAGTTTCGGCAGTTGTCGAGGTCATGGCGGAATCTTATCCGGAACTCGCGAAAAAAGAAGAGACGGCTGTTCTGTACATCAAAAAAATCGAGGAAGATCACAGTAAGGTGCATAAAACAAGAATCCCTGAGCTTATCTCAGAGACTAAATTAATTTTGAGATTAGAAAGACAAGAGCGTATCCAAGATTTAGGGCGTTTATGTTTTAAATATCGTGACACTTTTGGATTAACTCTTGAAACAATCTTTTTGGCGATGCTTAAAATCGGGATGAGTGAGCATGACCGGCCGGAGGTCAAAAAGGAATTTAATCGTCTCATGGATGAACAAAGAGAACAATCTAGGCTGACCAGCAAAATGACAGGAGACGTATTCGCCGTCAATAAATTGAGGATCGATGCCCCCAAAACTCAATTTGTAGGTTACGAACACATGGAGGCAAAAAGTAAGATTCTAAAGATTTTAGTTAATGATGAAGAAGTTAAAGAAGCTCACGCAGGGAGTGAAGTGAAAATGATTCTAGATCAAACACCTTTTTACGCGGAAGGCGGCGGGCAGATTGGCGACTCGGGGTATTTAACTAAAGCTAAAGGGAAAATTCATATTCAGAATACGCAAAAAATAGACGATATTTTTATTCATTTGGGGACTGTCGAAGAGGATTCGTTCAAAATCGGTGATCATGTTCATGCCTTGGTCGATCAAGGGCGGCGTCTTTCGATTATGCGTAATCATACAGCGACCCATCTTTTACAAGCCGCTTTACGAGAACTTTTGGGAAGTCACATCCAACAACAAGGGTCCCTGGTCGCCGAGGATCGATTGCGTTTTGATTTCACGCACCCACAAGCCTTAAATGAGGAAGAAATTTTAAAAATTGAAAAAAAGGTTAATGAATTTATTTTATCCTGTGACACGCTGAAAAAAGAATACATGCCCATTGAAAAGGCTAAGCAAGGCGGAGCGTTGGCGTTCTTTGAAGAAAAGTATGGCAATATTGTGCGCGTGGTTTCCATTGGGAACTATTCTAAAGAATTTTGCGGAGGGACGCACCTTCATTCAACCGGACAGATCGGTTTTTTTAAAATTATTGATGAAGCCGCTATTGCCCAAGGGGTAAGGCGTTTGGAGGCGAAAACCGGGGAAGGGGCGTTTGGGTATATTGTCGAAGAAGAGCAAAAATTAAAGAAAATTTCTCAGCTGCTTAAAGCCCCTTTGAGTGAAATTGTTGAACGGATTGAAGATCAGACAATTAAATTTAAAAAATTAGAGAAGGAATTAGAACGTGTCAGCTTTGAGTTGATTAAAAATTCAATCGATACCGTCATTCAAAGCGGTGAATCGATTGGGGGGTGTTCTCTGATCAGCCATACTTTTAAAGATGTCGATGTAGAAATCTTAAGAAAAATTTCCGATATTATTAAACAAAAATGTCCCTCCTCAATTATAATCCTAGGGGCGCGCACGGTTGAGCACGCGTCTTTGTTGATCGTCGTTTCTGAGGATTTGGTGCGAAAGGGAATCAAGGCGAATGAAATCATTAAAGAAATAGCTCCCTTAATCAATGGCAGCGGGGGCGGACGGCCGCATTTAGCCCAGGCGGGAAGCAAAGAAATTCACAAGGTGGAAACGGCTGTCCAAAAAGCCCATCAAATCATTAAGGATAAAATGAAGACATGACCCATTCGACTTCGCTCAGGGTCATCCTGAGCAAGCGACGAATGAAATAAGGAGCGCGTCGAAGGATGAAAATACTCACGGAATATAGTCAGGGGATTCAAAAGCTTTATGACCGCAATCTTTTGGCCCGCAAAAAACACGTAGAGGAAAAAGTCAGGCGGATGATTGAAGATATCCGACTTTTAGGGGATGACGCAGTCCTTAAATACACAAAGCGTTTTGACAAAATCAAATTGACGGCTAAAGAAATGAGGGTCTCGGAAAGCGAGATTAGCGGGGCTTTTCAAAATGTTACCAGCGAGTTAATCTCAACTTTTAAAATTATTATCGAAAATGTTTCTAAATTTTATCAAAAACAAATTCCTAAACCCTGCCGTATCCGAGAAGATGACGGGGTTCTTTTAAAAGAAAATATTTTGCCCTTAGAAAGTGTTGGAATCTATGTTCCGGCAGGCACGGCGCCGCTCGTATCGACCGTGTATATGACCGTCATTCCCGCTAAACTCGCGGGAGTTAAGCGTATTGTCATTGTCACCCCACCCGATAAACAAGGAAGAATTAATCCGTATATATTGGTCGTGGCCAATTTACTTAAAATCAACGAAATTTACAAAGTCGGCGGCGCTCAAGCCATCGCTTCTTTAGCCTTTGGGACAAAAACAATTCCTAAGGTAGATAAAATTATTGGGCCTGGGAATATATTTGTAACGGAAGCTAAGCGCCAACTCTTTGGCTATGTCGATATTGATATGCTGGCCGGTCCTACGGAATTGGTTATTATTGCCAATCGCCACAGTAACCCAAATTATGTTATCGCGGATTTGGAAGCCCAGTTAGAACACGTAGGAGGAGTGGCTATTTTGATAACGACTTCCAAAAAGCTTCTAAAACAGTTAAGAAAAAAAGTGAATCAGGGTTTTATTATTTACGCTAAGAATACGGAGCAAGCCATTGAGATTGCCAATAAAATCGCTCCTGAACACTTGCAGATTTTAACGAATAATCCAAGAAGCATTGCTAATAAAATTAAACATGCCGGGGCTATTTTTTTAGGGCCGTTTAGTCCAACAGCCTTAGGGGATTACGCGGCAGGCCCAAGTCATGTCCTGCCAACGCTGGGGACAGCCCGTTTTTTTTCAGGATTGTGCGTCTTAGATTTTATTAAAAAAAGCCACATTATTTCTTATTCGAAACGTGCTTTGGAGAAAATGAAAGATCCTATTGAAAAAATCGCGGCGTTAGAAGGTTTGCCTAAACATTCCGAATCCGTGAAAATACGGTTCAATTAAAGGGAGATTCCCATGACATCACGTAAAGCAAAATTAGAACGAAAAAGCACGGAAACGCGAATTAAGCTTGAGCTTAATATTGACGGTGTTGGCAAAACTAAAATAAAGACACAGATCGGTATCTTGGACCATATGCTTGAGCTTTTCTGTTTTCATGGATTCTTTGATTTGAATTTAGAGGTGAAAAAAGCCGATCTTAAAATCGACATTCACCACACCAACGAAGATATTGGAATCGTTTTAGGCAAGGCTTTTAAACAAGCCTTGGGGGAGAAAGCAGGTATTAAACGCTTTGGTTCAGCCTTCGCGCCAATGGAATCAACATTGGGACAATGCGTCATCGATTTGAGTGGACGAGGTGATTCTAAAATTAATATTCAAGGTTCGCTGGCTTTTCAGGTTGAACCCAGGGAGGGATCTTATTCCTATCAGCATTTTGAACATTTCTTGGAATCCTTTGCTCATAATTTAGGCGCTAGTCTTATCGTGACGATTAATAATCCAAACACATCGGCAGATCTCCACACGGTTATGGAAACTGTTTTTAAGTCCTTAGGCTTAGCTTTAGATCAGGCTACGCAAATCGATCCTAGAAGAAAAGGGTCAGTCCCTTCGACAAAGGGGATTATTGATTAAACATGATCGCTATTATCGACTACGGAATGGGGAATTTACGAAGCGTCCAAAAGGCGCTTGAGAAAGTTGGCGCAGAGGCACTTATTTCCCATGACCCTTTAGAAATTGAAAAGGCTGAGAAAATCATTTTGCCCGGAGTTGGGGCCATGCAGCCGGCCATGGAGAAACTTTCTTCGCTAGGGTTAATCCCCTCTTTAAAGAAATCTATTGATCAAGGTAAGCCTTTCTTAGGAATTTGTCTAGGATTGCAATTACTTTTTGAAAAAGGATTTGAAGGGGGAGAGGTTGACGGGTTAGGGATGTTCAAAGGAGAGGTGCGACGTTTTGAATCGAATGAGAAATCTCCTCTTAAAATTCCTCACATGGGATGGAATCAGCTTAATTTTAAGAAGAAAAATTGTCCTCTTCTTAAAGGGATTGAAGATTCAAGTAATGTTTACTTTTGTCATTCGTATTTTGTAAATCCTAAAGAAAAGGAATTGAGCGTTGCCACAACATTTTACGGGGAAGAGTTTACTTCTTGCGTCTGGCAGGATAATATTTTTGGAGTGCAGTTTCATCCCGAAAAAAGTCAAACCGTTGGATTGACAATATTAAAAAATTTTTTAGAATATAAAAAATGATTATTTTCCCCGCCATTGATATTAAGGAAGGCAAGGTTGTGCGCCTTATTCAGGGTCGCTTTAATGAGGTTACGCAATATTCAGAGGATCCGGTTTCTGTGGCCAAGCAATGGGAAGAAAGAGGAGCAAAGTGGCTGCATATTGTTGATCTGGATGGCGCTCAGATGGGGACCCCGCAAAATTTAGAAATTATTTTAAAAATTGTTCAAAATGTTAAAATTCCTGTGCAAGTGGGAGGAGGAATCCGCGAACAGAAAACTATTGATCAGCTTTTAAGTAAAGGAGTTGCTAGGGTTATTTTAGGAACAAAAGCGATTGAAAATAACTCTTTTCTTAAAGATTTAATTAGTACGTATAAAGATAAGATTGCTGTAAGTTTAGACTGCGCGCAAGGGTTTGTTCAAAAAAAGGGATGGACGGAAAGTTCAGAATTAAAAGGCACGGTATTCGCCCAGCAATTGGAAAAATGGGGATTGCGGTGTTTGATTTACACCGATATTAGTCGGGATGGAGTTCTTCAAGGGCCGAATTTTACAGGAATAGAAGAGATTTTAAATCAGACAAACATTCCTCTGATTGCCTCAGGCGGCATTGCGAAGATAGAAGATATTAAACAACTCTTGGTGATGAAACCGCGTGCCCCCATGGGAGTGATTATCGGCAAGGCACTTTATGAAAGTAAATTAAATTTACAAGAGGCTATTAAACTATGCTCACGAAAAGAATAATTCCCTGCTTAGATGTCAAAGACGGCCGCGTTGTTAAGGGTGTTAACTTCATCAATTTACGCGATGCCGGAGATCCCGTGGAAATCGCGGAGGCCTACGACGCGCAAGGAGCCGATGAAATTGTTTTTTTGGATATTACGGCTAGCCATGAAGAGAGACCCATTATTTTAGATGTCGTTCGTAGAACAGCGGAAAAGGTCTTTATGCCTTTAACGGTGGGGGGAGGAATCAGTACAATTGAAGATATTCGTCAGTTGCTGAACGCGGGCGCCGATAAAATTTCCATCAATACCACGGCATTTAGAAATCCAAAATTTATTACCGAAGCCGCTGGAGTTTTTGGCAGCCAATGCATTGTCGTCGCCGTTGACGCTCAAAAAAAGAATCATAGCTGGGAGGTCGTGACTCATGGCGGAAGATCTTCTACCGGAAGAGATGCCGTTGACTGGATTCAGGAAGCCGAACAGAGAGGCGCGGGAGAAATTCTTTTAACGAGCATGGATTTTGATGGGACAAAAAAAGGATATGATATTGTCTTAACGAAAGCCGTCTGTGAAGCTGTCCATATCCCCGTGATTGCCTCTGGCGGGGCGGGAAAGTTGGAAGATTTTTACAAGGTCTTTTTAAAAACAGGCGCGGACGCGGCTTTGGCGGCCTCCGTTTTTCATTACGGAGAATTCTCGATCAAAGAGGTGAAACAATTCTTAAAATCAAAAAACGTGGATGTGCGATTATGAACAGACAAGAAACAATCCAAATTACAAAAAGGAATTTAAAGAAATTAAAATTTAATAAAGATGGACTTATCCCGGCGGTTATCCAGGATTATCAATCCAAAGAGGTTCTAATGTTCGCGTACATGAATTTAGAATCTTTGAAGCGCACTTTAAAGTTAGGGAAAACCTGTTTTTGGTCGCGTTCTCGTCAGGAATTTTGGGTCAAGGGAATGACTTCAGGCCATTTTCAATTTGTTAAAGATGTCTCGGTTGATTGTGACTGTGATTGTTTGCTGATTAGGGTCAGACAAGTTGGAGGGGCGTGCCATACGAATAAAAGGAGTTGTTTTTACAGAAAGATTAAATATTAATGTATACGCCATCACCGGAAGAATTTTTAAAATTATCTAAAAAAGGGAATCTCATCCCTGTCTACGGGGAAATCCTTGCTGATTTGGAAACGCCTGTCTGCGCGTATTTAAAAATAGCCGGAGGGGCGAAATATTCTTTCCTGCTGGAATCTGTCGAAGGAGAGGAGAAAATAGCTCGGTTTTCTTTTTTAGCCAAAAATCCTGAGCTTATTTTTGAAGTGAAAGGAAAATCGGTTAAAATCAGCCGTCCTGATAAAAATAAAAAACGTTTTATATCGGAAGTTAAGGAATTCGCAGGGAATCCTCTTGATTATATCCGAGAAATTTTAAAGCCGTTTCAATTTGTGAAACTGGCCTCTCTTCCCAGTTTTTGCGGAGGAGTTGTGGGGTTTTTAGGATATGATGTTATCCGGTATTTTGAAAAACTTGGCCCAAAACCATTCGATGACATAGGGTTGCCGGACATTGTCCTTATTTTGGTGAAAGATTTAATCATTTTTGACCATCGCAATCATAAAATTAAAGTAGTTAGCTGCGTCTCGGTCGATCCTCAAGGTTCCAAAAAAGAAAAATTAAAAGCCTACAGGGAAACCTTAAATAAAATAGAGAAGACAATCCGTGATTTAAGAAAACCGCTTCTATCCACTCAATCTCTTCTGCTTCGTCCCGATCTTAACGTCGGGACTAAAAATATTAAATCCAATTTCACTGAAGAAAACTTTGAAGCCGCCGTTTTAAAAGCCAAAGAACACATTCAAAAAGGGGATATTATTCAAGTGGTCCTTTCCCAGCGTTTTACGGTGCCTGTGAGAGAAAATTCTTTTAATATTTATCGTCAACTACGGGTTTTGAATCCCTCCCCGTACATGTATTATCTTAATTTTAATGATGTCAAAATTGTTGGCGCTTCACCGGAACTTTTGGTGCGTTGTGAAGAAGGAGTGGTTCAAACCCGTCCGATTGCTGGGACCCGTCGACGGGGAAAGGACGCCCAGGAAGATGCTTTTTTGGCTCAAGAACTTCTGGAAGACGCCAAAGAGAGAGCGGAACATATTATGCTCGTTGATTTGGGACGCAATGATTTAGGACGAGTTTGTCAAAAGGGGACAGTGCGCGTTAATGAGTTTATGAAGGTCGAGAAATATTCGCATGTCATGCACATTATTAGCAATGTCGAAGGGAAATTGGATCCCAAACAGGATATTTTTGATGTTTTAAAAGCGGCTTTTCCCGCGGGGACGGTAACGGGAGCGCCTAAAATTCGCGCCATGGAGATTATTGATAATTTAGAGAAAGTTTCTCGCGGGCCTTACGCGGGATGTATTGCTTATTTTAGTTTTTCAGGGAACTTAGACAGCTGTATTACGATTCGTACCATTGTCGTCAAGAAAGATAAAGCCTACATTCAAGCCGGAGCAGGGATTGTGGCGGATTCAAATCCATCCCAAGAATTTCAAGAAACAATCAACAAGGCCAAAGCGCAGCTTTTAGCCTTGCAATAAAAATGTTGACTCAGAGCAGATAATTATGTTAAAAGAATATAGCAATTCCCCCTTCTTTCCTTAATATATTAACCTGAAGGATAAAGACTATCCTTTGTCCTGCAACCTCAAGGAGCACACCATGTCCACTTTCCACCGCAAGTTTTTAGTCCTTAAACTCCTCTTAATTATTTCCCAAGTATTTTTATTTGTCCCGCCTTTAGGAAATGGTGGAGGTCAGGCGTCCGCGGTGGAGGTTGCTGATAAAATAAATCCCACGAAATTCCAAAACAAAGTCACGGTTGATCCCGGTCAAATTAAACCTAATCTTGATCAGGGAGATGTTAACCCTAAGCCTTCCCTAGGAGATGCCACGCAGTATCCGATTCCAGAGCATTTAAGAGAAGCTGCTAAGGAAATTAAGGTTGATGTATCCTCTCTCAAGGTTGTTCCTCTCGTCGAAATTAAGGAAGCAACCATCACCGGGAAGGTGCTCGATGATTCAGGTAACCCAATCGCCAATGCTGCCATTCAAGCGGTTGATCCCCTGAATTCCAAACAAATTTTTCAAACAGTTTCTTCCGTCGAAGGGACATACACTTTGCCAGTAACATTCGCAACTTCCGAAGGTCTCTCGACGCAATCATTTAACGTGGATGTGAAGCGAGATGGTTACCTCTCTCAGCAAGCATCCGTTCAAGTTACCGCCACACGGACAGCAACACCTGGAACGAGTGTCCTCAAAGCTGTTGATTCCAAAGTCACCTCGATCGGCACAAGCGGCGGGACCCACACAAGTTCCGCGGGAGATGTTCAGGTGATTGTCCCCTCAGGCGCTTTATCAAAGACGGTTAATGTTCGCACGACGCTTTTCAATCACTCCAAAGAACTCCCTGGGCCGCTTCCTGTCACGTCCTTTTTCACGTATTCTGGGGATTTTGATGCGCAGGAAACATCTTTTGATAAACCAGTTACCGTGAAGATCAAAAATACTCTCGGATTCAAGGCGGGTACAAAGATACCGATCGGTTATTACAATGAAGAGACAAGGGCTTGGGAAGACTCAGGCCAGATGGCTACCGTTGATTCTACGGGAGAATGGGTACAATACGATACAACACATTTTTCAACGCCGGATGTGAATTTGCCAGCTCCGCCGGTAGGCCAAGGTCCAACAGGTTCTAATAATGGGCTAGTTGAAAATCATTCATCCTCGACCAATATCAACCGAGAGAATATTGGGTGCGCGACAAAGCATGCCTCTCAGATTGATATGCGCACGGGAAATTTGTATCAGGAGCATTTTTTACCGAGTCTTCACGCGATGAATCAAAATATTAGCTTGGAATTGGCCTACAATTCGACAACTGCCAAACCATCCGTTTTGTTGGCCACGCAAACGGATTTAGATTCTCGTTACAGCCTTCAGCCCGAAACACAGAGTGTCAAATTCGAAATCGAAGGGATAAGTCAATCCGTGACCTTCCAAAACACCTGGGGTAAAAATGCCGGACGGTTTATGTGGGATGGGAAAAATGCTCAAGGCGAACTTGTTTCCACAGGAAGTTATCCTTACAAAATTACTCTTTTGAACGAATATATGGGTGAATACTATACGGCAGACTATTTTGGCGGCCCACCACTTGAGCCAACCGGCATTCCTACACGGGAGACAATGCCAGAGACAACAACCGTTAATGGTCGGGCCATCGTAAATAATCAACAAGATTCCTATTTTGGATCGGGTTGGAATCTGGCCAATTTAAAACACCTCTATCCCGATCCGGATGGGAGGATTTTATTGGTGGAGGGCAACGGTTCGAATCGGGTGTATGAAACGCCTCATCAAGATCTGGCGACAGCGAATACAGGGAGTGATGACGTTTCTGTTCTTTTAGGTAATGGGGATGGAAATTTTCAAACAGAAAGGTGGTTTGGCGTTGGAGACGCTCCTTCCTCCGTTGCAGTCGGTGATTTCAATGAGGATGGTTATCAGGATCTGGTGACGGCAAACTGGGATAGTGATGATGTTTCTGTTTTATTGGGCAATGGGGATGGGAGTTTTGAGATACAGATGTCTTTTGGCACAGGAGATGATCCTGAGTCCATCGTGGTCGGTGATTTCAATGAAGATGGTGATCAGGATCTGGTGACGGCAAACTGGGATAGTAATGACGTTTCTGTGCTGCTGGGCAAAGGGGATGGAACGTTTCAAACAGAAAAACAGTTTGACGTTGGAAATTCGCCTAGTTCCATTGCGGTTGGAGATTTCAATGAAGATGGTGATCCGGATCTGGTGACAGCAAACCTTGGGAGTGAAAACGTTTCTGTGCTGCTGGGCAAAGGGGATGGAACGTTTCAAACAGAAAAACAGTTTGACGTTGGAAACGCGCCTCTTTCCGTTGCGGTCGGAGATTTCAATGAAGATGGTGATCCGGATCTGGTGACAGCGAACTACTTTAGTTCTGACGTTTCTGTGCTGTTGGGCAAAGGGGATGGAACGTTTCAAACAGAAAAGCGGTTTGGCGTGGGAGATTATCCTATATCCGTTGCCATTGGTGATTTCAATGCAGATAGTTATCTAGATCTGGTGACAGCGAATGACGATAATAGTGGTGACGTTTCTGTGTTGCTGGGCAATGGGGATGGAACGTTTCAAACAGAAAAACAGTTTGGCGCCGGAGATGATCCTGAGTCCATCGTGGTCGGTGATTTCAATGAAGATGGTGATCAGGATCTGGTGACAGCGAACTACTTTAGTTCTGACGTTTCTGTGCTGTTGGGCAATGGTGATGGAAGTTTCCAGTCTCCAACGAGCTTTGGTGTTGGAGCTTACCCTCGCTCCGTTACCATTGGTCATTTTAATGCTAATCCAGAAGCGGGAGAATATGAGCCTCCACTCGGAGATTATTCTAAGCTCAAGAAAAATTCTGACGACACATTTAAACTCACCGAAAAAAACCAGACAGTTTATCAGTTTAATACCAAAGGACTTTTGACCTCTGAAGTTGACCGCAATGGAAACACTGTCAGCTATGCTTACGATACGAGCGATCGTCTAAAAACAATGAGTTTGCCGGGGAATGTTCAATATACGTTTGCTTACGATTTGTTCACGGGTAAGCTTAAATCGGTCACTGACAGCGCTGGACGCAAGACACAGTTTGTTGTTGATTCTAACGGCGACCTTGAGCAAATTATCAATCCCGATGGGACAGCTAAAAGTTATACCTACGACTCCGAGCATTTAATGACGGCCAAAACGGAAGAGAATGGGAATACGACCGATTATTTGTACGACAACTACGGACGAATTAATGAAACAAAAACCCCTCCATACGATGTCTGGAATGGAAGTGCAACGACTCGTGAACGTGTCAGTACTTTTTATTTCCCATCGGACGTGAAAGGTTTAATTAATGATTTTACTCCCGGCGTTGGCACACCAGATAACCCCGCGCCAATTATTGATCCCACAACCTTAACCGATGAAATCACCGGTGCCTGCGGCTGTTCAAGTAAGAAAGGATACACCAATGCCTTTGGTTCGTGGACAGAGAGTCAGGATGGATTAGGACGTAAAACTAAATTCACACGTGATTCCGAAAATAATATTTCGAGAATTGAATATCCCAACGGCCGTATTGTGGACATGACTTACGACTGGAAGGGCAATCTTCTGACAGCTAAAGAAAGTTACAACAGTGCCACAACCACCTTTACCTACGATTCCATCTTTAATCAAGTCACTTCGATCAAAGATCCTTTAAATTATACGACAACAATTAATTACGATGAAAAAGGTAATCCTGTCCAAATTGTCGATGCCAACGCCACAACAACCGAAATGGCCTACGAGTCCCATGGGCTTTTGACTTCCCTTAAACAAGCCAAAGGAGTATCTGGCCTTGAGAACACCACGACCTTTGAGTACGATTCTACAACGGGCAATCTCCGTAAGACAATCGATCCATTGACCAATGAAACCGTTTTGACTTACGATTCCTCCGGCAATTTAAAAACCATCCTCGATGCCGAAGGGAAAACAACCGCATACAACTACGATTCCAAGAATAATTATTTAACGAGCGTTGAGGATAATCTGGGGAATGTAACCCAATATCAATACGATGACCTAGGAAATTTAACTGAAGTCACCGATCCTAAATTGCAGACCACGACCTTTACTTACAACGAACTCCATCTTCTCTCGTCCATCTTGAATCCTCTCAATAAACTTAAAACTTTCACCTACGATTCCGAGAGACGATTGGGAAGAATTGTGGATGCCAAGAATCAGACGATTAAATTCGAATACGACGCGGCGCATCAATTGACGAAGAAATATTTGCCCGAGGAGACGCTTGCCTACACCTACGACACTGGTGGAAACTTGACTTCTCTTCAAGACAGTGATTCAAAATTATCTTTCACTTACGATAAGCTTAACCTCTTAACGAAAGCGCAGACATTAAGCGGAGGTTTACAGCC
>JGI1356J14229_10002330_pt1 | contig 15184 bp, 11 predicted proteins | sample Subgrocontami58m_FD_14229 | JGI IMG/M metagenome (IMG submission 14229) | reverse complement strand
CCCAGCGACTGGAGAGGCGGGTCCGGCTTGACTCCATAGAGGGACAATCGCAGACGGCCTCGCCACGACTCGCTGGCTTTATATGCATTACGATCAAGCCACTCCTCCTGGGGATGCAGCGCTAACCGCTTGGGAGAATCAAACATGGATAGCCACAGCCTCGGGTGTTTCTCCAGGAGCTTCGGCAATTCCTCCACCGGCACCTCTTGCAGGGCGCGTGCGTTATTCGTAGGTCTGTTGGAATGCCCCAGGAAATATCCGGCCTGCCAGAGGGCCTGGAATAGCACGGCATCCTGCGGTTTCCCCATAAGATCAATCTTGTCGGCGACTTCCATGGCATCCAGGTCTGCTTTGCCGTTCTCAACATAGAATGTTCCTGCGAGAGCATAAACGAGCACTGCAACCACCAGCGCCGTCGAGAGCCTCGATACCAGGCGAGACGTCCGCCAAATGACACCGAGGACCCAGGCCAGCAAAAGCAGGTAAGCCGGAGCAGCCAGCAATAGCTGTCGAGTGAAAGGCACGTACGGACTGAGCACGAACACAACGATGTTTGCCAGCAGTGGCAAGATTACCAGGACTGCCGGTACCAGCATAATGCGGGCTTCGGCCGATCGCCGGAAGCGCTTCCAATCGCGAAGCACCGTAAACAACCCGACCGCCCACACCAGAGATAGCAGCATGGCAAGTATGCGTGATTCATCAGCCTTCCACATGTTCCCCACGTTGAGCGCCACCCAGAAACGCTCCAGAAAGACCATGATATTTGGCGGGGCAGCCAGGGCTATGTTCTGGTAATCGCTCGTCGTGGAGGATAGGGACGGACCAATGGCGTAAATGACCCACGGGAGAAACAACAGGAGAATTGCAGCCTGTACGGCGGTCCAACCTGCCAGTCTCTTGCCACTATGTCGCCAGCCAAAGGCGACTGCCAGGAAGCCAATGACGAAGACGAACAGGCCGTAGTAATGTGTGTAGATCATTCCCAGCATCGTCACCGCGTAAGCGCATACGAGGAGCCGGGACGGCCTGGCTAGCAGACGGATCACGAGGTAGATTGAGACAGTAGCGAGGAAGGTCGGAAGACTGTAATTCCTGGGCATGCGGTCGAAGTAAACGAGAAATGGTGAAATAGCGGCCAGCAGCGCGGCTACATTACCGGCGCCATCGCCCAACAGCCGTCTCCCCAGCCTGTACGTTACGGCTACTGTTAGAAGACCGGTGAAGGTAGAGAGGAACCGGCTCGTCAGCTCACCGACTCCGACAACTGACAGCCAGGAATGCAGGAGATAGTAGTACAGGGGCGGATGACTGTCCATGGCCGTGGCCACGGTCAGATCAGGCAGGTCTTTGAGCGCCAGGTAGACGGACCAGGCCTCGTCGCCCGTCAACTGCAATGCGTTCAGTCCAATAATCCGGAGCCCAAAAGCCAACACTAAGATTGGCCATATCCACAGATCTCGGACCTTGAAAGTCAACGTTGAGCTAAGCTCCGCCTCTCTGAGCCGGGGTGAGTTGGGACAGTCCGCCTCGTATTCTACTGTTGCCCGGGGATACAGTCAAGGGCTTCTTCCCAATGGGTGTGAGCCTGGCGCTCCGGGGGCTCCGGTATAAAGAAATGACTCACGACGCGTATTTCTCTGGCTCGGCCTTGAATTTGTCCTGACAGGTCGCTGAGCAGAAGTAATATAGCTTGCCTTCGAACTCTTCCTTCGCAAAGGCATCGGTGGGCTCGATATCCATCCCGCAGACTGGGTCTTTTACCATGGTGTTTGCTTCCCCCTTGCTCATACCGGTTTCTGCAGATTCCATCTTGGGTACAGTCGATGGGACCAATCTAATATCCGAAAAAACCGGCGGCTTGAAAGCCCGGAGCCGGTTAGAGTTGGTGACGACCGAGAGCGAGCTCAGGGCCATGGCAGCCGCCGCTATGACCGGGCTCAAGAGTATTCCGAAGGCCGGGTAGAGCACTCCTGCGGCTACCGGAATCCCAAGGACGTTGTAGAAGAAGGCCCCCGCCAGATTCTGGCGGATGTTCCTCATGGTAGCCCTACTCAGCGTTATTGCGGTCGCTACACCCCTCAGCTCACCGGAAATCAGCGTAATGTCAGAGGCCTCGATGGCCACGTCGGTACCGGTGCCGATGGCGATCCCGACGTCTGCCTGTGCCAGGGCTGGCGCATCGTTAATGCCATCACCCACCATGCCCACCAGCTTGTTCTCCTGCTGAAGGCGCTTGACCTCCAGCGCCTTGTCTTGAGGAAGGACTTCGGCAAGCACTCGCTCGATCCCAACCTGCCGGGCTATGGCCTCGGCAGTGCGCCGGTTGTCGCCAGTGATCATGATGACTTCGAGTCCGAGCCTCCTTATCATGGCGATTGCAGCGGCGGAGTCTTCTTTGACCGTGTCGGCCACAGCCACCAGTCCCGCGGGTTTTCGATCAATGCCAACCAAGATGGGAGTCTTGCCCTCACCCGCGAGACGCTCCGCCTGCTGCGCCAGGCCTCCGGTCTCGATGCCCGCGTCCTCCAGTAGACGGCCGTTGCCTGCCAGCACCTGCCGCCCGCTCACAACCACCTGAACGCCCTTGCCCGTGACTGACTGAAATTCGGACGGCTCCTCCAGGTCCAGTCCTCGGTCCTTCGCTCCCTGGACGATGGCCTGGCCCAGCGGGTGCTCCGAAGAACGCTCAGCCGAGGCCACCAGACGCAATAGCTCACCTGCCGGAATGCCATTGAAGGGGACTACATCTGTCAGGGAAGGCTGCCCCATGGTAATAGTGCCGGTCTTGTCCAAGACCAGGGTCTGGAGCTTATGCGCTGTTTCCAGGGCCTCGGCTGACCGAATCAGGATGCCATTATCCGCGCCCTTCCCGGTGCTGACCATGATAGACAGGGGAGTTGCCAGACCCAGCGCACACGGACAGGCGATAATCAGCACTGCTACAGCGTTCACCAGGGCAAAAGTGAATGCGGGGGACGACCCAAAGTCAAACCACACCACAAAAGTCAAAATGGCAATAAAGATCACTGCCGGAACAAAGCGGCTGGAAACTACATCGGCCAGCCGCTGGATCGGGGCTTTCGAGCTCTGGGCCTGCTCCACGAGCTTGACGATCTGGGCCAGCATAGTGTCTTTGCCGACCCTGGTCGCCCTGAAACGAAAGGTACCGGTCTGATTTATCGTCGCCCCGATGACGGTATCCCCAACCGCCTTCGAAACGGGAAGGCTCTCCCCGGTCACCATGGACTCATCCACCGTGGAGCGCCCTTCAAGGACCTCTCCATCAACGGGAACCTTCTCACCGGGACGCACAATTATGACATGGCCCACCTGGACCTGCTCCACAGGGATATCCTCTTCCTGCCCGTCCCGCACTACACGAGCCGTCTTGGCCTGCAGGCCGAGGAGCTTGCGGATGGCTTCGGAGGCGCCTCCCTTGGCGATGGCTTCCAGCAAGCGGCCTAGGAGAATGAGGGTCAGGATGACACCGACAGTCTCAAAGTAGACCTGGCGCAGACCGGCAGGCAGTGTTCCAGGCGCTAAGGTAACCGCGAGGCTGTACCCGTAGGCCGCCACCGTTCCAACCGTAATGAGCGAATTCATGTCGGCAGTACGATGGGCCAGAGTTAGCCATCCTGTACGGTGGATGGGCCAACCAGTGTAGAACATGACTGGCGTGATTAGCCCAAGCTGCACCCAGGGGTCAAGAAGTATGGAGGGCACCCAGGTTGCACCGAAGAATTCATGAGCCATCACCGTCAGGGCTACCGGCGCCGTAAGGACCGCTCCCAGTATAACCCTGCGCCGGAGGTCCCTCTGCTCGGCGTACCGCTCGGCTGACTCCCTGTCCTCTGTTTCCGCGCTGCCTGGCTGGCTCCTGAAATTGACCTTGTAACCGGTAGACTCTATGATTTTCTGAATTTGCCCGGTTGACACCCGCTTCGGGTCATAGTCAACTGCCACCCTCTCGGTGCCAACGTTCACCCGGGTCTCATCCACACCTGGCACAGACTTGAGCGCCTTCTCGATATCAACGGCGCAGGTCGGGCAGGTCACGCCTCCACCTGCAAGCTTGAATTCCGCCCTTTCTGTCGGCTCTACCTGCAATCTCGGACCCACGCCAACTGCGGTTGCATGTTCGTGAGTACCCGCATCTTCCCACTGGGCCGGCCTGCCATCAGACGGGGCCCCACCATCGTCCACGATCAGGGTCCCGTGGAGCATGTTCATGCCGCAGGCAAAGCCGAACTCTCCGGTCTTGTCAGGAGTAAACTCGAGAGTGGTCCGGGAGAAGGCGGGCAGGGTCTTGCTAACCTGGAAGTCGGGGAAGACCACCCGGGAGCTGCATTCACTGGCCTCTTGCCGGTTGAACGTCAGGCGCAGAGGTACCCCTCTGCGGACTCTGATAAATTCCGGAGAATAACCCCCCTTTACCGTGACCTCTATCTCTTGCAGGTTGCCCTTGACCTGGGCCTCTTTAGCCTCCTTGGGTCCAAAAAAGTACCAGGCCAGACAAGCTATGGACGCTATGCCAATGAAGGTTACTGCAGCCTCTACCATCGTCACGCCTCCACGACGTATTCGGAGAATCCGTCACTCCAGTATCGTACACGGGCTCCCCGAATAATGCATGACGCCTGATTGCACGGACCGTTGCTGTGCCCATTCCTGGACCAAATCATCCGGCACGAGGCAAAAAGAAACGGCCGGTTGCCCTCGGAATCGAGAGCAACCGGCCGTTAGCTCGTGACTTTAGTGCCGTTCCATGAGAGGCATACTCAGCACCCAAAGGTTGATCACCGACCAGCTCACGCTAAGAATCAGGACCGGTATCAGTCCACGCAGTATACTGCCCATCCTATCGCCAAACAACCTGTGCGCGATTCGGTAGGCGACATAAGTAGCGAACCCCTGTCCGATTATCAGCAGCGCAAACTGCACCCCAGTTAGCTGGGCGTTGGTAAACATGGACGTCAGTGTAAGCCCGGCTGTCCCGAACAGGTCCCAGCCCCAACCGAATGGATCCGACAACACCGGAATAATGGTCTGACCTTCACCAAAGAGGTGCTTCACATTGTGGGCCAGGTGCATCATCAGCCCCACAGGTATGAAAGCGAAAGCGAAGTTGATGAAAACGCGGCGTAACGTCAGGTCACTCCCGCGTGCGAACAGCTTGGTTAGAGCTGCCATCCCGGTAAACAAGCCCACCGGAATGAGCAGGGTTCCAACCAGGAAGGTAAGCGTGAAGGTCGCTACCTGGGGCAAGCCCAGCATCTGCTGTAGCGAGGCCATCCAGCCTTCCCATGGCTCGATCATCACGATCGTCTGGAAGGTTGGCAGTCCCAGCAGAACTACGGCCAGAAGTGCCATGTCAAAGCCCAATCGCTTCTCGTTGAGGTTGACCAGGTCCCTGGCAAAAGGACGCACATTGATGGCGATATTGTCTTTCGGGCATGTCTTGACACACTCTGTGCACAGGGTGCAGGAGAAGTTGGAGTCCATGTCACCCGGGTACACGCGTACCGGACAGCCGTATCCTGCGCTTCCGTTTCCGAGCAGACAGTTCTTGGTCTTGTGCTCCTTGCACACCTGCCGGTTGGCCACGCGTAGCTCGGCGCTGGCAAACATGGAGTAGATGCCGATCAACCCGCCAATGGGACAGACGTACTGACAGAATGTTCGACGCTCAAAGAGCAGACCGATTACGACCGCTCCAGCCAGAATAACCAGGACGAAATAGGCGGTGTAGAGCGGGCTGCCGACCAGTCCGAACTGGTGGTCCACCCACGTGAGGACCAGGAACAAGATAGTCGGCACATAAAGGTTGCGTAGCCTCTTGGGCCACTTCCAGCCCAGTCCGAACGTTTCCCGTTTGACCGTCCAGAGGGTCGCTCGCTGCAGCCACTCGGCCATCGCCGAGAACGGGCACATCAAGCACCATAGACGGCCGACAAAGACGAACGTAAATACGATCGCCGCCCACCAGATGATCCAGGTTATGACCGTTGCGAAGTTACCGGTGCTGACCTGTACTCCGAACAACCCCGTGAAGATCACGAGAAGATAGATCAGCACATTTGGAGCCTGAATACTGAACTGGAAGCCACGCCAGCGCATCAACCGCTTGATAGCGCTGGAGTTGAGCAGATTCCGTGACTTTGGACTGGACTCAGGAGCGACGTTATCAGGCCCGCAAGGCCTCTCCAATACTGCCACTGCGCCCTGGCTCCCTGTCGCGTTCCCGGGCTCCGCCGCGGGCTTCGTATTCGTAGATGTAGGATTGGTAGACGTGGGCTTTCGCCGCGCTTTTCCTTGAGACATGATTACTTGATCTCCACTCGCCGTGTAGCGAGGTCTCTTCGGCGCAAGAACGGCACCATGCCTGTGGTTAGCACGACCATCCCTACGATGGATCCGACGAACCAGTAATTGGGAACCTCACCTTCGGCGCCGGCGCCGTGTCCGCCCTCGTCGTGTGCACCCGCACTGACAACGCCCTGGCTCCGCACGCCTCCAATTACGTCCGCAGTCTTGTCGAGCTCAGCATAGGGGAGCCAATCGCCATAGTAAGCATGGGTAACGTCATGAGACCCATCGCCAAGCCCCTTGAGCACCGCATCGACGGAACTCACATCGTTTGCCTTAAGCGCCTTTGTCGTAAAGGCTACGGCCCCCTCAATCGTGTTGATAGCAGGTGCCATGCCCTGAGGCCACGCTGTATGGGCCAGGAGTAGCTCGATCTTCTGCAGCCTGTCTTCGGCAATATTGAGGCTGCTGGGGTTCCCCTTCTGCCATTCGCCGACCTGCGTGCGTAGCTGCGACACGTTGGCAGCTAGGTCCAGATAGGATGCCTGCACGCAGGCAGAACTGGTCGCTTCGGCAGTGAGATTCATCCATGAATAGATGTCGTTGGTCAACGGCCTTGAGGCGTCCGTGATCTGCTTCAGCGCCTGCTGGGCCGCCGGTATGTCCTTTGTCTCCAGCGCGTCGCTCATGGGCGGGAGAGTCTTCTCTATTGCCTGGAGGGATTTCAAGGTTACCCCGGTAGAAGCCATATGAGGCAAGAGGATCCCGATCCTTTCTACCTTCTCCTTGGCAATGTTCAGGCTGCTCTCATCGCCCTTCTGCCAGGCAGTTATGCGGGAGCCTAAGTCATTGATATTGGCGTTTAGGTCCAGGTATATGGCGTGTGGGGCCATCATACTAAAACCTGTGCCCTGCAGCGCTGGCAGGAAGTCCGGATAGAACTCGTGAGTGAAATCGTGGGAGGCATCGCCCATAGCCTTAGCCGCCACTTCAGCCGCAGCCATATCCTTGGACATCAAGGCTTTCGCCATCGGCCCGTAGGCCGCTACTATCTTGCGAACGGAGACCGCCATCTCTTTCGGCCAGGTGACTGAGGCCACAATGACCTCCATCCGCTCCATCTTCTCTTTGGCAATGTTCAGGCTGCCCTCTTCACCCTTCTGCCACTCGCCAACTCGGGTCCGCAGATCAGAGATATTAGCTGCCAGGTCTAGATAGGAAGCATGAATAGCCTCCATAGCAGCTGGTTTGACTGAGCCGTTCTGCACTCTCGGTGCAGGAAGTACGTTCTTCAGAACAATCTCGGAGCTGCCACTGCTGGCGGGTGCTTTCACTACATCGACGTCGACATGGGCCTGGGTATCACCAGCGGTGGCCATGATCCTCCAGGGACCCACTTCGGGAATCTTCAGAGTAGCGATGTACTCTCCTGGCTTCCCGGTAGCCTTAGCCATCGTAGTCAGCGCCGGAGGCGCCGGCTGGTTGCTTCCCCCGTGCAACATGCCGGCATGGCCGACAGCGGCGGTAGCAGACACTTTATCAGCCGAGACTGCAACTGGCACACTAACCGGGGACTTCTGGCGGGTATCCGTCAAGTTGATGGTAACCCGGGTTTCCCCGCCTGCTACGGGCTTAATGGGCTCTGTAACAAGCTTGACAGTGATATGGCTGGCTGGAGGCGCTGCCCCAACAGAGACAGGCCCTGTGAACAAGAGCAAGACGCCTAACATCATCGACATCAGGCTCACATATTTTGCGCGCTTACCCACTACTGTCATACCCTCCTAAGTAGAAATCGCGTATCTATAGCTTACCGGGCCAATATTAAGTCAGGATTAGAGGATGCTGAGAGCGACCTTAGAATTCAGTAGGCAAGTCACTGGAGACCCGAACCCGGACGACATTGGATGAACCGATGCGGAGGGTGCTTTGTCGCTGGGAGCGCCGAGCCCCAGCTCGGCACGGAACAGAACGGCCGAACTGGGGCTCCCAGGCTTGACCTGCAATATCGCTGTCGAATCTCTTGGATGAGGCAGTCCCAGCGCACGGCCCCTGTTTTTGGTACAATCGCAGAACTACACTTCACTTGTCCGGGAAAGTCAGTTAAGATTGCCCGGTACAGGCATGAACGATAGCCCAGAGACGGTACGCATTATGGAAGTGTAATAGGATATACCGATGGTGCCCATAGCCCGGCGAAACCTCCTGGCGGAGAAGACCCGTCTGCTCATCAGCATAGGAGGGGTAGCATTCTCCGTGATGCTGATCCTCATCCTCTGGGGCCTCTACCAGGGCTTCAACCTCGTCGCCACTGCTTACATCGTTAGCACCCCTGCTGACATCTGGGTCTCGCAGGAAGGGACTAGCGACATGTTCCACGGGATCTCGCTCCTTCCAACCACGGACCGCAACAAGATCCGGTCGATGTCCGGCGTCTCCTACGCCCACCGTCTTGTGGGCCGTCAGGTATCTGCAGAGGTCAAAGGGCGTGACCTCCATGTCTATCTCATGGGATACGACACCAAGAACGACGTAGGCGGGCCTATCCGTATGGTGGAGGGTTCTCCGCAACCCGAGGAGGGCCAGATTATCGTCGACAAGGTGTTCGCCCGAAATAACGGACTGAAGATGGGGGACACCCTCACCATCCTGGACGAGGACCTCCAGATAGTGGGCATCTCGGAGAAGGGAAACGTGATGCTCTACCAGTACGCCTTCATCTCCATGGACCAAGCTATTCGATTACTGGGCATGTCAGGCCTGTCCAATTTCTACCTGGTAGGCCTGGAGAACGGAGCTGATTCCCAGGAGGTCAGCCAGAGAATAAGGGATAAGATCGCAGGCGCTGAAGCCTGGACTAAGAGCGAGTGGATGGATGGCAACAGAAAGATGATCGAAGATACGTTCCTACCTGTCATCATGGTCCTTCTCGTCATAGGCTTCATGGTGGGGGTTGCTGTCATAGGACTCACTATATACACGGCCACCGTTGAGCAGTCCAGGGAATACGGCGTGCTCAAGGCCATCGGCGCTACTAACTGGAAGCTTTACGGTATTGTTTTTGAGCAGTCCATTCTATCCGGCCTCCTCGGATTCATCCTGGGCGGTGTTCTGGCCCTTGCGATTAACCAGGTCGCGGAGGATATTGCGCCTATTTTCGTCACTGATCTTGGACTGAGAGACCTGTTCGGGGTACTGATCGTTTCCATGGTGATGAGCCTGGTAGCATCCTATGTCCCAGTACGGCGTGTCATAAGCATAGACCCGGCTATGGTATTCAGGGCATAAGCGTGGGAGTGAGGGGCATGATCCAGTCCAATGGCTACGTTCTGATGATGAAAGGGGTTACTAAACGCTTCGGCAAAGGAGAGGCAGCAGTAACCGCCGTGGATGCCGTGGACCTCTACGTCTCAGCAGGAGAGATCCTCCTGATCATGGGGCCCTCGGGGAGCGGCAAGACAACCCTGCTCACAATGGCCGGAGGCCTCCTCCGGCCGAGCAGCGGTCAGATACAGATAGACGGCCTGCCCATCACGAAACTCACCGACCGCCAGCTCTCCCGGATGCGGAGAGAGAAGATCGGCTTCATATTTCAGTCGTTCAACCTGCTGCCTGCCCTCAGCGCGATCGAGAACGTGCTGGTGGCGCTTAACCTGGCGGGCAAAAAGGGACACGATGCTATCGAGAGGGCGACACAGTTGCTGAAGGACTTTGGATTGGAGCGACGTGCCCGCTTCCGTCCGGATCAGCTCTCCGGGGGCGAAAGGCAGCGGGTCTCGGTAGCGCGGGCCCTGGCCAACGACCCGAACCTCGTGCTCGCCGATGAGCCAACCGCCAACCTGGACTCCCAGCGGGGCCACGAGGTCATGGAGCTGCTGGGAGCAATCGCGGGGGGGGGGGGGGGGGGGACATCGCCGACCGGGTCCTCTGGCTTGAGGATGGGCGCTTCCGTGATCTGACGGCGGTCATTCATGATCCGGTCTGCGGCATGGCCCTGGACGAGTCCCGAGCGGTGGCGTCGGCGGCATACCTGGGGCAGACGTACCACTTCTGTGCAGCAGGATGCCAGAAGCTGTTCGAAGAGGACCCGGCAAGGTTTGCCCCTTCCGGGCCGTCAAGCCGGCACTGAGTGTATCTACGGAGAAGGGAGGATTGGAGATGAGGAGGATGATATTGTCGCTGACTGCCGTTGCAGTCGTGGCAGCAACGGTGGGCTCTGTCGGTCTGGCCAGTCCCAGTCTAGGAGAGAACATATCCGGCAATCTGGCAAACCTGATGAAGCAGAGTACCGCGCCGGGACCCAGCAGCCAGCCCAAGAAGGAAACGAAGATAGTCAAAACCGTCACCGCCGAAGGAACACTCACACCAGTTAGGCATGGCAAGCTTGGATTCAAGATGGCAGGCAGGGTAGTGGAGATCCCGCTTCAAGCCGGTGACACGTTGAACGCCGGCCAGCCGATAGCACGTCTTGAATCGGCGGAGCTGGATCTTGCGGTGCAGGCAGCTCAAGATAACCTGAGAATGGCCCAGGCTCTGGAGAAACAGCTCAGGCAATCGGCCCGCACGGAGAACGCCAGCATCGCCGCAGACAATCTGCGGGCGGCTCAGGCACGCCTGGCCCGCCTGAAGTCAGGATCTCGGCCGGAGGAGATCGCCCAGGCGGAAGCTAACTTGCAAGCGTCTGAGGCCCAGCTTGCCAAGCTGCTCAACGGACCAACAAGTGACCAACTCAAACAGGCTGATATCGCCATAAAGAAGGCCAAGAATAACATCTACTACCAGCAAGCTACCCGGGACTCCGCTGCTGGACGCCCGATGGCTCCGATAACTCAAGAACAGGGAGATGCCCTAATCGGACTGGGATACGAGGACCTGGCGCTGGCTCAGGCACAGTTGGACGCTCTGAAAGAACCACCTCGCGAAGAGGATGTGACCCAGGCTCGTGCTGCCGTTGAGGCGGCCCGCCAGAAGCTGCAGTTGGTGAAATCCCCGGTAACGGAGGAGGAGATTATCCAGGCAGAAGCGTCTGTGGCAGCCGCCTCTCATCAATCGAAGCTGGCCTCAGCTCCGTATACCGATGGCGACCTGGCAGTAGCCCAAGCCCGGATTAAGCAGGCCGAAACCGCAATTGAGCAGGCACGGCTGGCGCAGACAAACACAGTGCTGCTGGCCCCGTATGCAGGCAGAGTGAGCGATGTCCTGGTCCGTCCAGGTGAAATAGTGCAGCCCAGCCAGCCAGTTATTAACTTCGCTGACCTCAGCAGTCTGGTGGTCAAGACGACCGACTTGGATGAGGCCAGCGCCACGAAGATCAGGGTTGGACAACGGGTTTCAGTGAATCTAAACGCCCTCGACGACAGGCTGGTCTACGGCAGAGTAACGGCCATAGCTCCAATGGCAACTATCACGGTCTCAGAGGAAGTTAATTACGTGGCTACCATCGAACTCGACGAACAAGACCCGAGCTTGCGATGGGGCATGACTGCCAAGGTGGAATTCCTGCGTGATTGAGAGCTACTAGCTCCGGCTGCAAGACAAGTATCATCCTGCCCTCCAGTGCAACTGGTTGACTCCGTCTGCTACTTCGCCTCCAGATCACGGCGCATCTGGTCGAACTGCTCTTTAGTGATCTCCCCACTCGCGTAGCGCTGCCGCAGGATGTCCATCGCACGATCACCACTCACGGTTGGAGCCGTTCCACCCGGGCTGCCCTGCCGGAAGAACCGGACTACTAATGCTACGGCGCCCGCGACTATGAGTACCCAGACTACGACCATCAGGATTCCCCAGAAAGGCCCGTAGCTATAGCCTCCCCATCCTCCCATCATTCCTCCCCCCATCATCATGCCGCCACCCATTACTACGACCAGGAGGACTATCAAGACGATGACTCCATTAACAACAGCAACGTCCCTTTGCATCGCGGTACCTCTCTTTTTATCTACCCTAAGCCGCAGGGGTCCCAGTATTACAGCGTTGACGGGAACCTGACCCTAAATGCTTGCCTCCAAAGTCTCCCATTATGATTGTCGTCCCAAAACGTTAAAGTATTATTAACGTTTTGGCTCTTACCAAGGGCTCGGGCCGGCACGAAGAGGAGGAGGCTCGGCGCTCACGTGAGACCGACTATTGCGAAGAGAGCAGGGGCCCGGTGATTCGCCACAAGAGATAATCACTTATCTCTGTAATGCGCCATAAGGACTCTGCGTTAGGCGTATTTGGGCCGGTGATGATATCGGGTGGTCACTATGACTATGGGAGACCCCATCGCAACACGCGCTCCCTGGCTCCTCCGACGTTGCTGATTACCAGTTCCAAGTACTTACTGCCCTGTTCTGTGCCTTTAGCAAAGGTCAGGATACCTGCTCTATGGTGTGATCCCTCGCTGGTGCTTTCCCAGGCAAGTGGCTTCAGCACCTGTCCCTTGTCATCCCGCAAGATTGAGATTTTTGCCAGGTCGTATTGTCCGAGGTCACCAGAATGGGTATCCATGGCTACGGCAAAGCCGAGCTCCCGATCCAGTTTAACAGAAGCAGCCTCGGGGCTGCCCGGCACTACCCAGGTAGCCTTAATGGTGATGCCACCCTGGCCCTGGTCCTTGGCTGTCAGAGATGCCGGCCGGGTCCCACCGTTGGGGGCGGCCGCTGGAGAGGAGCCGGCCGGAGGCTCCTCTCCAGCAGGAGAGTTGGGATTACCGGGCTGGGCGCTTGAGCCACGGTTGGCAGCCTCGCTGGTTACGGATGGGACAACATTGGCACCACCCACCGCCGCCCCGCTGCAGCCCGCCAGCAAGACGCTGGCGGCGACTATGATAAAAAAGGAGGTCAAGTGTAACCACTTGCTGTGGACCTTGGATGTTTCAGATGGTCTATTCAGATCTCGGTTCATGTGTTCTTCCACCAGATGGCATTCCTCTAACACAACCATCATCGCACCGCGGTATTAGGCTTACATTAATCTTGAATTAGAACTGGATTAGAATCACAGGTTCACGCCAACCAGTAGTTAATAATCTCGTTCAGACCTACCAGCATGAAGACCACTCCCATAACTATGCGAAGGATCTTATCGACTTTCCTGGTCCTGCCGGCAAGACCCTGACTTCCGAGCAGCCCAAACGAGACCAATGGCCCCAGAATAATGAGGGGCAGCGCCGTACCGACGGCAAAGAACCCGGGGAAGGTAAACCCACCGGCGGTACGCATGCTCATAGGCATGAGCAGAACAAAGAAAAGGACGAACATCGTGGGGCAGAAGGCCAGGGAGAAACCCATGCCCAAGAAAAGTCCGCCCCTCGCACCGCTGTTCCTGCCCCTCCTGGCAAGGCGCTGGCTCTGCCTCTCTCCCAGGGAGAAGGGCAGACGAATGAAACCCGCTATCAGCAGGCCTGATAACAGAAGCACTGGACCCATGGCCTTTCTGGCTATAGCGAAGAACGGTAGAGAAGCGGTCGAAACCACCGTCTGGCCCAGCAAAAGAACAGCCAGGCCGATAGCGGAATATACGATAATCTTGCCCGCCAGATAGGCCCCGACCGTAAACACTGCAAGCCGCGGGTGCTGCCCCTGGCGTGACACGTAAGCGAGAGTAGCCAGATTGGCCGAGAGCTGACAAGGAGCGACAGATCCCACTACACCCAGAAGAAAGGCACTTAGAAGCGGGATGCCCGTCTCACCACTCAAGGCCCCTATCGGCCCCTGCACAGCGGCACTGAGCTGGCTGAGGAAGATGTACCAGTCAGCCATGGGTTAGTGGCGCACACCTACGGAGTGTCTGTCCATGTCGGCCTCGGTCCGCTTCTCAGCGGCGTCCAGTTGCTCGCGGACGTTTGCCAGCCTCTGGTGAATAGTGATGAGGTAGACAAACAGCAGAATCCAGATCACGCCATAGGCGGCGGCCAGGTATATAAGACCACCAGGCATAACAATCCTCCTATCTAATCCCAGGAGCTCTGCTCCAGTACGTCTGCTTCCATCTGCATCTTCTCCAAGGCGGTACGCAACTGGAGAAGGTAGGCATACAGGATGGTAAAGGCAGCCAGGGATACCAGCAGGGCCACCATCATAACCGGCGCAACCCGAAACTCGCCCCCTTCAAACACTATCGGGTGGATGGTCCTCCACCAGCGGATCGACATAAAGACGATCGGCACGTCTACAAATCCTACCATTCCAACTACGGCAGAGAGGGAGGCACGGCGAGACGGGTCATCCACATTCTTCCGCAAGACCAGGTAGGCTACGTAGATGAACCAGAGGACCAGGGTAGTCGTCAGTCTCGGGTCCCAGGTCCACCAGCTTCCCCAGATGGGCCTGGCCCAGATCGAGCCGGTGATAAGAGCTGCGGTGGTGAAAACTACCCCTATCTCCGCTGATGAGACCGCAAGGAAGTCCCAACGGAAATCCCTGGTACGCAAGTACACAATCCCCGAAACACAGGTTACAAAGAAGGAGAGGAAGGCGACCCACGCCATTGGCACATGGAAGTAGAAGATGCGCTGGAAGTCGCCCATCTCGGCGTCAGGGGGCACCCATACCAGGGCTGTGTAGATCGCGGCCAGAATTACCAGGGGAGACACCCATCCCAGCAACCCTATGGGCGACGTTCCGGACCTGGATAACAGTTTTGTACTCATTCGCACCCTCCTGCGACAGGACGCCCGATCTTCACCACAGGTCCGAGAGCTTTCTCTTTATCTCCGCCCGTAGACGGCCGTGTTCGGCTTCGGGAATTTGCCCCCTCTCGAACCGGTCGTCGAGCTCCACCAACGAGCGGACTAGTTGGACCTTATCGCTACCGGCGGGTGTATTTGCAGTAGCCGTTTGTATTGGTATCCTCCGGTTCCTCAGGAAGAAGAAGACCAGAACCAACGCCA
>JGI1356J14229_10002323_pt1 | contig 15218 bp, 15 predicted proteins | sample Subgrocontami58m_FD_14229 | JGI IMG/M metagenome (IMG submission 14229) | reverse complement strand
CACCGAGAGTTCGATAACGGCAACGGGGGTTGCCAAATTTGATCGAAAATCCCGAGTCCGACAGGCTGCTAGTACACCTCGCCGGAAATGGCGACTCGGTTGCCATCGCCGGCACCGAGTCGAATTTGCCACAGTTCGTTGGAAAAAGAATTCCCTGGCTCGGGCAGGAATCGGGACTCCATCCACAATGTGAAGTGTCCTCCCGAACTAAGGGAGGTTCCCGTGGCGGCTCACAAGGCGTTACCAGTCCCATTGTCGTGCGAGCACGAACGGAAGTTGAAAGCGTTGATCCGGGCGCGCATCATCCTGCTGGCAGGCACTGGCCAGGGCGTCGATGAGATCGCCCATCAGTTGGGGATTTGGCGAAAAACCGTCGGTCAGTGGCGCCGTCGATGGCGGGACGCGGATCCAGTGTGCAGCGTGGTGCAGCGTTTGAGCGACGCTCCCCGCTCCGGCGCGCCCGCGAAGTTCACACCCGAGCAAATTTGCCAGATCGTGGCCCTTTCGTGTCAGGACCCGGAAAAGCTCAATGTTCCGATCAGCCATTGGAGCCAGAGTGAACTGGCGCGGCAGGCCGCCGAGCACGGCATCGTCAATAGTATCTCGCACGGCTCGGTCGGGCGCTTTTTTAAAAGACGGCGCAATCAGGCCGCATCTCAGCCGTTACTGGATGACCCCAAAGCAGGATCCCGACTTCGACAAGAAATGCGCTGACATCTGCAAGGTCTATGAGACGGCAGCCACCGTGGCCGAACAGGGCGGCCAAACTGTTTCGATTGACGAGATGACCGGCATCCAGGCCCTGGAACGCGCCGCCAAGACTCTGCCGATGAAGCCAGGCCATGTCGAACGGCGAGAATTCGAATACAAACGCCATGGCACAAAGGCCTTGATCGCGGGGTTCGATGTCGTAACCGGCACGGCCCGCGGCACGATCAGCGATACGCGAACCGAGGAGGACTTCGCCGCATTCATGACCGACTTGTTTGCCTCAGCGGCGCCAACCGCGCCGTGGCGCGTCGTCTGCGACAACCTCAATACGCACATGTCCGAAAGCCTCGCCCGCCTCGTAGCGGGGCTTTGTGGCATTGAGGACGATCTCGGCGAAAAGCGAAAATCCGGCATGCTTCAATCCATGGCGACCCGGGAGGCGTTCTTGCGCGATCCCAGTCACCGCATCACCTTCCACTTCACGCCGAAACATGCATCCTGGATCAACCAAATCGAGATTTGGTTCTCGATCCTGGTCAGAAAGCTCCTGCGGCGCGGAAATTTTACCTCCAAGGACAATCTACAACAGAGGATCGAGAGCTTCATCGCCTATTCCAATGCCACCATGGCGAAACCCTTCAACTGGACCATGAAGGGTAAGCCACTAGTCGCTTGAAGTCGCTCGGAAGGGAGTTGGGATTTCCGGCGGGGTGTACTAGCCATCTGGCGCGCGATCGCGCCCCGCGCCACACTCCTCCGGCCCAGAGAATGTTGAGCCCGCATGAGCGCTTCCCACGCCGTTACCACCAATCCAGGCGATTCCGCCCTTGCCCTGCGGCTCACCCGCGAGCTCCAGGGCGAGGTGCTGTTCGATCGCGCCAGCCGCGGCCGCTACGCCACCGACGCCTCCATATATCAGGTCGAGCCGCTCGGCGTCATCGTACCCGAGACCATGGACGACGTCGTGGCTGCCATGGCGATCGCGAGGGAGCGGGGCGTGCCGATCCTGCCGCGCGGCGGGGGTACCAGCCAATGTGGGCAGACGGTCAACCGGGCACTCGTGATCGATTGCTCCAAGCATCTGCGGCGGGTGTTGCATGTCGACGCCGAGGCCCGCACCGCGCTGGTTGAACCGGGTTTGGTGCTCGGGCACCTGAACAATGCCGTGCGCGCTCATAAGCTGTTCTTCCCGGTCGATCCGTCCACTCACGCGCGGTGCACGATTGGCGGCATGGCGGGCAACAACTCCTGCGGGTCGAAGTCGATCCGCTACGGGCTGATGGCGGACAACGTGACCGGGATCGATGCCATTCTTGCCGACGGCACCCGGCACCGGTTCGGACCCGTGCCGGATAATCTCGGCCACCGCGTGCCGGCGCATGTCGCCGATCTGATCCAGCGCCTGCGCGCCCTGGGCGCCGCCGAGGCGGAGGAAATCGCCGCACGCTTCCCCAAGCAACTCCGCCGGGTTGGCGGCTACAATATCGACAGCCTGACCCCAGCGGCCCGGGCGGCCGGACGAGCAAACCTGGCGCGCCTGCTGGTGGGATCGGAGGGGACGCTCGCGTTCTCCGCCGCCATCGAGCTGACATTGCACCCCATCAAGCCCCGCAAGGTGCTCGGCATCTGCCAGTTCACCACCTTCCGCAAGGCGATGGAAGCATCGCGCCATATCGTGAAGCTGGACCCGGAGGCGGTGGAACTGGTCGACCGCACCATGATCGACCTGGGCCGCGGCATCCCGATCTATCGCGCCACGATCGACAACATGCTGATCGGCGAGCCCGACTCCCTGCTGATCGTGGAATTCCACGGCCACGAGGACGCGCCGCTGCACGCGAAGCTGCATGAGCTGGAAGCCTTGATGGCCGATCTGGGCCATCCCGACGTCGTGCGTGCCATCGACCCCGGGTTCCAGGCTGATATCGCGGCGGTCCGGGAAGCCGGCCTGAACATCATGATGTCGATGAAAGGCGACGGCAAACCGGTATCCTTCATCGAGGACTGCGCCGTCGACCTGGAAGACCTGGCCGACTACACGGAACGACTGAACGACGTGTTCGATCGGCATGGCACGAAGGGCACGTGGTATGCTCACGCCTCCGTGGGGTGCCTGCATGTGCGCCCGGTCCTGAGTATGAAGGACCCGGCCGACGTCGCCACCATGCGCGCGGTGGCGGAGGAATGTTTCGACCTCGTGCGCGAATACAAGGGCTCCCACAGCGGCGAGCACGGCGACGGCCTGGTGCGCAGTGAGTTCCACGACAAGATGTTCGGACCACGGATCGTTCAGGCGTTCGAAACGGTGAAGGACGCGTTCGACCCGACCGGAATGCTGAACCCGAACCGGATCGTTCGCCCACCGCCCATGGACGACCGCACCCTGTTTCGATACCAACCCGGCTATGCGGCGGCCACCGATTTTGCCCCCAAACTCGACTGGTCCGACCATCCCGGCCCGCTCGGCGGCATGCTGGGTGCGGTGGAGATGTGCAACAACAACGGCACCTGTCGCGCTTTCGATGCCGGCGTGATGTGCCCAAGCTATCGGGTCACGCGCGATGAAACGCATCTGACCCGCGGGCGTGCCAACACCCTGCGTCTGGCGCTGACCGGACAGTTGGGCGCCAATGCCATGACGTCGGGCGCTGTGTCGGACGCCATGTCACTCTGTGTGTCATGCAAGGCATGCCGGCGCGAATGCCCGACCGGTATCGACATGGCGAAGATGAAGATCGAGGTATCGGCCGCGCATGCCGATCGCCATGGCATCTCCTGGCGCGAGTCCCTGGTCGCCGGCCTGCCCCGGATGGCCCGCATCGCCACCCTCATGCCATGGCTGGCCAATCTGCGGAACAATCTTCCGCCACTGCGCTGGCTGGGGGAACGGATGTTGGGGCTTGCCGCCGACCGGCCCTTGCCTGTCTGGCGGTCCGATCGTTTCCGCGACGAAGAAGCGGTGGCGGCCGCTCCCGCCAGCCCGCGCGGGGAGGTCTATCTCCTCGCCGACACGTTCAACCGATACTTCGAGCCGGAGAATCTCCGTGCCGCGCTACGCGTTCTGGCGGCAGCGGGTTACCGAGCCGTCGTTCCGGCCTCAAGCGGCCGGCCTCTGTGCTGCGGTCGCACCTATCTGTCCGCGGGCCTGGTGGACAAGGCGCGGGAGGAAGCCCGCCGCACCATGACCAGGCTGCCGAACGGCTTGCCGGTCATCGGTCTGGAACCATCCTGTCTGATGACTCTACGCGATGAGTTCCGGTTCCTGCTGCCAGGTGCCGACAGTGACGCGCTGGCCAATCGCGCCATGCTGCTGAGCGAGTTCCTGGTTCGGGAAAAACCGGATCTGAAGTTGAACCCGCTGCCCGGAACGGCTCATGTGCATGGGCATTGCCACCAAAAATCGTTCGGTGCCTTCCCGGATGCCATCTCGGCCCTGAAACTGATCCCGAAACTGGCGGTGAAACCCATCGCGTCGTCATGCTGCGGCATGGCGGGCTCATTCGGATATCAGGCGGAAACCCAGGACGCTTCCCGCGCGATGGCCGAGGCAAGCTTGTTGCCGGCGGTCCGCGAGGCGGCGTCGCATGATTTCATTGTGGCGGATGGAACCTCCTGCCGGCATCAGATCCGTGACCTGTCCGGGCGGGAGGTGGTGCATTCGGTGCGGATTTTGGAGCGGGCGCTGGAGTAGCGGCGCATTCCGCTCAACACGTTGATGTTGCAGTTCGCCACAGGTTGCCTGGGTCGGCGGACAGATGGCCGCCTGGAGGCCCTGATGATGACTCCCAACGACATTCTGACCTTCTGGTTCGCCGGCGATCCCACGACTCGCCGCAAGGAATGGTTCGAGAAGAACTCCGCCTTCGACGCCCAATGCGCCGCCTTCGCCGACGCCCTGCGTGACGCCAAGAATAGTGTCTACGACCACTGGATCTCGACCCCGCACGGTGCGCTCGCCCTGCTGATCCTGTTCGACCAACTGTCCCGCAACCTGCATCGCGGATCAGCCGAGGCATTCGCCGCTGACGCCAAGGCGCGCGAGCTCGCAAGGGCGGCCATCGCCCATGGCTTCGACCAAGCGCTGACTTCGGTACAGCGCATCTTTGTCTATCTGCCGTTCGAGCACGCGGAAACCCTGCCCGACCAGAACGAGTCGGTGCGCCTGTTTGAGAGCATCCGAGATGCCGTGGGCGACCACACAGTCGATTACGCCCATCGCCACCGGGACGTGATCCGCCGCTTCGGGCGCTTCCCCCACCGCAATGCCGCGCTGGGTAGGACCAACACGGCCGACGAAGACGCCTATCTCGCCGAACCGGGCGCGGGTTTCTGATCCCGTCGCCCGGGCCGCACCACCCGATCAGACCGGCGGCGGCATGTAGCCTGCCGCCGACCATCCCCCATCCACCGGCAAGGTGACCCCGGTGATGAAGCGCGCCGCGTCCGAAGCCAGGAACAGGCACGCCTCGGCGATATCCTCGGGCGTGCCGGGATGCCCCAACGGCGTTCGTTCCACCATCTGGTCTCGGAATGCCGCGTTGTTTGCCATGCGATCGGCGTTCATTGGCGTCACGATCAGGCCCGGAGCGATGGCGTTGACCCGGATGCCGTCGCGGCCATACTCGGTCGCCAATTGCTGCGTCATCCCGATCATCGCCGCCTTGGTCGGACCATAAGCCAAGGATGCCGCCGCGCCCCGTATCCCATAGATTGAGGCGGTGTTGATGATCACGCCGCCACGTCCGCGCATGACCCGCACCGCCTCTCGCGCCAGGCGGAACGGTGCGGCCAGGTTCACTGCCAGGATGCGTGCCAACATCGCGTCGTCGGTCTCCAGGATGGGGCGCGCGTTGCCGATCCCGGCATTGTTGAACAGGATGTCCGGCGTGCCGAACGTCTGGTCGCAGGCCTCGAACACGGCGCCCCCGGCGCCTGGCTCGGTCAGGTCGATTTCGATGCCGCGGAAACCGGCCTGGGGGGTCAAGTCCGCTGGAAACGCTCGAATATCGGCCCCCAGAACCCGAGCGCCCTCGGCCAGAAACAGCCCGGCGGTCGCTCGTCCGATCCCGGATGCCGCACCGGTGATGATCGCGATCTTGCCCGTGAGTCGCACGGTTGCCTCCGCTTGAGCTGGTTCGGTTTCCGCCGCCTGAGCGTGCCATGATACGGTGTGGAGGCAAACACCGCCGCGAGCATGATCGGGTTGGCCGGAACCGCACCACACCGTGAATCATGCTCTCAAACCAACCGCCGCGACCGAAAGGGACACCACCATGGCCGATCAAACCGCCGACATCGTCCTGGGCCAGGGCAGCTATCGCTATCGGTTCCAGTGGGACTGGGCCCGATTGCCGCGCTGGTGGAATTTCGGTGAAGCGGGACAAAAGGGGCCGCCGCGCACCAGCGTGAAGGGGGCGGTCGCGGCCAATGGGGATGTCTATGTGCTCAGCCGTGCGTCGCACCCGGTGATGGTGTTCGATGAGGATGGGGGGTTTGTGACGTCGTGGGGGGAGGGGCAGTTCTCCCATTTCGTGCATGGGCTCAGTATCGACCGCGACGGCCGGATCTGGATCGCCGACACCGGCCTGCACACCGTGACCTGCCATGAGCCGAATGGAACGCTGCGGCTGACCCTGGGAACGGCCCATGCGGCGGAACCGACCTTCTACGGCAAGCCGTTCAACATGCCGACTGGCGTCGCGTTCACCTCGGACGGCGGGGTGTATGTCTCGGACGGGTATGGCAATCGCCGGGTGCACCATTTCTCCCCGTCGGGTGAACTGCTGAACGCCTGGGGGGAGCCCGGCAACGGCCCCGGGCAGTTCGCGCTGGTGCATTTCATTTCGGCCGACGCGCAGGACCGGCTATATGTCTGCGATCGAGAGAACAACCGGATCCAGATTTTTGCGCCAAGCGGGGTTTTCCTGGCCGAGTGGGCCGGCTTCGCCATGCCCAGCGACCTGGCCTTCGGACGGGAGCACATCTATGTCGCCGGCGCCGATGGCGTGTCGGTCTGGACCATGGACCGCCAGAAACTGGCCCATTTCGGCCCAGACGAGCCGCACCAGGGTGCTTTCAACGTGCATGGCATCTGGCTGGATGCGCGGGAGAATATCTATCTGGCACAATTCGACCGGGCGGTCAGCAAACTGACCAGGGTCTGAGCATGACCCCATTCGCGTGGCTGCTCGGTCTGCTGCTGCCGGCCTGTGGCGCCGTCGGCGCGCAAGGTTTGCCGGTTCCGCCGATGATGGACATGACGGCGATCATCCGTCCGTCCAGTCCCAACACGGCACTGGCGGGACCGGCGGACTTCAAGCCCACGCCGGATCTGGTCACACCGGTCTATTCACTACCCGCGGAACGGCTCTACGCGTTGGTGCGCGCGATGGTGGAGGCGGAGCCACTTGTGTTCGTCGCGGCGTCCTATGATGAGGTGCGGCAGGTGCACTACGTGGTCCGCAGCGCGGTGTTGAATTTCCCCGACCTGGTCACTGTCCAGGTTCAGCCGACGGGGCCCGATACCAGCACACTCGTGCTGTATTCTCGCAGTGTTTACGGTTATTCCGACCTGGGCGCCAATCGTGGGCGGGTACGAGCGTGGCTCACCACGCTCGACCAGCGGCTCGGTTCAAACAGCGGAAGATGAAAATTGCATGCGTGGTCTCGGTCCTTTCCTGAAAGACGCGTGGCGGCTTGCACGACCCTATTTCACGTCGGAGGAGAAATGGTCCGCCTGGGGCCTGCTGGTCGCGATCCTGGTCCTGCGGCTGTCACTGGTTGGGATGTCCGTGGTGCTGAGTTTCTGGAATCGCGAATTCTTCAACACCTTGGAGAACAAGGACTGGGACGCGTTCTTTCAACTGCTGTACCTGTATCGCTGGACTGAGAGCGGGTTCATGCCCGGATTCTGTGAGGTCGCGGCGGTTTACATCCTGGTCGCGGTGTATTTCACCTATCTGAAGCAATGGCTGCAGATCCGTTGGCGTGACTGGATGACCCGGCGGTTCCTGGCCGACTGGATGGCCGATCGCGCCTATTACCATATCTCCCTCTCCCGCGACCGCACGCTGCTCGGCACCGACAACCCCGACCAGCGTATCGCCGAGGATGTCCGGGATTTCGTCGACAGCAACCTGACGCTTGGGATCAGTTTCCTGGCCAATATCGTCACCTTGGCCAGCTTCATCACCATCCTGTGGAGCCTTTCCGGCACGGTGGAGGTCTTCGGCATCCCGATTCCCGGTTACATGGTGTGGCTGGTGTTGGTCTATGCGTTGATCGGCACGTGCCTGACCCACCTGATCGGCCGCCCCTTGGCCACTTTGCGCTTCCGTCAGCAGCGCGTGGAAGCGGATTTCCGCTACGCCCTGGTCCGGGTGCGGGAGAATACCGAGGGCATCGCGCTGTATCGGGGAGAGGCTGAAGAAAGCGCCAATCTGCGTCACCGCTTCACGGCCCTGATCGGGAATTGGTGGGGCATCATGCGCCGTACCAAGGCGCTGAACGCTTTTGTCGCCGGGTATGAGCAGGCGGCCGTCGTGTTCCCCTTTATCATCGCCGCCCCGCGCTATTTCAGCGGACAGATCCCGTTGGGGGCGCTGACCCAGACCGCGGGTTCGTTCTCGCAGGTGCAGGATGCGCTGTCCTGGTTCATCTCCAGCTACTCGGATCTGGCTCTGTGGCGCGCGATCGTCGAGCGTCTGGCGACATTCCAGCGTGCCCTGGCCGAGGCGCGCGCCACCGAGGGCACCGCGTTTCAGAACGCGGTTGCGTCCGACAATGCCGTGCGGATGCGTGGCGTGACCTTGGGTCTGCCGAACGGCAAAACCCTGGCCGAGAACATCGACCTGACCCTGATGCCCGGCCATTCCGTGGTGATCACCGGCGCCTCCGGGTCCGGCAAATCGACCTTGTTCAGGGCACTCGCCGGCATCTGGCCATTCGGTCACGGGCAGATCGACATGCCTCCGCGCAGCTTCTTCCTCCCGCAGCGCCCCTACATTCCGCTCGGGTCCTTGCGCCATGTGGTGACCTATCCGAACGCGCCCGAACTGTACCAGCGCTCCGATATCGAGCAGGCGTTGCGCGATGCTGGGTTGCCTCGGCTGGTGGACCAGCTCGACCTCGATGAGAATTGGGCGCAGAGCCTGTCCGGCGGGGAGCAGCAGCGCGTGGCGCTGGCGCGGGCCTTGCTGGCGAAACCGGCATGGATCTTTCTGGATGAGGCCACCGCCAGCCTGGATCCCACAGCCGAGGCGCATCTCTATCGCACCTTGCGGGAAAGACTACCGGACGCGACCCTGGTGTCGATTGCCCATCGACCGTCAGTCGCGGACTTGCACGATCGCGCTTTGGTGTTCCAGCGCGACGACGGCAAGCCGGGCAGGGTGATCGCGGCCCCCGCTCCGGTTGCCGGAGAATGAGTGGGCCGAACCTGATCTTGTTGGAATAGGGAGAGTTCACATGGAAGCCTACCTCAGGCTGCGCCAGATTTGCCTGGCGGTCCAAAACCTGCAACCCGCGGAAGACGACATCATTGCCATGCTGGGCACCTCGGTCTGCTTCCGCGATCCCAACGTCGCTCCCTATGATCTGGAGAACGCGTTGTTCCCGTTGGGGCCCGATATTCTGGAACTGGTCGCGCCGACCCGGCAGGGCACCGCGGCTGGCAGGTTCATCGAACGCTCCGGCGGGCGCGGCGGCTACATGGCGATCCTGGACTGCCACGATATCGCGCGGCGGAAATCCCATATCGAAGCCATGGGCGTGCGCATCGCCAACGCGATCCGCCACGACGGCTATGTCGGCTTGCAGTTGCACCCAAGGGATTGCCGAGCGGCGATGCTGGAGTTGAACCACACGAGTGGGGGGGAGGAGTTGACGGGGCCGTACCACCCCGCCGGACCTGACTGGCCGAGGATCGTCAGGCCGGACCAACCACCGCTGCTGCGCGATGTGGAGGTGGAGGCGTCGGATCCGGCCGATCTTGCCACGCATTGGGCCCGGATCATGGATGTCCCGCTTCCTGCCGATCAGCCGCCGTCGATCCGCCTGACTCACGGCACGATCCGGTTTGTCCCCGCCGCGGAACCCGGGATCGAGCGTTTGATCGGTCTGACCATTCTGGTGCCGGACCCGGATCGTGCGCGCGCCGTCGCGGCCGAACGAGGGTTGGTGGGCGCGGACGGTCATGTCTGGCTGGGTGGCGTGCGGTTGAGCTTCGTCCGATGACCCGGTCCCGTTGATGCCGCTTGGCCTGTTGCCCGGATATCATGAACGGGTGCCCGCGCCGCCATCGCCCGCGAGGCCAACTTATCAATACCGATCCCGGCGAGGCATTGACGACACCGACATCGGTGTAGCTGACTTCTTCGAACCGACCCCAGTCAAACAGCCCGGTAACTAAGCTTTACGAAGATCGGCCCGTGATGGCGTCAGCTCCCGATCAAGATGTTGCGGCCCCCCTTCCTTGGGATGGAGGGACAATGCGTCGAACCAATGGAATTGACATCAGCCTCCGGAACCAGGAACTGTCTTATGCGGAGCGGCCGAGTGCGCTGACAGGCCACGGGTTGTGGGGAGGACTGGTAGGTTGAGACAGCGCCTGCGGGTGTTCCTGTTCGGGCATCCGCTCATAAAGGCCATCGGGATCGGCCTGTTCGGCCTCGTTGGGAATATTCTCGCGGGGGCCTACGTATTCGATATCACCAAGCCGATCCCGCCTGTCGCGGGCACGCCATCCACGGGACAGTTCCTCGATTGGTGGGCCACACCCCACAGTCCGTCGGCCTGGGCGCTTTTGGTGGTTCTGGTCCTGATGGGGCTGTATGGTTGGGGCATGGCTCATTTCGAAACCAAGATCCAGCTGGCGTTGAGCAATGCGGGGCTGCGCGAACGGGCGTACGCCGCCTTGTTGCCGACGATGCTGGAGGCGGTGAAGAAGGACATCGAAGCCGGGAACGTGAAGACGATGCCGGAAGTCATGGCGATCCTCGGTATCGAGGGAGGTAGGATAGAATGACAGCGGTATTTACCAATTCGGCGGTCACCAACCTGAGATCGATGGTGGCGACCACCGGAACGGGGGAGATGGACGACTTGCTTGGTTTGCTGGACCACATCCGCCACGGCTCCGATGTCCTCGGGCTGGGCGGGGGGCAGCTCCTGGCTCGCGTCGGCGATGTAAACCTCTACACGGTCAAAGCGGGTCGACTGACTGCCGTGCTCACCGACTCCCCGGGGGAGAAACCGGATACGATCGTCGTCACGGGTGTTTATCTGGGTGATGCACCATTTGACGCGATGACCCTGGATGCCTTGGAATCAGTGAGAAAGGAAGCGGTCTAGACCGGTTGCGTCGTGGGCAGGCGGGACACACCGTGCCAGTCACCACTGGTCATTCCTTCGCTTGATCCGGGACGCGTCCGCACGCACCATCCCGTTCACCCCGTTACCGGAGACCCTGGATGAAAGTTCGCGCCGCCGTCGCCCGCAAGGCCGGAGAGAAGCTCAGCCTGGAGACCGTCGATCTGGACGGCCCGCGGGAAGGTGAAGTGCTGGTGGAAATCAAGGCCACCGGCATCTGCCACACCGATGAATACACGTTGTCGGGTGCCGACCCGGAAGGGCTGTTCCCGGCCATCCTGGGGCATGAGGGCGCGGGCGTCGTCGTGGATGTCGGCAAGGGTGTCAGCAGCCTGAAGAAGGGCGACCACGTCATCCCCCTTTACACGCCGGAATGCCGGCAGTGCGAATACTGCCTCAGCCGCAAGACCAACCTGTGCGTGGCGATCCGCGCGACGCAGGGAAAGGGGTTGATGCCGGATGGGACCAGTCGGTTCTCTTGCGATGGGGAGCCCGTGTTCCACTACATGGGGACATCCACGTTCGCGAACTACACGGTGCTGCCAGAAATCGCGCTGGCAAAAATCCGCTCTGACGCGCCGTTCGACAAGGTCTGCTACATCGGCTGCGGCGTGACCACCGGCCTGGGAGCGGTGATGAACACGGCGAAGGTGGAGGCTGGCGCCCGCTGCGTAGTGTTCGGCCTGGGCGGTATCGGCCTGAACGTGATCCAGGGCCTGCGCATGGTCGGCGCCGAACAGATCGTCGGCGTGGACCTGAACCCCGGCCGCAAGGTCATGGCCGAACGCTTCGGGATGACGGATTTCGTCAACCCGAACGAGGTCGAGGGCGATCTGGTGCCGTATCTGGTCGACCTGACCAAGGGTGGTGCCGATTACACCTTCGAGTGCATCGGCAACACGAAGGTCATGCGTCAGGCGCTGGAATGCTCCCATCGCGGTTGGGGCAAGTCGGTCATCATCGGTGTTGCCGGCGCCGGCCAGGAAATCTCTACCCGGCCGTTCCAGTTGGTGACCGGGCGCACCTGGATGGGCACGGCGTTCGGCGGCGCGCGTGGCCGGACGGACGTACCGCGCATCGTCGATTGGTACATGGACGGCAGGATCAATATCGACGACCTGATCACGCATGTCCTGCCGTTCGAGCAGATCAACGACGGGTTCGAACTGATGCGGAAGGGCGAGTCGATCCGCTCCGTGGTGGTCTACTGATCCAGCACTCTACCGGTCCGCCGCCGCCTTCCGCATCAGACACGCCAGCGGAATGGCGGCGGTGGCAACGCATGCCATCAGATAGAACGAGTTGATGTAGCCGATCATTCCCGCCTGCCGCTGCACCTCATTGGACAGCCGCAGTAACCCCACCGTCGACTCCACGCTCCACGCATCCGGCCAACTCGGCATCAGAACCAGCTTGTTGTAAGGGGAGACGTACTCCGACAATGTCGCGTAGCTGACCTTCGTTGAGTGCACCAATGTCAGCACGGTGATCGAGATGAACAGGCTCGATCCGAAATTGCGCATCAGGGTGAAGACTCCGCTGCCCTCGGTGATCTGATGCTTGGGCAGGGTCGCGAAGGCCATCACGGTCATCGGCGTGAACGAAATGCTCTGGCCGAAGCCCTGCAGCATATGGGTCCAGAAAATGTCGAAGTCTGTCAGATTGATATCGAATCGAGACATCGTGTAGGCCGAGAACGCCTGCGTGGCCAGACCCAGCGCGATCGACAGGCGCGGCGCAATGCGGGTCATGCGGACGATGACCAGGAAGGCGGCCCAGTTTCCCAACCCGCGCGCCGCCAGCAGGATGCCGATGGCGCTGTCGGGGTAACCGCGCAAATCGTGCAGCAGGCTGGGGAACAGGACCAGGGTGGTGAAGCTCAACATCCCCATCACAAACGCGATCGTAATGCCCACGGCAAAATTCCGATCCAGCAGCAGGGTTGGGTCCAGGAATGGCCGCCGTGCGGTGAGGCAGTGAACAATGAAACAGTAAAGCGCGACGATGCCCAGCACCGTCAGCAGGATGATGATATTGGAATCGTACCAGTCGAGACGCTGACCGCGATCGAAAATCAACTGAGCACACAGAATGGCGATGGACAGGGTCAGGAAGCCGGTCCAGTCGAAATAGGTCGGTTTGCTCTCGTTGTGCTCCGATAGGGCGAACCAGACGCAGACCAATGCACAGAGGCCAGGCGGTACGATGATGAAGAAGGCCGAACGCCAGTCGTCATTTGCCTCGGTCATCAGGGAGGCAACGACCGGTCCCAGGACCGGCCCAAACACCGCGCCGACACCCCAAAGGACCAATGCGGTGGCATGCAGGTGGCGCGGGAAGGTCGCCAGCAGGATTGCCTGGCCCATTGGTGCGATCGGCGCCCCGAACAGGCCCTGCCCGACGCGATAGAGAACCAGGGTTTCCAGGCTGGTGGCGACTCCGCACAGGAAGGAGGCCACCGTAAAGCCGCCGATGCACCACAGCATCACGTTGCGCCATCCGAGCCTCGCGGCGAGCCAACCGGTCATGGGCGTGGCGACGGCGGTCGCGACCAGGTTGAGCGTGATGACCCAGGAAATCTCATCCTGCGTCGCCGATAATGTCCCGCGCACCTGCGGCAGCACGACGTTGGCGATGGTGATGGTCATGCCGAACAGCATGTTGGACAGTTGGACCATCAGCAGGATCAACCAGAGCCGGCCGCTGATACTGAACAGCCCGCCCTCGGCCGTGGTGGCACTCATACGTTGTCGCTCCCCGTCCCCGCGTTGGGAGCGGGTTCGTCAGGGGAGGCTAGCCCATGTCTCTGTTTCGCGACACCCGCGCGGGCCGATCAGCCGCCATGCTTGCCGGCGTCCCATTCGCGTGGGTCGGTCAGGTTCTTACGGGCGAACGCCATGGGGCTGTCTTCCAGATCGCATGCAAATATGTCGTTCCAGCGATCGAGCCAGCCGAAAGTTCAGATCACGGATGCAATTTCCACAATGCCGGCTGCGTGAAGTGGGCTGGCTCTGCGTCAAAATGCGTGCGGGTTGCCGCGTTTGGAACTTCCCCTGCCGATTACTCTACCTGGCGGCAGGAATTCCAATTTGTGTCCCGGATAGGTGCGCCGCCCGACCCGCTAGTCGGTGTGACGGCGTGACCCGAGCGGTATAGGCGGACCAACGATCAAGAAGAGACCAACACGATGCCTGACGACCACGGTAGGCTCATCGACGAGTTGATGGAACAGTTGGTTACGCAAGGACCGGGAGGAGCGGCGGCGGTGTTCACCCGGCTCTCTGACCCGCCATGCACGTCGAGCGGGAGAACTTCCTCAGCGTCAGAATTTTGAGCGCAATGACGAGCTGCGTGGCTACGCCAATAGCGTCAAAGCCAAGCGCCTCGATTAGGCCTGTACCGGTACAGTAGGAACTGCGTGCCCATTCAATGGGTACCGGCAGACCGAAGCCGACCTGGTCGCCACCATCCTGTGGCCAGACGTGCATGGCGTTTGGCCTGCCTCCCGTAGCTAGCCGGCGCTGAATCACGTCATCGACCCCAACATGAACGATTGCCCACTGCCATGCATGAGGAGATCATGCGCCGATCGCCGCAGTTGCTGACTGACAATTGGAACGAGCCTGAGGAAACCATCCTGGCTTTCGCTCGCGGATCGCTGCATTCCGGCGACGTCGGCTATTTCGACGAAGAAGGCCATCTAATTATCGGCGAGCACATCCGCGACATTATCTACACCGGCGGCGTTCTGGTGGCAAACCACGAAGTCGGGGAAGGGCTCTTCACCCATCCGGCGGCCTCGCCGGTCGCGGCCGCCGGCCGGCCCGACGAGGCATGGATTGAGGAGGTGGCCGCCTTCGTCGCGTTGCGTCAAGGCCAGACCGTGGACAGCGACACACTGATCGCACGGGCCCTCGGGAATCTTGCATCGTTTAAGCTACCGAAGAAGGTGAATTTCGTACACAGCTCGCCAAAGAACACCTCTGCAAAGCTGCTGAAGCGCGAGTTACGGCGCCATCATTCATGATGGGTGACATGTCGTTAGCTCGTCAACATGTCCGGTTTATGTAGCTCGTGATCTGTCCGCTTCGTTCTTGTTCTGTCCCGAGGTATGCCTCGGGACAGACCGGCCGCCTTGG
>JGI1356J14229_10002316_pt1 | contig 15235 bp, 17 predicted proteins | sample Subgrocontami58m_FD_14229 | JGI IMG/M metagenome (IMG submission 14229) | reverse complement strand
ATGTGGTCTTTGGCGTGGACAGTTGGGGCGAGTTCAAGCACCCCGACATGGCGGGCTCGGTGACCAATCCCTTCCTTTCCATCTTTCCACGGACACCCCTGCCACGCATTTTCGACACTGTTTCGGATATAGAGGCTCCAGCAGGAGTGGCAAAAGCCCTGGCGCGCCTCACCGGCGACAAGCGCTATGAGGACTACTGGCGTTTCGTCTACGACGGTAAGGTGGACGCCTACCTTCAGCGGATTATCAACGCCAGCAATACCCTGAAGGGCTACGATTTTGCAGACCTGGAGACAAAAGCCAAGGAAGGACTGCCCCGTCTGGTGATGTCCCGGACCTATCCCAAGGTGGTGGGATGGGAGCAGACCCAGGAGAGCAAGCCCTGGTACACCCGGTCAGGCCGGCTGGAGTTCTACCGGGATGAGGACGAGTTCATTGAGTACGGAGAGAACCTGCTGGTCTATCGCGAGCCGGTGGATGCGACCTTCTACGAGCCGAACGTGATCGTGGCCAAAGCGCACCCTGCGCTCCGGCCCGCCGGCCCGGAGTTCTACGGCCTGAAGCGGGATGACCTGAGCACAGACGTGCGCCAGGTACGAAACGTGATGATGACCTGGGCAGATTTAAAGAACACCAAGCATCCCCGACGAAAGGACGGTCTGACCCACCTTTTCATCACGCCAAAGTACCGCCACGGCGCACATACCACGCCGGTAGACTCGGATACTACCGCTGTATGGTTTGGCCCATTCACCGACGTCTACCGCCAGGAGAAACGACAGCCCTGGGTCTCAGAAGGGTATGTGGACATAAATCCGCTGGATGCAAAGGAGAGGCGCATCGAGGAGGGGGATTATGTCTGGATCGATGCCGACCCGGAGGACCGACCGTACCGGGGTTGGAAGGCCGACGACCCTGACTACAAAGTGAGCAGGCTGATGTGCCGCGCCCGCTATTACAACGGTATCCCCAGGGGCGTGCTTCGCATGTGGTACAACATGTACCAGGCCAGCCACGGCACGGTGGAAGCCCACGAGTCCCGCAAGGACGGCCTCGCCAAGAATCCTCGCTCGAACTATCAGGCCATGTTCCGCTACGGGGGCCATCAGTCCGCAACACGGGCCTGGCTTCGCCCGACCCTCCTGACGGACTCCATGGTCCGCAAGAATAACTGGGGCCAGGTGATCGGCTCCGGCTTCGAGTCTGACGTGTACTGCGCAAACGGCGCGCCAAAAGAGTCATTTGTGAGCATTACCTGGGCGGAACCGGGAGGGCTTGGTGGGGTGGGGCTGTGGCGGCCGGCACAACGGGGCTATCGCCCGACATACGAAAATGACGCAATGAAGCGGTACCTTAAAGGCGAATTCATCGAAGCAAAGAAGTGAGGTCACTTATGTCCAAAGTCTTTAACTGGCAGATCAACAGGGAGATGGATTATCCCTACGAGGCCGCGCCTCCCAAGAAGCAGTTCGGCGCAGTCTTCGACATCAACAAGTGCATCGCCTGTCAGACCTGCAGCATGATGTGCAAGAACGCATGGACGTCCGGCCGCGGCCAGGAGTACATGTTCTGGAACAATGTGGAGACCAAACCGTACGGGGGTTATCCCCAGCAGTGGGACGTGCAGGCCCTGAGCTTGCTTGGTCCCCAGACCTGGAACGGGAACACATACACCGGCAAGACCCTCATTGAGGCTGCCATGGCCGGCACAGATGGTCGCCCTGTGGTTGGCTACACACCTGACGCCCTGGAATGGGCCAACCCGAATATCGGAGAAGATGAGTCCGCCGGCCTCATCGAGAGTGGAACGTATTTCGCGCTGCCGCATCCCGTGTGGTCGTTCTACCTGCAACGGGTCTGCAATCACTGCAGCTATCCCGCATGTTTGGCGTCCTGCCCGCGCACCGCCATTTACAAACGGCCGGAAGACGGCATTGTCCTGGTGGATCAGGAGCGCTGTCGGGGCTATCGCGAGTGCGTGCGCTCCTGCCCCTTCAAAAAGATGATGTATAACATCGTCACCCGAGTCTCAGAGAAATGCATCGCATGTTTTCCGCGTGTGGAGCAGGGGTTACAACCTTACTGCACCACCGGGTGCATCGGCCGTATTCGGATCAATGGATGGATTCACTCGCCTCAAGAGGCAGACCTGGAAAGCCCCGTGGATTTCCTGGTGCACGGCAGGAAGATTGCGCTGCCTCTCTATCCGCAGTTTGGGCTGATGAACAACATCTACTATGTACCGCCCATACACGTACCCACACCGTATCTTGTGCAGATGTTTGGTCTGGGTGTGGAGCAGGCCATTCAGCGCTACAAAGAAGCAAAGGACGACCCGGAGACCCTGGGTGTGTTCATGCTCATGGGAGCGACGGAACGATGGGTTGAGAAGTTCCGTGTGGTCAATGGTGAGGCGATAGGCTATGACGCAAAAGGGGATGAGATCGCCCGCGTGCCATTGAAGGAGCCTGTGCAAATTCGCCAGAATTATGACGCATCCCGTCTGGTCTTCCGGCACAACACACCCTAGGTTGGGATGAATAGCGCTCGAAGAAATCGAAGGGAGAGGGGTTATGGTAGACGTGCCACTGATCAACAAGGCCGCTCTTGCCCTGCTGGTGACATTCGCTTTTGGTCTTGCCGCTCAAGGCGTGGTGCTGGCACAGCAAGGGCCGCAACTGACGTCGATTTATCGGAGCAAGCTCCCAAGCTCTCCCGCTGATGGGGCGTGGAAGGATGTCCCCTTAGCAGAGGTTCCTCTGACACCGCAGATGGCAATCAAGCCAACCCTGCTGGCCGCAACGGTTTCCTCGGTCTCGGTGCGTTCGGTCAACGATGGCGCCAAGGTGGCTTTTCTCCTTGAGTGGGCGGACAGCTCCAGGGACGTCAGCGCGTCGCGTCAAGACTTGTTTCGGGATGCGGCGGCCATCGAGTTTCCCGTTGGGACGGACATTCCTGCCATCTGCATGGGCGTTCGCGGCCAGATGGTGAATATCTGGCATTGGAAAGCCGATTGGCAAGAGGATATCGTCAAAGGTTACCAGGACGTGGTTGACACATACCCGAACTTTTACAAAGACGCCTATCCGGGAGTGAATATCCTGACAGCCACGCCGCCCTTCCGATTCCCAGCAGACTTTGATACGCCAGCGGCGCGCCCTTTTATGATTGGCTGGCAAGCAGGCAACCCAATGTCCCAGCCGCAGCGAACCTCGCCAGTGGAGGACACAAACGCGGTAGGCTACAGCACCATCACCCACAAAGTCAAGCAACAGGTGGATGGCGTGGGAACATGGGATCAAGGCGTCTGGAGGGTGATGTTTGTTCGTGCGTTGCAGGTTGAGGATGTCGATGCTGCGTCCATCACACCAGGCAAGGAAATGCCGCTGGCGTTTGCCGTTTGGAACGGCGCCAACCAGGAGGTAGGCGCCCGCAAGCAGACATCCACATTCCTTAACGTGACCGTTGAGCCGGCTGGGGAAAATGCCGCGGGGCTTGGCGCAGAGCCCTGGGTATTTATTGTCGGCCTTGCGCTCCTGCTTGCCGCCGGCTACGGCGCTTTCCGTCTGGTTGATCGCATGGAGCGGGTATCCACAGGCACAGGGCACGAGCAATAATCAAGGAATCAAGCGGACAGTTGCTCACCCTCTGCCCGCAGACAGAGGGTGGTAAGAGATGACAGGCATGGCTGGCAAGAAAAACATTGCAGGGGGGACTTGCGTTTTCTAGCAGCTTTCACCGCCTTTGGCTTTGTTCTGGGCTATCTGCGTGACTTTGCGGCAGGGAAGTTGCCCTCTGGGCAACCGACGCAATAGAGGATGTTTGAGACAATGAGGACGACAACGATGATGGCTGCCAAGATTGAATCACAGCAGGTACAGGAGCTCCTCGCGCGAGCATTGCTTTACCACTGGGCAGCAGGGCTTTACACATATCCGGACGAGGACGGGGCGAAGCTATTCTGGAGCAAAGATAGCAAGATACCTCTCGAGCTTGCCGCGGCCGCGCTGGCGCCTGAGCTCCGTCTCAATGTGCAGCAAGCCTTGGAGGCTGTGCGGAACGCCAGGGAAGCGTCGATGCATGACGCTGATATCCCCCTGCCCGCAGAGTTCACCTTTCTCTTTGCCCGTGAAGTGCAGGCTCCGCCGTATGAGGGACGCTATCGTCCGATGTCGGGTTTCTCCATGGGTCATGAGCTATCTGACGTGGCGAGCTACTATGCCGCCTTTGGCTTCCAGGTTTCAGACAGGGCCAAAGAACGGCCTGATCACATCACTCTCGAATTGGAGTTCTTGGCGGCGCTCCACGCAAAGGAAGTGTATGCAATCGAGCGCGGCTGGACCGCCCGTGCTCGTACCACCCGCAAGGCGAGAGAGAAGTTTCTGCAGGAGCATGTTGTGGGGTGGATCGAGCAGTTTGCTGCCCTTGTGCGGGAGAAGAGCAGGCTTCCCTTCTACCCCGCGCTTTCCGATTTTGTCTGTGCCCTGGTCAACGGAGAAAAACCCTCTTGATTGCCGGAGAATTGAGCCCCGCACACGCTCAACCGATGGAATCAGCGCCTCATCCGTCTGCTCTACACTGGCTCCTGGTAGCTTCCGTGTTGGTTGAGTTTGTGACTATGCGTGTGTTGCTGCGCATCGGCCCGCTGCTTCCCGATGAGCCAGCGTGGGACAATATTTTTCGGTTGCTGCAAACGACGGGCCTGGGCGCCCTCAACCTGATCATCATATCTGTTATGGGTATCTTACTGTGGGAGTCTGCGCAGTCTGTGCGGAAAGGAGCTGCACGCCGCGCCGTTGCCGTAATCACCAGCGCCTTTGCCGCGATGCTGCTAATGCTGTTCAGCTTACTGGGTATGAGCGCAACCAGCTTGCTGGTCGGCTCCCTCGCCCTCAGTGTCAGCATAACTGTGCTGTTCGCACTTTCCGTTGGGAATCGTCGGGAGCGGGCATTTCAATTTCTGTTACTGCTCATTTTCCTGGGCCTCACCAGCTACTACGCGGCCAAAGGAGCAACGGGACTCGGCATTCGTTTCCCGGATTCCGCCGCCGCGTATTTCTTTGTGGAGACCCTTGCGGTTGTTGCAGGGCTGGCAGTTCCCCTGGTATTTCGTCCTGGCCGGCACGTGAAGACCGCCGCATTGTCCCTGCTGCTCGCCGCACTGTGGGCTGCCTTCATGTGGGCGCGGCCCTGGACTCTGGCGACGCTGGTCATGTGGAATACAGGCTTCTCGCTGTGGCTTCCGCCGCCCCTCTATGCCGTGGCGCTGGGTTTCTTTGTGTACACGGTCCTTGCTCTTGCACAAGGAGGCGCTTCAGCTCAGGGCACTGCTATCGGACTGCTTCTGATTGCCGCAGCAGGATTGAAGCTGGACTATACCCCATACGCTCTCATGGCATTGCTGGGCTATTTCTTGATCACCGTGCGTTCGTCTGGCGCTCTGCTTCAAGGAAAGCTGGCGGCCACCGCAGAAAAAGCTGAAGAGCCAACGGCAGAACACGCGCTGGGAGTTGCCTCAACCAGGTGAGAGAGGTCCCGAGCAGCGCATTTACCCGGCATCTCGGCGACTTCTGAGTTGAAGAACAACCACGGGTTACACAGCGCGCGAGCCAGGAATAGGACGCTGACCATTCTCCGCAGCATCCAGAAGATCCTTCGCCTTAAGATAGTCCGCCGGGGTATTGAGGTTGAAGAAAGATAGCAAAGAGGCCTCGCTGACGCGCAAGGACTCCTCATCCACATAGTGCGCCTTCACCCGCCCAAGCAACCGGGACAGCCTGCGCTCTCCCTCCTCGACAAGCGATTGTAAGGCTGGAATAATACTCAGTGCGTAAACGGCGTGCAGTACCTGAGGCTTCCCCTCTACCACTGGCACGCAGGCGTCGCAACCAGCCTGGGCCGAGAGCCTCAAGAGCAACTGCAGCACCCCAGGGTTCAAGAAAGGCAGGTCGCAACTTACCACTACCGCTCGCGGGAATGCGCACGCCTCCAGGCCGGTCAGGAGGGCCGGCAATGGCCCCTCTCCTGGCAGCGTATCAGGAACAAAGCGAGCATCACCGGGAAGGGACAAGTCTTGGTTGGGCAGTCCTACGACAATGATCTCGCTGACGACGCTGCTCAGTCGCAGGGCCGTTGATTCAAGCAATGTCCGGCTACCTACGGAAAAGGTCGCCTTATCCACGCCAAAACGTCTGCTTCTTCCTCCCACAAGGATGATACCGCTAACAGAATCTCTGTCTGGCGCCGGAAGCGCTGGCATAGCATCTAATTCATCAATGCTCAGAATGCCAGCATCACGGGAGCGTAATACTTTTCTCCCGTCGCACAGGTCTTGCACAGGATTCGCCCATCCATCTCCACCTGTCGACCATCGTTGATCCCCTCGGCGCACACTGAGCAGACTACTCTCCGGCCAGGTCGTCCAGGCATGTCCTCTGACGGAACCTGCACCCTGACGTGCTGAATGTCGAAGAGTTCTTCTTCAGGCATTACCTGGTAGGCCTCGAGCTGTGCGGCATGTCGGTCAAGAGCGCTGTCAATGTAACAGTGCGCTCGCTCACGCGCGTCCTCTCGGGCCGCGATGCGCACAGCCCGTCCAGTCCGCAAATCTAGGAATGTCGCAGCGAGCTTGCCATAGTCCAGAAACCTCAGCGTGCGTTTGCCCAGAGTGCAGCCGGTCACGGTAGCCAAGGCATCTGCAGCACAGCGGTCAATTTCCACAAAGAGCAGCAGCCGTTTTTGACTGTCCGGAAGTGGTATGCCAAGCACTTCACAGCCTTTCAAGGCCATGCGCACCCCCAGTACTTGCCCTGCACAGAGGTGACCATGGCTGGCCGCCGCTTTCTCAAGCCAACCTCGCAGGTGTGATAACGTGGTTTGGGAGGATTCTTCAAAAGGAGCGGAGAGGGCATCTCGTTTCGCGGAAGCGGGGCCAATCGACCTGCTAGTCTTGACAGCCAGATGGCTTAAGAAATAATCGGCGAGTTGCCTGACCTCACCGTGACCGAAACGGGGCACATGAACTGGCAACGGGGCGTCAGAAACTACTGCCAGGAGAGAGTCATCGGAAGTGTCAATACTGCTATCTGCTCCCGAGGGGAAAACCTCGATTTTGGGGACTGCGGCGTCCCGAAAACCCTCGGCCAACACGATATCGACTCTTCCTTCAACCAAGGGCACCAGCTCCCTCAGAGGGACGCGCTCTGTGACAGACTCAAGCAAAGCGGCCTGTGCGGGCGCATTGAGAAGGACGGCTGTTGCGCCGGCTTTTGTAAAACGCCAGCTATCCTTGCCAGGACGGTCGAGGTCAAACCCATCGTGATGTGTTTGCTTGGCTACGGCAACTCGCAGACCCCTGGAACAAAGCTCCACGATGAGCTTTTCAATCAGGGTAGTCTTACCGGCGTTGGATACGCCCACAAAACTGAGAACAGGAAGAGCCATGAGATTACCTGCGATTTGTAAACTGATCACATTCTAAAACCTGGCGCTATGGCAACAACCCCTAGTTGTGGTAGAAACAGATCACCTAAAGGGGTGATTCTGTTTAGTTGTGGGGTCGACAGCGCAGGATGCGGCGCGTAACCTCTTTCTGGAACGACTTTTATGAGCGCATAGGCTAGAATGATTCAAGGTCATGACGAATAGTTGGGCGCGTCCATTTTCTGGAGTTGATGCCCTATAGGACAGACCCTGTTGACACAATCCGAGCCAAGCAGCACATTATGAGTCTAAGAGGTTTGCGGTGGGTTACCGTCCTTGCCCCCCTCTTTTTTCTGGGGTTCATTGAGTTTGTCCGCTACACGTTGCCCTTCCAGATTCTGCGCTCGTGGCCCTTCTCATTAGCTCTGCTCGCTCTTTTTGCCGTGACAATCCTTTTGTTTTCACGCATGGTCCTGGACCATGTCGAAACGGTACAGCAACGACTCGTTGCGCAGAATGCGACGTTGACACAACTGGAGGAAAACGCTCGCTTGCAAGCTGCTAAGTTGCGCGGCCTCCATCAGGCGAGTCTCGCTCTGGTTGAGGATCTTTCTTTGGACGCCGTCTTGCAAAGGGTCGTGGACCTGGCAAAAGGCCTGTCCCAAGCAAGGTACGGCGCACTGGGAGTGTTTGACGACGACGGCAACATTACCCGTTTTATTACCTCTGGTCTCACCAACGATGAACGGGTTCGTATTGGCGAGCTTCCTAAAGGACTGGGACTCCTGGGGGAATTACACAAGTTGGATAACCCCACACTGGTCAGGGACATATCGTTGCATCATTCTGCCGTGGGATTCCCGCTGGGCCATCCGCGGATGACCAGCTTTCTGGGCGTCCCCCTCCATTTCAAAGGCCGGCTCCTCGGCAACCTCTACCTGACAGATAAGCAGGGAGCGCCGGAGTTCAGTGAGTCTGACAGCGCTATTGTTGAGTTGTTTGCCGCCGTAGCGGCAGTCGCTATCGAAAATGCCCGCCTTCACGAGCAGGTGCAGCACTTGGCTATAGAAGAAGAGCGGCAGCGTATCGCGCGCGAGATGCATGACGGACTCGCCCAGATACTGGCCTACGTCAACGTGAAGGCGGGGGCGGCGCGCAGACTCCTGAGCCTGGGACGCGCCGAACAGGCCGCGCAGGAGCTTCAGCAGCTTGAGCGCGCCGCCCAAGATGTCTACATCGAGGTGCGGGAGGCCATCCTCGGACTGCGCACCATGACCCAGGGAACACAAGGGCTACCGGTGGTGCTCCAGCAGTACCTTGACCGCTTCAGCGACCTCACGGGGGTCCCGGTTGACCTTGAGTTCACCTGTGATGTCGCGGACCTGGCGCTTTCCCCGGAAGCTGAGGTGCAGCTCATCAGGGTCATCCAGGAGGCGTTGAGCAACGTGCGCAAACACGCCAGGGCCAGCCGCACGGTCGTAAGGATTGGCGTCGATGAGCGGTGCACCACGTTAGAGGTGATGGATGACGGCCAGGGCTTCTCCACAGACCGTCCTGCCTTTGGTCAGGGACCGCATTTCGGGCTGCAGACCATGCGTGAACGCGTGGAGTCGCTTGACGGCAATTTTACCGTCAGCAGCGTTGTTGGACGGGGCACCCACATCACGGTGCGTCTCCCACGCAGCCTCAGGGAGAACGGGTGATGGCCCGTAGAATACTGCTCGCCGACGATCACGCGCTCTTTCGGGATGGCGTGGCCAGCCTCCTCACCGCATGGGGGATGGAAGTGGTTGGCCAGGCCAGCAACGGGCGGGAGGCGTTGGAGAAAGCGCGCGCCTTGAATCCGGACCTCATCATCATGGACATCCACATGCCTCATCTCAACGGCCTTGAGGCGACTCGCCTCATCAAGACCGAGATGCCGGAGATAGATGTGGTCATTCTCACCGTGTCCGATGACGAGGAGAGTCTCTTTGAGGCGGTGAAGTCCGGCGCGCAGGGCTACATTCTCAAGAATATTCCCGGCGACGAGTTCGCACGCCTCCTCAATAACCTGGCCAAGGGAGAGCCCGCCATGTCTCAGGGGCTCGCCAAACGTCTCCTGATCGAGTTTGCCAGACAGCGCTCACAGGCCCAGAACAGGGACGACGGCATTGAGCCGCTCACCGCCAGGGAACAGCAGGTGTTGGAGCAGGTTGCGCAAGGACACACCAACAGGGAAATTGCCGGTATTCTTTTTTTGGCAGAGGATACGGTGAAATACCACCTCAAGAACATCATGCAGAAACTGCACCTCCGCAATCGAGCCGAAGTGGTCGCGTGGGCTGTGCGTCATACCCCCTGACCGCCACACCAAACCCAGCTTCCACTCCCGCATCCCTCACGCGTTAGCGGAACGCCTTTCACCCATGTATCCATCATCGCATAGGTGACCGTCGAAAGTCCGGTCGGATCACCTGCGTTCACCGGGTTATTGCCCGCGTATGTATACTTGTTCTGGGTGACCGGGCTGCTGAGCTTGCCGCCCGCAGGGTCTTTGCTCAGGAACCGGCCCGTGGATGGGTCATAGTAGCGGGCACGGAGGTAGATGAGTCCCACCGTATCATCGTATTGCTCCGCAGCGTACCGGAACTCGGTGGACCCGGTTCCCGACGTGCTGCGCACCGACCCGAACACGTCATACTTGTAGACCGCGCTAATGTGACATTAGGATTGATTGCCGGCTTGAATCATAGATCTCACAATGTCTAGCGCCGCGTCCTGCCTTAATTTGTCTTCGGGCGAGCCATCAGGAGGTCGACCAGGCCAAATTATCTGCATCCAAAAGGAAATACTTTCTTGGTTCCAAGATGCGAGAAATTCACTATTTGTACTTGCTGGTGCTGGAAATGGACGCAATTCGTAGAAGACCGTTTGTCCTCCAATTTCGACGGTGGAATATGTTGGAACTTTGATGGTACGACTGTCCAAAGTTTCACGAATAAGAATTCCGAGCTTTTCGGCCTCGTAGTGCAACTCCAATGATGCTGGTTGACCTTGAAAATTTCGGGCTGTTATCTCGGGTTCGAGGCTCTTATTTATCAAGAGAGATGATGGGTATACGGGATGGAAACCAGCCGCTTTTATTGCCTCGTCTACAGTGACGCTTCGGTGCCCTTTGTCATCAATGATAGTCGCCATCTTTTGGGGGCGGGGGGGTACGAGTCCATTACAAGCCGATAATGACAGCAAAAAGGAAAGCACTGCGATCGCGCTTAGAAAAATCTGCACCGTATGCACCTTGGTTAAGCAGTTTACCGACAATGGAGGCCGATGCTGAATGGATTCTGGCCGTGTATTTTAATACTTTTTGAGTTAACCCGCGTAAGTATATCTATTTCGCGGGGCAGGGAGTCTGGTCCCCTTGCGTATGTGACGCCTCCTCCGGCACCGTAGCCGTTAGATGGTCTGATACTATCGGACCCCAAAGGCGATAAGTCAAACATTGCTGTATCGTAGAATGCTTGAAATCCGAACAGATCGTTGTCATAGAGTGCGGAAGCGAACACTGATAGACTACCTGCTTCCCACACGGCACGCGCGTATGCCCTAACTTTCGCTGTGAAGGAACGATAACCTGTGTTAGGGCTATCATCGGCGTTAACAGTCCACTCCCTTCGGCCTTCACAGAATATCAAAGTTCGGTCCGGGACAATACTCGGTGCCGCAGCAGATGACACGCTTGCCCTACCCCCGCCGCCTGACACTGGCGTTGGCGCTGACCTGCTCGCTTGGAACGCCCCCGAATAGGCGCTGAAACTGGACGTATATCCACCGGAAGGCGTCCAATAGGTTACGGGCACATTCGCCATCCAACTGTCCATCATCGCATTGGTGACCGTCGATAAGCCCGTCGGGTCTCCCCCATTCACCGGGTTGTTCCCAGCATACACGTATTTGTTCTGGGTCACCGGGCTGCTCAGCTTGCCACCCGCCGGGTCCTTGCTCAGGAACCTTCCCGTGGCCGGATCGTAGTAGCGGGCACGGAGGTAGATGAGTCCCACGGTGTCATCGTATTGCTCACCGGCAAAGCGATAGTCGTTGGTGATGGTTGGCGGGGTGTTCCGTATCTCGCCACAGGCGTTGTAGTCGCTGTAATTACGTCTTGCTCACAACAATTGGCCAAGAACCAGGCCGTGGGAAGTAAATGATAAACATCAACAGCGAGAATGCGGTTCCGGCATACAGGTCTACAGCAGAACCCCCTAGATAATAAAGCAGGAGACCGAAAGGAGTAGGTGCCAGGCAAAAAGCTGCAGTTACGAGGGCTAGTAAAACAACACGCCGATTCTCTAATTCTGGGTTCAAATTCGACACTCGCTGGATTATTTGTCTCCGGAGAATTATCACGGATGGCAGTAACAAGACTGAGTACGCATAAACAAAGAAGCGTGCTGCATCAGGGATTCTAGTATTCGCAGAAAACAACTGTGTAGGCGCGGGCGCGGTCACCAGTAAAATAAATGGCAGCGCCATTAATACAAGATGCACAAAGAGCACGTGCCTCCAAGAGTTTTTCATGTCGTTCGTTTCCATTCCTGAAAGAGTACTCTGTGGTATCTTTTACTCTATAATCCGGTGCATCCAGCTTACTGTCGGTCCTACTGCTAAGCCGAAGAAAGCGCTGAAAATCAGCACCTGCAATAACGGGGCTCCTGTTGCGATCCCTATTAGACCAAATCCAACAGCCCCAACTAACATTATGCTCGCTAGGTATAATCGGCGTGGAATCCTACGGCGGCTCATTCCTAAGGGAAGCATCAATAGCCATACGGCCATGGCACCGATCAGAGGAAACCAGTCTACACTCATAACGAAAGGCCAATCTTGCTGTTCATTTCTTTTCGCCTAGTAATTCTTGGCATATGGTGATCGCTGCGCTGAGCACGAACCAAGCTGCAATTCCTGAGGCGACGCTCGCCGTAACCAACTCGGCGCTCGCGGCAAAAGCTACTGGAAGTCCGACTCCTGAACTGCCGATAATCGGGATAAGGCTAAGAAAGCCCACGGACTGTGCTCCTAACGCCGCCGCCGCCAGCACCATTTTTGCGCAATCCCCAGGAAAAATGAAGGCTTGGAGCAATCCGTCGGGCCCGGATATCGATGAAGTTGAGGTTTTTGTCGAGGTAGGCCGACTGACAATCGGAGACGCACCCGTGGGTTGACCACAACTTCCGCCACCGCCTGGCATTGGCACGGGTGTTGGCGCTGACCGGCTCGCACTGAATGCTGCCGAATAGGCGCTGAAACTGGACGTATATCCACCGGAAGGCGTCCAGTACGTCACGGGCACATTCGCCATCCAGCTATTCATCTCAGCATTCGTCACCATCCCGGTTGGGTCACCCGCGTTCACCGGGTTGTTCCCCGCGTATGTATACTTGTTCTGGGTGACCGGGCTGCTGAGCTTGCCGCCCGCCGGGTCCTTGCTCAGNAAGCGGCCCGTGGATGGGTCGTAGTAGCGGGCACGTAGGTAGATGAGTCCCACCGTATCATCAAATTGCTCCGCCGCGTACCGGAAGTCGGTGGACGCGGTTCCCGACGTACTGCGCACCGCCCCGAACACGTCGTACTTTTTAGTTGGCCGTCCGCATCCCGATGCTACCCCCTAGGAAGCCACACGCTTGTGTCGGTTGATGTCGCCGTCTTCCTCGTTGCAGCGGCACCGACACAGGGCGAGCCTTGTGGAAGCCGGCCGTAGAGGAAGTACCCATAGTTGGTGCCGGGAGGATCGTGCAACAGAAGTTGTAGATTACAGTGGCCCCTTAGCGAAAGGGCGGCAGCTCCCCAGGTATCATCATCGATTGGATTCACAGATACAACCAACGGCCCAGTCGACGGAACTGTCGCGGGCACATACTGTATTTGGAGATATTTCCAGCCGGTCTTCCTCCGGTTAAGCTCATCAGCATCGAATTTGCTGTAGCGAAGTGGACGTTCATCCTCAGGCATTGCTTGGGGACTCGCAAAGAATAGACTCTGTGCCGCATTTGGTGGTCCCTTAAAAAAGCCCTGGAACGTCATAGCGAATAGTATCAGCACTAAGTTCTGTCCTACAAGAGAGCCGATAACCAGGATGACACCGAGCCATCGACTTTTGTGGAACCGCGCGATCAAGATGACCGCCAGCAAAGCAGGGAGTACCCACGGAAGCGTGCTGTACACTGCTCCAAATACATCTTCTATCGCCTCGGGAGGCAAGATGTATTCAGAAAGCTTGCTCAGGCCAAAGGTCAACGCTATACCCAAAGCTAGGCCACCCATGAAGATGAGTAGTCCCTTGGAAAATCCTCGAACAATATCGAGGCTAGATGCAGTCATCATCGTGCCATAGAGCCAGCAGTCTACACATCAACGATTTCCTGTCACGAGCAACCCTGCACGACTGCGACAGCATATCTACGCCGCCTTCCTCATGGAAGGCCATAGAGTCCCTGCCGCAGGTTGTCAGCCAGGACTCTCCAAGCAGCATACGCTCCTACTGCACGCTGCCAATCCCCCGACCCACTCGCCTCAACGTTAAGCCACGTTATCTGGCTTGACCGATACGTGGAGAACGCAATCCTCGCGCCCCTCTCAAAATGAAGTGGTAGAGCTAGAAAGGAGAAAACCGTCAGTCCAAAACGCTCAACCCGTACTGGCCATGGACCTCCCCCAAGGAAGGACAGGTCACACTCTTGACCACTATCAACAATTGCATCACAGGAAGTTCCCATCGGGAAGACATCCCTGAAGTTTTGTTGGTAATACGACATCACGTCCGTGGGACTGAACATGCCTCCTATGGCAAAGCTATAGCTGTAGGCTGGCTGGCCGCCCGGAATGGGACCACTGGCCGAAGTCGGTGTAAAGGGAACAGGCGCACTGCCTGCGCTGCTGCCTCCACCACCACCGCCCCCGCTGCTCCCTGAAGAGCCTAGCGGGAGTGGATTCGGGGCACCGTTCGCTTTACACCCACCCAAACACTTATGAAAAGCGGGGTACAGCCCGGTGGGATCACCCGCGTTCACTGGATTATTGTTCGCGTACACGTACTTGTTCTGGGTGACCGGCTGCTGAGCTTGCCCCCGGCCGGATCTTTGCTCAGGAAGCGGCCTGTGGATGGGTCGTAGCCTGTCCTGAGCCTGCCGAAGGATAGCGGGCCCGCAGGTAGCTGTAGCCGCTCTCGCTGTTGCGCTGCTCTCCCGCGAAGCGGTAGTCGTTGGTGGCAGGAGTTGGCATCTAATGAAGCACCTTGGGGAGCGCCTGCTACAAGCCCCCCTTATGTGACGTCTGACGACGTGGGTTGGCTCCGGACCGGACTGTGCTCTTCACCGGGTAAATGACGTGTAAGGAAGATAAGTACTAAACCTCCGCCCGTGATGAGGCCGTAGGCGGTACCTATTGGAACATACGCGATCAACATGTTAAGCACGCCGCCAGCTTCCAGGATGGGTTTCATGACCCCTCCAAGCAAGTAATAGGTGGACGTTGCTCCAAAGGCGCCGAACAATGGCCATACCCATGCCCAATGAGAGGACTTTCTGAGAAGCCACCACTGGCACAGAGTGAACCCCAAATGCAAAGTTGCTCCCCCTGCGAGACTTTCCAGGAACCAGCCAAATGTGGTCGCAAAAATCCAGAAACGAGGCCGAATTCGGACGTGCGATCTAAGCGCCAAACTCTGAAACAGCCCTAGCACAACGCCCAAAGCTACATAGCCCATCGTTGACGACAGATGAATTGGAGCAAACAAACCGTACCATGGTATGCCAGGCAGAATTATCCGTAATTC
>JGI1356J14229_10002312_pt1 | contig 15246 bp, 17 predicted proteins | sample Subgrocontami58m_FD_14229 | JGI IMG/M metagenome (IMG submission 14229) | reverse complement strand
TCAGGGTGTCTCCTTTCAGGTTTTGTTTTCTCTGGCGAAAAAACTTCTACCTGATTGTATACACCCTTTTCAATTCCTAAAATCTATTTTGGACGGATGTGTTGTTATAGCGAAGATCAATGGAGATTTTCCTCTTAATAAGCCACCATGGGGCAGGGTCATAGAAAACTGAGACGCAGCAGAGTAAAGCTCCTTAATATTGATCTATGTAGCAAAAAATTAGGGTAAGGGGTGATCGTACCAAAAAATGTTGTGGGAGGGAACGGAATGACTCAAATAACCAAGGATGAAGCTCTAAAGATTGCCAAGAATAACATAACTCAGCTATTCCAAATCAAAATTTCCGACACGTGGAATGAAGGATGGACTATTAACTCAGGTCGTAATCTTGACAATTGCTGGTACATTACATTTTCACCACACCTCGCACCGGCTATTACTTCTCACTATTTAATGGTGATCTCAAAAAATACGGGAGAAGCCATATTCTCTGGGCCGTCAAGCTATGAGGGATAGTCATTTATCCTAAAGAAAAGAAATTTATTTCTGGCGGCCTAATTGGGGTGGATATGCCAACTCTCTTGAAGGGATCACATAGCAATAATATTGAGACTATGGAATCTGTCAACTCTTTCCTGCCATGCAGCCTACCTACTTTTCCCCCTCCATACAACTGTCCAATCGGAAGCACATGAAATCTAATTGCTTTTTGGTTGCGGTTGAATTATAAGATATTCTAAATAGGGGGTAGTTTTATGCAAGCCATTCCTATAAGAATTTACCCTTATACCTTGTTTATCTTCTTATTCCTTCTTCATTCTGTATTGCCGGCAGAGACTGAGCAGCGACGTGTGTTAGTCATTTGAGAGCTCCAAATCTAGTCACTTGAAAAACCAAGTCAATTACGCCATGGAAGAATAGATGGTTAGCAATCTGGTAGAAGGAGATACAGTTTATGGAGAACAGACGACAATTTCCCCCTTGGTTTGGATTGTTGTTAATATCAATCATTGCTGTGGCGAGCGGTATTGCCATTGTAATATTACTAAGCATTTCTGGAAATAGCCGTAAAGAAGAAACACTCCTGACCCTAGCCAGATTTAAAGCACAGAAATTGAATACCCTTGAGTGGCAAACCGTCGCAGGTCGGCGTCTACGTCCTGACTTAATGAAGCAAGTGGCGGATATCAGAAAAGATTTTCCCCATATAATGGATCACTTGACCAGACTGCATATGGATAAGAATGATATCCAGCAAATAAGCACTGCCTTCGATACATATAATGCACTCGCAGATAGGGAATTTCAACTAATCAAGGAAGGGCATTTTGCCCAAGCTATGACTCTAGATGAGACGCAAGGAGATCCAGCATTTTCCATCCTTGATCAGCTATTAGAGAAAACGGCAACAGCTCTTATTGACCATGGACGTGAGTTGCGTAGAGATATTTTATTAAGCGTTGTAATTCTCATGATCGGGACCGGACTGCTTGTATATCTTCTGGTATTGCAAAATCGCAGGGCCTTCGCTGCCACGGCAATATTGCGCACCGAGCAAAGAGTGTTAAAACAATCCGAAGAACGACTTCTAATTGAAAACAATAAGCTCGAATCACTTATAGGAGCGATGACTTCCGGTCTGATAATGAGAGACCGTGACTATAATCTCCTCTATCAAAGTCAAGTAACAATTGACCGTTTTGGTGATCACATTGGGGAAAAATGTTATCAAATTTTTGGGCGTGCTGGAAAGATATGCGACGGATGTCCCGTGGAATTGGCATTCAGGGACGGTAAATCTCATACAAGTATCAGAAAATTTACTTTGCCCAACGGGAGAATTACCCACTGGGAAAATGTTGCCAACCCTATCAGAGATGCTGATGGTCGAATTACATCTTGCCTGGAGATTGCCACGAACATCACTGAGCGCATTCTTGCTGTGGAGAAGCTGCGGGAGAATGAGGCTCGTCTCAAGGAAGCCCAACAAATTGCTCACCTCGGCAATTGGGAGCTAGATCTTCTAACCAACACGCTTACCTGGTCCGATGAAATCTACCGGATCTTTGAAATTGACCAGAATGAGTTCGGCGCTTCCTACGATGCCTTTCTCGGGGCCATCCACCCGGAGGATCGTGAGGCTGTCAACAATTCCTATATGCAGGCCCTGGAGACTCATAAACCCTACTCAACCACTCACCGGCTTCTTATGAGCGACGGACGGATCAAGTATGTGCAGGGACAGTGCGTGACTTACTATAGCCCTGAGGGTGAACCGCTTCGTTCTGTCGGAACCGTGCAGGACATCACCGTACGCAAGCAAGCGGAAAAGGAATTAATTGAGAAGAGTGATACTTTAAATGAGGTGACCCAACGTCTTCAACTTGCGATAGCCTCTGGAAACCTTGGTGTTTGGGATAGGGATATCCAGTCCGGTACAATGGTTTGGAATGACAGGATGTTTGAAATCTATGGTGTTTCAAAGGAATCATTCACTCCGACCGCTGATAATTGGCAACATTGTCTGCACCCCGATGACTGCTCTAGAGTAGTGGATACTCTCAACGTCGTTATCCGTGGCGGGCAAGAATACGACATTCTGTTCCGAATCTTGCATCCGGACGGGACTACGAAGTGGATAAAGTCCAATGGTATTTTACTCCGGAATGAGGCCGGTAACCCTTTGCGCATGATCGGCATTAATCGGGACGTCACAAGCTTCGTAGAAATCCAGGAACAGATGCGTCAACAGCGTGAAGAGTTCTCCCACGTCAGCCGTCTGGCAACTATCGGTGAATTTGCGGCTTCCCTTGCGCATGAACTTAACCAACCTCTTACCTCTGTCTTGAACAATGCGCAGGCGGCCCGGCGTTTTCTCTTATCAAATACACCAGATATTCATGAAGCGCTTGATGCTTTAAATGACATTATTAATGATGATAAACGTGCAGCCGAGGTGATTCAGGATCTTCGTTCTCTTGTAAAAAGAAAAGGAACTAAGGTGGAGGGTATTGACGTCAACGAAGCTATTGAGGGTGTTTTATCACTCCTCCAAAGTGAAATTATCATCAGAAATATATCCATAAGTTGCGACCTGAGTCCAAGCGTTAAGAATGTCCTATGTAATAAAGTGGAAATACAGCAAGTTTTAATGAACCTTATTCTTAACAGTTGTGATGCTATGATGGACGTTGAGCCGGAGGACCGTCGACTGATTATTCAGACATTACCTGACGAATCGGGCAGTGTCGTGGCGACGGTGAAGGACTTCGGGCCAGGATTAGACGAAAAAAACCTGGAACGAGTTTTTGAGTCGTTCTATACTACCAAAAGTGATGGTCTCGGCATGGGCCTTTCTATAAGCAAATCAATTATCCTGGCTCATGGCGGTCGCATATGGGCAATGAATAATCCCGAAGGTGGGGTGACGTTTTCCTTCACCTTGCCGATATATAAAGATTAATCAAATTGGGGCGGCTGATTATCATCTGTTGCCATACCGAATCGGAACAGATTTAATCAGATCGCTTCAAAATCAGTGGTTTCACATGCCCATAACCTGTTTTCATTGACCGCAAGGTGCAGCCAAGGACCAGCGCATGTCGTTTTTGGTAAGTCGTAGCTACGCACTTGCAAATACAAAGGTAGAGGGTGCCTTTTCTTAACACGGCATTGAATATGGGATAAAAGGCGCAAAAGAACAAGTAGAGCTTATTCCGTTCATGCTGGCCCAAGGCTGCTTCCTGAACGGTTTTATTCTTATATTTCATTCCAAATGGTATTCAACGAAACAAGAATCACTATTTATTGGTAATATGTCGGAAATCTTAACACTCATAAAAAAGCACCTAATCTGTCTGAAAATCAGTGTGTCACTAACATAGCGTCTTTTTGGTAAAAAGTGCATTTTATCGCAATGGGATGAAATATTTACAATTTTAACATTAGTAAAACAAATCACGAAATATTAAAGCCAATAACTTCTTATAGTTACTTGTGCGGCATTTATTTTGCTTCAAAAGGCACAGCTAATAATGTCCAAGAATTAAAGGAAGATAGTAAATATTAAGGCCTGTATTATGCGTGTTATAGGCCTATATGCCAAGACAAACAAACAACTTTTATTGAACTGTTTATTGACCTTCGGCAAAGCTGGTGCCGAGGAAAGGCTAATGGGTCCTAAATTAGGGTCTATTACTGGTATGCGATTTTAATGGAGTAGCAATAGGAAGACCTGCCTCGGCTCATGTATGGTGAGAAACCAGCCATGAACTAATCAATAAGGAGGGTTTCTTGAATCTTTGCCGTGTATTGATGCAAGAGCATCGAATAATAGAAAAGATCCTGAATATGTTTGAGCTTGAAATTAAGATGTTTACTGAAGAGAAGCATATCGATCCCATTTCAATTTATGTTTCCATAGATTTTATCCGCACATATATCAATCAGGTCCATCATGGTAAGGAAGAGAACATCCTTTTCCGGGAGCTTTCCAAAAAAGATCTTTCACCTGAGCATGGTAATATTATGAATGAACTTAAGGTAGAACACAAATATTCAGGAAACATTCTTAGCAAACTGATAGTTACGAATAATAGATATTTTGATGGAGAAGATACATTTCAAGAAATTATTTCATATCTTAAAGAATTAAAACAATTTTATCCCCAGCATATAAAAGAGGAAGACGAGCATTTTTTTGATTCTATACTCGATTACTTCGATGAGGAGGAACAGGCTAAAATAATAAGTGAATTTGGTGGGTATGATAAGAAGGTCTTACAGTGGAAGTATAGAAAAGTTGAAACAGTCTTGAAAGAAAGAATTCAATTCGCTGCCGAAGCCGATATAAATCGTCATCATAATGTCGAGGACGATAAAATTATACCGATAACAGACCAGGAACGGCGGCGGTTTAAACGGAAACAAGTGCGTCTTTCAGTTTCTATTGATAAGTTCTTATTAAAGACAGGAAAATCGATGAGTGGTACGATTTTAGATATCTCAGCAGGTGGCATCCGTTTCTCCATTCCAAAAGTACCAGTATTGGAAATGGCATCAAATCGTGAACTTACGGAGTTCTGCATAGGTTTTAACTTACCGAATAATTTTTTGCCAATCGTTGTCAAATGCCATCTTAAGCGGGTCATTGAAATTGCAGCGGAAATTCAGATTGGTGCAGCCTTTTTAGACACTGACTTCCATTCTCAAGAGGCTTTACAGCAGTACTTGCACTGATGCACCCCACGCGAATTTTGGTACAGCCCGCGTATCACATTTCTCGATGCGTCAATGGACGCAGGCGTGCCATGTGTGAAAAGCAAGATTCCACATACACCAAGCACAAATGATGCCGCCTATCGCAATTAGAGTAAGCGCAAGAAGAAACACCAGGCCGGATGAGATGCAAGAGGGTGACCTTGTGCAAGAAACAGTGGCGCATAGACTCCTATTGTCCAGGCATAACCATCACAAATAATAGATTCTTCAAGATCAGTAGCATCACTGAACCTCTCGACACGTGAAATTTTTATCAGATTCTGTCAATATTTATGCGTTAGGCCTTTTTGCCTTTCTCGGCGGCATGGGAATAAGAAATGATGTCCGTTCTTGATATTCTTTGTACTCATCACCAAACCTAAGTAGCAACTCCTTTTCCTCAACACCCTTATGATAAAACGTGCCGAGTATTACACCAATTGTTAACATGACGAGGCCCGTCATGACATGATCACAAATGGTGCCTATGCCAAAGTAGCATAGGATAGCCCCTAACTTGATGGGATTTCGCGTGTACTTAAAGGGACCACTTGTTATTAGCCGGACGGGCGAAGCAAATGGTACGGGTGTGCCTTTGCCAATAACCCAAAATGAAAACATAGACCAAGCGAGGAGGGAAAGGCCCAGAACAATACTGCCGATGCTCAACGATACCTCAACAATTCTTGGCAAACTGAGGCTCACATATCTTCCGAAAAAATGACCCGCTATGCCCAATACAGTGGGAATGATAATAAAAAAAACAAAGATGCCCAGAAGAAGCGACAGGATGCGAATTGTCAAGGAGCGCTCTTTACCGGCATGCTTTGCTACGAAGGCAACGACCTTATTTATCAGGGTCATAGTTTATATCGTTTCCGGGCAAACATAGCTATTTCCGTATTGGTGGAACATACGACTGATATGCGCTTAAGAGTCGCAATCTTTAAGGATTGTCAAGATTTCCTATGGAGTGACGGTTTTATTTTATCCGCACTGAAGGCCGGAGTGGATTAAGAACCACCCTCTCTGATGCTTTTATTCCCCTCTCTTATGCCAGTATAGCCTAATGCTGCATGCTTTCTTATTGGTTTTCCCATCTATTTTCACCTCCTTTCCTCTACAAGTGGTTGCCTAATACCTAAGAAGCGTAGTCAATTTCAAAAGAATCAACTTCCGGATTGTCTAGGGCAAAGGCAAATTCACAGATTTCTCTTTCCGACAGTTCGCACAGGGGCTTCCTCCTTTTACCATACTTCGCAAGGAAGGAAAGTTCCTCTTCTATAGGTATTTTCATGACGAATCGCCTATTTTTCGCCACCGATCTTTAATGCCCTCTTTGTCTTCAGCAACTTTGATAACACACCTTACCTCCCGGGTGAACTCAGAACGTAAGTCCTAACATTGCACTTTTGAATCTTTAGAATGTCTATGTTTGTTATGAAAATTTTTAGATAAAAGTCATATTAAATGCAATACGAGAAGAGTACGGGAAATATGCCTGCAAAATGCGGTTTATGGGCAAGTTTAATCACCTACCTTGCCGTCCCGCTCTAATAGCTTCTCAGTCGCCAGCGTAGGACCAAAATCAGGCTATCTCTCCTGGTAGAGAGATAGCACCTTGCTTCTCATCTTGTCAGGCAAGCGCCGATTCGAAGGGCGAGCGCGTGATCCATGAACAATACCCCTGTCTCCCTTCTCTCTGATCGCCTTTATTAGTCTCCGTACCTGCCGCTCGCTCAGGCCAAGCATCGATGCAGCTACCTTCTGCGTCAACCCTAATCCATGTGCCTTTTTTATTTCGGCAGGAATTTCAGTCCAATGATTTATCTGAAATTTCAGGTCGATCTTTGTTTTGCCCGTTCCATCGACAAAGCCTGCATACGTAAAATTAAGTTTTTCCTTCGTTGTCCCATTACGTCCGCCTTTGTTGCGCAATGCGTTGCTTTTTTTAACTTCAGTATTCCTCCCGTATTAATTAAGTAATCATCTCGTATTGTTTAAGTGTAAGACTTCTCGTAGAATATCATTAACGTACGGATTTTATGTATCTAATTTCAAAAATATGAATTGTCATTCCCTATGGGATATCAATTTTTTGGTAAATTGGACAAGATGAGGGGTGATAAATGGCAAGGCTAGAGATTGTTCCATGTCCACATTGCACTGATGGTTCTTTGAGTTGCCGGGATTGCGGTGGAAAAGGGCAGATAAGTGATGTTAGCTTTGGAAACTACCAAGTTACTTGCACACCCTGTCATGGAAGTGGGTCTCTGCTTTGTGAACAATGTCTAGGAACAGGCCAAATCGAAAGGACTACATGGGCTGAAGAGTAAGAAAACTTATATACACCCTATTAGAGGTGTTAACTTTGTACAAGAAGTTAATGTCAAAGGAGACATGGAAAAGGGTCCTTCTTACGTGGCCGAAACGGCCAGTTAAAAAGGATGACATTATACTGTTATCATCAGTATTTGTGTTTGTTTTATGGCTGATACTAATCTTATTTATCTTTTTGATTTGGGTAAAACATTAGTGATTCCCTATAGAAGAAGTGCTCCCGAACTTGAATGGTTGATTGCACCGCTCCTTACTTCGGCCAACCTCATTCATCAATATATTCTGGCCTTCTTTACTTCAATCACTAAATATCTCATAGGAGTAGCTGGGCTTGAAGGGTTAACCTCTCACATAGGATTTCAAACCCCACCCGTAAACTGTCCTTTGAACATATCCCCACGTCTTCCTTAGCGTATTGGATTAACTTCACCGCCTTCGGTGGTGGAATGATAAAGCTATGTTTATTAATTCAGCTGAGGCTGCATGGCAACCCCTTTTAGCAGGACTTGGAAAGACCCTGGCATTGATGCCCATAGTACCTATTTACTGCCATTATCTGCATGATGCAGCAAGGCTTCCATAAAGTCTTCAATTTTCCATTCGTTCAGAGGATCAAACGGATCCTGTCGGGCGGGAAAACAACTCGTTCCGACCATGGTTAGCCAAACCCATTTATTATCAATTAAGGCTTTGGCCTGTGCATGATGGATATATTGCAGATTCTTAACAGGTCCGAATGCGATACGCGTCTCGTAATTCTCCTGCGCCTCCATGGCGCAGAAGATGGCCTGGTTTCGGCAATTACCCAGCGGATCATATAAGACCGGTCGGGCACAACCGAGACAAGTCATAATTAAAATGATAATATATGCTGTCTTCTTTTTCATTAGTGCAACGTGACATTGCCACCATTGGCACTATGTGTGTGCCAGCATGTCTTGCAATTAATAATTCCGCAGCATCTTTTGTTCCATCTTTTATATATATCTAAAATCATTTCTTTTTATCGAATAACAATTTTTTAAAATATATTATTTGTAAATCTTCTTTACACTTGCCCGGATTAAATAAGTTGCTGAAATGAAAAAGTTAAATCAGTTCTGGTAATTATCCACCTTTATTGATTGCATAGAAATCCGTCATTTAATAAAATTTGGCAGACAGGGAGGAAATGTGCCGGGCTAAACCGACGGAATCCTAGCCGATTCCGTCACGGGAAATAGGTAAAGAATAGACAGATATGGTATCTGTTTATCCAATCGGGGGTTCAGTTAATCCCGTTAACCTTCACCAAACGGCCCGTGAATCCGTGAAAAAGATCATATCTCGGTTTTATTGGCTCAGGCCAGGAGGAGCCACGGGGAACTACGGAGACGATTTATACCGCTTTAATGGTAATCACATGACGACGTGCTGTTAACTTTTGAGCTTCTTCACTTATGTCATATACTTTTTTTCCGTTGTCCATCCGAAGTGATTCCTCTCGTGAATCAAGCTTTTATTTCCTCCTTACCGATGGCGGGCCGACAGTTAGAACAGTCCTTACATCGACTCAGCAAGATCATGCTCGTAGGCCAAATTGCTCTTTTTCCCCCATCCGATATGAGGAAGGTTTGTTTCTGACCACCTGCATGGGCTTGTTAGTCCGCGTAATGTTGTAAAGCCTTTTGGAAAGGGAAGTCAGTGTCAATAAAGGCTGCTCCAATCTGAACTTCCTCTGCAATTTCAGCAACTCGCTTGGGATCGCATTTAACAATGATTGGCAATAAATTGTTTGGTAACGTGAAACAAATGGTGAACGCCGCAAGTTCACGATTTGGTATTATTTCCAATTCTGCTACCTTTGGGATGGAGAAACGGATGCCTCCAAGCGAGATGTCCAGGATGGTAACTCTCTCCACTTTTCCGCTCTTCAATGGAAATTTATCAATAGAGGCAAGAAGGCGGACTTGTTTTCGTTTAAAATGGCGACGTTCCTGCCCTGCTATCGCTGTGGCCTTATGGACCTCCGGATTTTGATTTTGGTTTTTAGCTGAAATGGCAGCGTCGGACGATTTTTCCAACTCAACCGTTATCTCAGGGGAAATACTTCGCTGTGGCTCGTTAGAGTAGATTCGCTCTTTCTCAATCCACTGCTTTCTTTCAATTCTCTTAATCAAGCCCTTGGCCGCTGTCCTTAGGGTGATAATGCTCATAGGCACGTAGAGTAATTTTATGCCATACTGCTGGCAAAATGACTGGATTTCCGTGCTGTGATCCCCTGTCACCATTATCAAGCGTGCAGAAAAATCTGCATCGGCCTCCATTGCTTGTTTGCAGAATTCAATGCCGTTCATAATCGGCATGTTAACGTCACATATTACTAAATCAAAGCAATGTGCCTTCATCAAATCAAGAGCCTCTTGTCCGTTTTTTGCAGACATGACCTCTGCATCTTCCACAAATATCTCACAAAACAATTCTCTGAGATCATCGTTATCATTGACGACTAAGTACTTGTATTTCAATGACATCACCAATTATCAATATGTTAAAAAGCATAATCATGATTATTCCCTTATCGGACAGCATTATTAATGCCAGTTACTTAACATTTGGATTCTATAAGAGATTGTTAATATACAGGATGATCAGAAGAAAATTGTTGCCAATAATTCCGACACTTTTAAAATAATATTTAGATCATAATAGAAAAATAAATTAGACTCCACACTGACATAGAGTTATCTTACTGGTCTTCCCCAAAGCGCGTGTTATTCAAGTAACCAATATCGCCAACTCATCAAAGGTGGACCAAGGTCCAATATCTTTTTAAGCCCCTGCCCCTTATTTAACAGTGTAACTCTGTTAAGCAATATAATTTCACAACTGAAAGGGAGGAGACCGTCATGCATAACTTGGTACCCAGCTCCTGGCGGAGTTTTAAAGATAAACTTGTAGAGCTGGAGTCCGTCATAGTCTCGGCCCATAAGAAATATTTCCATAGAAATTCGGAATCCCGATAGGAAGTCTCTTTGGAGCAGGCTATATTATACAGCACTGTTATCAGCTATTTTAGTGGCAAATCTTAAATAGAGAAACACCATAGTAGAGCATGATGTCATCCTGGTGTCAGGATGGGAATTAAAATAACTTTAACAGGAGGGTAGACGATGTCAGAAGGAATAGTGAAATGGTTTAATGATTCAAAGGGATTTGGCTTTATTCAGCTGGAGGGCGGCAATGACGTTTTTGTGCATCATTCTGCAATTCAGGGAGAAGGTTTTAAATCACTGGCGGAAGGTTGCCGGGTAAGTTTTGATGTGGTCAAAGGTGCCAAGGGATTAGCAGCAGCGAATGTTTGCAAATTGTAACTCCTGACCGTTTAATTAGGTTAAAGCCTCTCAGGAATGAGGGGCTTTTTTTGGAGATAACGCCAGGAATGTTTGCCAGATATTGATGCATAAAAGATATCAGTTATTGCTGTTCACAAGTGAGAAATACACGGCGCAGTTTAGTTTGTAGTGGAGAGGAGTCATATGTATAAAAAAGTTTTAGTACCCCTTGATGGTTCGGAATTGGCAGAATCTGCATTGGATCATGTTAAAATATTAGCAAAAGGTGGCATTATTGAAGAAGTTATCCTGCTGAATGTATTCCTGGTCACACTTCCACTTGGCACAGATTATTATCAAAGCATTATTGATGTTACTTCTTTAATAAATGAATATGTTGACAAATCAAAAAAATATCTTGCGGTTGTGCAATCCAAGCTAAGTCCAGAGGGAATTACAGTAACCACCGAGTCCATAGAGGGTGGCAGCCCTGCTTCTATCATTTCTGAGTACACCCAGCAAAACGGTGTGGATCTCATTGTCATGGCAACACATGGTTACACCGGGATGAAAAAGATGTTATTAGGAAGCACGGCTTACCAGGTTCTCCATGAATCCCATGTGCCTGTGCTCTTGATCAGGCCGGAAGAAGCCCGAAAATGAGAGTTTGACTGAAATTTCTTATTGTCCTTTCCGATTCAATGAAGCTTACCCTTCATTCTCGTCGGAGAGGGAAGCACGGAAAGACTTCCCATAGGCCCCCTTCCAAAGTTTTTTATAATAGCATGGGCACGATTCTTCTTCCAGAGTGATTTGCTTTTGCTTAGTCTTCATCTACAGCTTATGTTGGGGCTGCGTAAAGGATTCGTTTACCCTCTAAAAATTGCAGCGCGGCTATGTAGGCAAGTCCCGCTGTCTTTTCACCTCTGTTACCGGACCTAATTATAATACGCTTGGCTGCGCAATTTTTAAAAATCCCTTTTGAATCAGATGGCTGCATCATGATGATTTAATATCATCTTTATAGACTACTTTAAATGCTTATGGGGCCGCCGTCTTTGTCTGCATTTTCGCCCTTATCAGCCACTTTACCGTAAACGCGCGCTGTGATTTCTTTCAAAAAGCCTGTATTACCTTTTATGGCGTGCTTTGTGGCGTAAATGGCTACAAGTTTACCGATGTTTTTCTTGCTTGCCTCATCAACACTTTCCGGTACCTTTTTGATTTATTTGGTCAGGGATAAAGAGCCCTTCGGTCTGCCATTTTTCTTCGGTTGGTTTTTTCGATGTTTCACTTCTATCCCGTGTGTTGGAGGTGACTCCCCGTGGATATTACACCCGGGTCAAGCGCCCATTTACCAGCCGGCAGCACAAATAGTCAACCTCGATAGTAATTGCTGAATTTCAATCAATTTTTATTTATATAATAACCCCGACAAAAAAATGTAAATCCTCGCGATAAATATTTCTAGTCCCTGCCCACCGTAGCGACAGGAGAAAGATTCAAGTCTTTTTCAATCTTGCATTACCAGGGTAATCAAGATTAAAATAAAGTCGCACTTAGCTAAGAGTATCAGCTTCGCTGTTGATGGGCGCGCAGATGATAAATACGGATATTCCCATTTAGTCGTCGTGGAAATTTATTGAGACTAGGTTGATTTGTTCCATGATTTGGATATCAAAATGCCGCGCAGCTAAAATAAAAAACAAGAGTGCCGAATGAACTTTTTCTATCGTATAAATGTATAGGATTAATTAATGCGCTACGCAATTGCCGATATTCATGGTTGCTGTAAGACATTCCAGGCCTTGCTAAAGCAATTGCAGCTCAAGGGAACAGACCACCTATACCTGCTTGGTGATTATATTGATCGGGGACCAGACAGCAAGGGCGTTCTTGATACAATCATGAACCTGGACTGCAAACTTGTAACACTGATGGGAAACCACGAGGACCTGTGGCTCCGGGCGTCCGTTGAGATGGGTGATCCTGCCCTCTGTAATGAAAATATGAACGTCTGGCTGGAAAATGGCGGTCAGGCAACATTGAAGAGTTTTGCTGATATAGACACAAAGCCATATCTGGCGATTCTTCATGATCTGCCACCATTCCATGAACTGGATGACTTTTATTTAGTCCACGCGGAGTTTGACTTCGCCCTTCCCGACCCTTTCGGTAAGGCAGGTATCTTCTCCATGCTTTGGGGCAGAGGGAAGCCGTATCATGGCCAAAAGCCCGTCATCTGCGGGCATACCCCTTTACCGATAGAACAAATTAAAGCAGGCTTGAAAACAAATAAAATCAATATTGACAATGGCTGTTGTTACGCCGATCGTATCGGATACCACCATCTTTTGGCCTACGATCTTGATAACGGTCGGTTTTATATGCAGCAAAACATAGAAAACCTGGCTAAACCATATAATATTTTGAAGGGAGGACAGTATGATGGATCGAAAACCGATGGACACACCTAAGACTGAATTTATAACATATGCTGGTGAGACAGGCGAGATGCACGCATATTTGGCCATGCCGAAAGACGGCAAAAAGTTGCCAGCCGTTCTTGTGATTCATGCAATTAAAGGGCTAGACGCTCATATCGAAGACGTAGCACGCTTGGTTGCTGTAGAGGGATTTATCGCTCTTGCTCCAGATGTGTTGTCACCCCAAGGAGGAACTCCCAAAGACCCGGAGCAAACAGCAGCTTTAATCAAAGCATTGGATAGGCAAGAATCGATAAAAAATTATCTGGCGGCTGTTAAATACTTAAAGACTCACCCTTATGTCGACGGGAAAGGTGGGCGTTATTGGCTTCTGCTGGGGAGGCGGAATGGCAAATGAACTCGCCGTAAATTCAACTGATTTGAGTGCAGTTGTTCCCTACTATGGCATGCAGCGGCATTGGAAGATGTCCCTAAAATCAAAACGCCTCTCCTTCTTCATTACGCCGGCATCGACGAGCAATTCAACAAAGGCATCCCGGCATTTGAAGTGGCTCTGAAGAATGCGGGTTTTCACCGCATCTGCCTACTCCAATTATGACACGCGCGGCTGCGCATTAAAAGTCCCAATCGAATCATATGGTTTAGTCATGAGGTTTTACATCATCTTCATAGACAACCCTAAATTCTATGGGCCACTGTTGTAGCAGTGCCTCCGAAACGTATATAATATTTCCACTTATTAATATAATATAATATTACCATCCTGCAATTTGTAATGCTCCGCTTCAACTACATCAGTATTGTTAACAACACTGTCAAGAATTTTATTTACCATACTATTAGGAATATACATCATTTTGGTAACATGCGGATTAGACAATCTTTTCAGTATCTCGTTACTGATAGCAAACGATATGAAACCATCACCTGCAAAATCAACAGTATTCTCTCTTAGCACTACCCTAACCATCCCTGTTTCAATATTAACATCCTCACCATAACCGTTTAAAAGCTTTAGCGACCACGTATCCACAATTTCAAGTCTTGCTTTTATCATAGGGGAGATCCGAAACTCATAAGGTGTCGGTGGATACACAGTGGGACCATTCGGCAAATGAAAAGAAAGATCAGCGGCATAACTAATGCTAGTACAATGCACAAAGACCAGCGATGCAATGAGCACCCGGAATAATATTATCCTTCTCATGGTCAGGCTCCTTTTATGTGCTTGTGGCAGCTACATCATTGTGCTCGACAATGCGATGATCCACCGATGTGAGCCGCCGTTTATGATTCTCAACCAGAAAGCTGTTCTTCATGCAGGCACCAGGGACGTCACTTTTCTTTATTCATCACGCAAAAAACATTCCTTAAAATTACTTGTTAATTTTAGATTTCTTTGCGACACGTTGATAGACAAGGGTTTGCATGTATAAAAAATATTTTTTTACAACAGGCGAAGCTATTGATATGAAATCGTTAATTGTTAAGATAATCGGCAGCAAATGGATGCTGTATGACGGCAGCTGACCATAATTATACTTGTAATTACAGCATTATGACTATTTATTTGTTTGTATAAATATCCGACAGTTTCAAGTGAGATAGATCACCCGATATGAGATCGTGCATGGCGAGGGAAGGCTCAGGTAATCTCATTAACCTTCGCCAAACGGCTCGTGAATCCGGGGTAAAAAATCATATTTCATTTTTATTGGCTCAGACAGTGAACGTTAGGGGAGGATGGCGGAAAGCGTTTTAGCGCGTAAAATACCTGCTCGCTGAAGAGATGGTGATAACGTAAAATAAGTTTCGCTTTTTTTAAGTAGCACGGCAGTGCCCCATACGGTAATGATTGATGCAACCAAGCAGACAATCAACCGAAG
>JGI1356J14229_10002310_pt1 | contig 15254 bp, 19 predicted proteins | sample Subgrocontami58m_FD_14229 | JGI IMG/M metagenome (IMG submission 14229) | reverse complement strand
CCATGATCCGTGCCAATTGGAACCATGCATTGGTGGAAGAACTTCGTGACTTTCCAGGTGGGCGAAAGGATGATCAAGTCGATGCCTTCGTGCGGGCGTTCACGACCCAGATGCGTATTGGCACGGCTGCCCGGCAATCGATGATACCATTTCTTGCAAGATAGGTAATATTCCAAGCCAACTCTTGCCTATCAGGATCAATATGTTCGACACGATATGCGACTTGATTCCGCGCGACCTGGATTATTCGGATCGGACTCGCACACTGGATATTCTGACCAGAGTAATTGAAGGCCGTCTCTACAACGTATTGCCCTACAAATTTCATGAAGAACGTGGCAGTGGCGGGGAATACATACCTCTGAGAAATCGCCGCCCAAGCGTCCGGTATCCACTCTCCCGCATCGTAGTGGAAGATAGTGTCTCTCTGTTATTCAGCGAAGGTCATTTTCCTACCGTTGATTGCCCTGACCGGGGCGCCCAGCAAGCGATCGCCGACATATTCAAAGAGGCGCGCCTTAATCTGGTTATGACGGAGGCGGCCACGCGTGGCTCGATCGGATCGGCGGCAATCCTGCTCCGAGTACTTCGAGGCCGGGTGTTTTTTCAGATTCTCAATACGATGTTTCTGACGCCAACATGGAACCCGGAAGAACCTGACACATTGTTGCAGGTGGTCGAACGATACAAGGTATCCGGGCGTGTCTTGCAGCAGACCGGGTATGATATTGACGATCCTGGCGCGGAACACTGGTTTACCCGCTGTTGGGATCTTGATTTCGAAACGTGGTTCGAGCCATACCCGGTCGGTGGCACGGATCGCCTGGTCATTGACGAACTACGTACCGTGCGTCATGGCCTGGGATTTGTGCCGATTACCTGGATCAAAAACCTCCCAGGCCCTTCATCGACGGGAGATGTGAATGAAGGTGCCTGCACCTTCAGACCGGCGATAGAAACCCAGATCGAGATAGACTATCAGTTGAGTCAGGCCGGGCGCGGGCTTAAATATAGCAGTGACCCGACACTCCTTCTGAAAGAACCGGCGGCGTTGGACCGGGATCTCGTTCGCGGAGCAGGTAACGCGCTGATTGTCGGCGAACATGGCGACGCACGGTTGCTTGAAATCGGCGGGACCGCGTCGGCTGCGGTCATTGAGTATGTTAGGACTCTTCGAGAGCTTGCCCTCGAAAGTCTGCATGGTAATCGCGCCAGCCCCGAGCGTCTAACGGCGGCACAGTCCGGGCGGGCGCTTGAGTTGCTTAACCAAGGTCTGATCTGGCTGGCGGACAACTTACGAATCACCTATGGAGAGGGCGCCATACTTGATTTGGTCAAGATGATCTCCCAGGCGTCCCGACGCTATCAGCTTAGAGTGCGTGGCCGCACCATTGCTCCAATCGATGCTCAGATGCCATTCACGTTGAAATGGCCTCGTTGGTATTCTCCGACTGCGGAAGATCGCCAACGTGACGCGCAGACGCTTGCTACGTTGGCGACCTCCGGGCACCTGAGCCGGGAGACTGCCGTGAAGTCTATCGCCGATACGTTCGACATCGAGGACATAAAAGTCGAACTCCAACGAATTGCCGCAGATTATCCGCATAAGGAATAGTAATGTCAGACACGGCTCCTGAAAATGAGGCTGCGTTAGACCCCGAAGCCCTGCGGTCGCATGCCGAACACCTAGAGCGTGAACTCGTGCATGTCCGCCAGACGGCGGAAAAGCGTATCATATGGGCAGATTTGACGGTCGAGGCTGTCAAGGCAGGCATGGTCGATCTCGACGGTCTCAAGTTGCTAGACCTTGCCGACGTCAGATTGAATGACGACGGGCACGTGGCTGGGGCATCGACCCTAATGACCCACCTGAGGCAGACCAAGCCATGGCTGTTCGGCGGTTCCTCTTCCTCAAACCCTATCAGGCCACCACCGGCTCCGCAGCCTCGGCAAAAGCTCGCACGCGAGATGTCGGACGACGAATACAAGGCCGCGCGGGCTCTGATCGTCAAACGCCACGTGTGAGTAGTTCTATCCGACTAGCGTTCGTTCAACGGCCTTCTCGAACAAGGATTTTTCATGGGCATTCTGAATTTCCCGGCATCTCTGCAGCCGATCATCCAGCAGGGATTTCTTGACCGGGAATTTGATCTCGCATTGCGTTCCCGGCTGGGTTACCGAGCCGTTGCAGATCGAGAAGAGATTTCGGTCGGGATTGGTGAGACCCTGACCAAGACCCGAGCCGGCTTGAAGCCGGCTGTTACGACTCCGCTGTCTCCGGCAAGTAACACCAACCTCGACAACGGGCTCTCGCCGACGACCTGGAGTGTCGAGCAGTACACGATCGTGATGAACCATTACGCAGCGACCATGGATCTGAACATGGTCACCAGCCGGGTCGGTATCGCGGCCCAGTTCCTGCAAAATGCTTATTCGAACGGTGAGCAGGCAGCACGCAGTCTCGACGAACTGGCTCGTAATGCCCTCTTTGCCGCCTACATGGGTGGCAACACGCGCGTCCGCACATCCCTGGGGACTGCTGGTCCCGTAGTGAGTGTCGACGATGTGCGCGGGTTCCAGAATGCTTTCGTGAACGGCGTGCAGCAGGCCATCAGCGGATCTAGCCCGCTAGCCGTTACCATCGGTGCTAACGTCTACAGCGCGGTTTCCACCTCGGTTGACGCCACGAACGTGTCTACAGCGCCGACAGGGATATCGGGGACTATTACGTTGGCGACGAATGTGTCCGTCAGTGACGGCGCCGCAGGTAACACTGTCGCCGCAGCCAACGGTTCAACGATCATCCGGCCCCTGCAGCGGACAAACACACTACAGCTTGGCGCATCCGATACCCTTACAATGGGGTGCCTTCTGGATGCGGTGGCCAAACTCCGACTCAACGCCGTACCAGAAATCGATGGGGCCTATAATTGCTACCTCGACCCTGTGTCGTCCCGTCAGCTGTTCGCTGATCCCGACTTCAAGCAGTTGTTTCAGGGAGCCACGTCGGCGAACCAGGTGTTCCGCAAGGGAATGACAAATGATTTCCTTGGTCTGCGGTTTGTCCCAACCAATGAGACCTTTGTGCAGGCGCACCCGACACTGGCAAATCTGATGGTTCGACGCCCGATCATCTGTGGCGCGGGCGCGCTGGTGGAGGGTGATTACGCCGGCCTCGCGGCAAGCGACGTAGCTCCGGCAGACTCTATTGTTTCTGTTGTGGATGGTATCGCCATGGTCACGCGCGAAGCGATCGATCGGCTCCAGCAGATCATCGCCCAATCTTGGTACTGGATTGGCGGGTTCTGTGCACCGTCCGATACGACGACCAATCCGACAACGGTACCCACAGCGACCAATGCAGCTTTCAAGCGCGCGGTGATCGTCGAACATATCGGTTGACCCAAGCGGGAGCATCGTAGAATGGCCGTAGGAGCGACAAGCGCGTTCAGTCCCACAGGGACTGTTGCACTCTCAGCGACGACCGCCTCGTCCTCGGGTTTATTGGCCGGTTGGGGTGCATCCGTGGCTGTGACTAGTAGCGCGGACGCTGGGGTTTTTGTCAGGTTCGGGCCTGATATATCGATCTCGGCAGGCAATGCGGATATGCCGGTGCTCCCGCATAGTTGCGTCATGCTTTCGATCAACAACGTGATCACCCATGGTGCCGCTGTCGTACAGACCGGAGACGGAATCATTGATGTTACCAGCGGTGATGGCGGTTGTCTCTGATGGCTCTCTCCGATGTGGAACGTACGGATGTACGACGTTTTTGTGGCTATCCGGTAGTCGGGAGCCCGAACGCGGTATCGGCTGGCTTGCAGCACCTCCAAACCTACGGGCCGTTGGAATACCGAATTGCCAATTTGTCCGCGACTGAATTGACCATCGTGCGGCGCTATCTGGGTAACTTGACGATTCTTGAAATCGCGGTGCCGAGGTCGAGTGAACATCTCGATACCGACCAAGCCGCAGTGTGGACCCGGAACAGGACGGAGCCTCAGGATAGGCTACGGCTGCTGGATGACTGGCGACGGCGGCTGTGCGACTTCCTCGGGGTCCGCCCGGGCCCCGGCCTGGGTCGAGGCGGCATAGCATGGATTGTGTAGTATGAATGCCGATCACATCAAGGATCGGATTAGCTGGGCTTACAACATTACTGCTAGAGCTGTCGGCCGCCCCGCGGATGCGTTTCGTGCCAAGGGGACGCACAGCCCACTTTCCCCGGCCAATCGGTATCTGCGCCTGCATGCTGCCTTCAGTACAACCACGGGCAGTTTTGCCCGCTCACAGGTCTATGGATCTGGTCTCTATCAGGGATTTTTTGACACGGCCTATACGCGGCCGGGTGACTATCTGGTTCAGGGACATCGCATATTTTTCGTCGCCGAACAGGATGAGTTGCTTCCCACACTTTGTGTGAGAACGAACAGTGTCGTATCAATTCGACGTCCGGCATTGCCAGCGACCATAGGGATGTCGGGTTATAATGGGGGACAGAACGAAGACACTTCCGTCATGATTGCGTGGCCTGCCAGTGCTTTGGGGGTCGGAGGAGGCGGACAATCGCGGGCGGGCCTGCCAGGAGATGTATCGGTCCCAGGGTGGTCGGTGCTCCTGCCTGCACAGGCCGGTATCGCTTTGATGGTATCCGATATTATCTCTGACGACCAAGGGCGGCAGGGCGTCATCACGGCGGCGGAGTTGACCCATCTCGGTTGGCGTCTGACCGTCAAGCAGGCGACAGCCTGATGGCCGATTTGTCGGATGTTGAAGATGCTCTGACGTCAATCGTCTCAACTGCCCTTTATCCGGACGGTGTTGGGTCACCCAGTCTTCTCGACACAACCTGCCGGGTCTATCGAGGGTGGCCCAACTCGTCGGCGTTGAACGGGGATCTCATGGCTGGATATGTCAATGTTACAATCTCTCCCGACACCGCCATAGGCACCACCACGACACGCTTTGCCACGACCTGGCACTCCGAGCCCGCTGTTCCCGAATTGGTAGCCAGTATTTCCGGAAATACAATCCATTTCCATGGAAATGTCCAATTGGGGCAACTCGTAGGGTTGCTGATTGATGGCAAAGCTTATGTTTATTCACCGGTCGAAAACGACACACCCATGCTGGTGGCCGCGAACCTTGGTGCCTTGGTCGCACAAGATCAACCGGCACAGGTTACCGGCGCTTCAATTTCGGTCCCCTGGGCTGGTAACTTGCGGGTGCGCGTGGTGTTGCATGCCCCGGCCTACACGGAGATCCGTCGTCAGGAGCGGGATATCAGGGTGATATTCTGGTGCCCAAATCCGATGTTGCGGGACAGGGCGGCCGCTGCAGTCGACATTTTGGTAGCAGGGAAGGCGTTCATAGAACTTTCGGACAGTAGTCAGGCTCGCATTACGTATGGCGGCTCGGCTGTCTTCGACCAGGCGCAGAACGCTCAGTTGTACCGGAGAGACCTGATCTACCGGGTAGAATACCCCACCATCGTGACAGAAAACCTCCCCGCCATGTTGTTCGGGGCATTGAACCTGAATGCAGCCCAATTCGTAGCCTGAGGACAATATTGCATGAGTTACTTTCTGGTGGTGACAAAGCCTTTCGGGGCATTCCGTAGAGGGACCCTGATCGAAGATCACGCACGGATCGAAGAAATTTTGGCGAGCGAGCACAAGGATTACGTCGTTCGTGTCGCGACATCAATGGGGAATTAAGACTCATGGCGATTGTTCCACGGGGGACCATTAATACGACTTCGTTGGTTGTTCCGGACCTCTACGTCCAGATCGTACCACCCCAAAACCTCATGCTGAACGGCGTCCCCACGAACGTCGCGGGCGTCGTCGGTACGTCTGCCTGGGGGCCAGTAAACCAACCTGTCATCATCGCNACAATGGCCGATTATGCGCGCAGCTTTGGCGCGATCATGGCGCGCAAGCATGATATGGGCACCGCCGTCGCAATCGCGATTCAGCAGGGTGCTCAGAATTTTCGCTGCGTGCGCGTTACGGACGGAACCGATGTCGCTGCGCAAGCCCTTGTCCCCGGAACGAACGCAAGCTTTACGGCGCTTTATACGGGTTCCCTCGGCAACGAAATCACGCTCACGCTGAGCCCCGGCTCACGGCCCGGGACATGGCGCTTGCGCGTCATGCTTCCGGGTTTTCAGCCGGAGTTGTTCGATAACATCGAAGGCGCTGGGTCTATTTTCTGGCACAACCTCGCAGAGGCCGTCAACGCGGGACAAGGTGTGCAGCGGGGACCTTCCCAGCTAGTTGTGGCCAGCCATGGTGGGGCAACTGCAACACCAGTTGAGCTCTCGATCACATTGGGGACAGCGTCGGTCGGCACTGACGGCGCGACGGGCGTAGCAAGCCCCCGTTTGATCGGTGTCGACGTGCCGCCCCGGTCCGGGATGTATGCGTTGCGTGGCCAGGGATGCGGGCTGTGTGCACTGGTCGATTGTGACGACCCCACGAGTTGGGTTGTCCAGGCCGGCTTCGGCCTCCAGGAAGGCATCTATATGGTGATGACCACCGCCGCTGGTGGTACTATCCAGGCGGCAATCACGTCGAAGCATCAGGCGGGCCTCGATAGCTACTCGGCGAAGTTGATGTTCGGTGATTGGCTATGGTGGTCTGACCAAGCGAATGAGACTGTGCGGCTGGTGTCACCTCAGGGATTTGTGATTGGCCGTCTTGCCAATCTGTCGCCGGAGCAATCCAGCCTCAACAAGCCGCTCTACGGGGTCATTGGCAGTCAGCGGTCGGGCACACCGGGATCAGGGCAAAGCGCGTCCTACTCTTCCTCCGAGCTGACCGCTCTGCTTGAGGCTGGCATTGACGTCATCTGCAATCCGCAACCCGGAGGTCGTTTTTGGGGGGTCCGAGGTGGTCACAATTCATCGTCCAATGCAGCCGTCAACGGAGACAACTACACTCGACTGACCAACTATGTTGCCGCAACTCTGGCATCCGGTATGGGCCTCTATGTCGGACAGGTGATCAACGCGGATCTGTTTCGTAATATCAGATCAACCCAGCTGGCCTTTCTGCAGGGGATGCTGGGACAAGGTCTCCTGGGTAGTTACGATGGAAGCGTCCCATTCACAGTGATTTGCGATCGATCGAACAATCCGGCCAGCCGCACCGGGCTCGGGTACGTACAATCTGACGTACAGATACAGTATCAGGCAATCAATGAGAAATTCATTGTGAATGTAGAAGGTGGCCAGACTGTTCAAGTGTCTCGGCAGACGCTTCCCAGCGGGCAAGCTACCTAGATAGGAGTCACTCATGTCGCTCACCACATTTTCGATCGGTCGAGATACGCAGCTCGTCATTATGGGACCTGCCGGCCGGGTTGACCTAGCACATGTCACGAGCTTTGAGAGCCGACAAAACACTCAGTCTGTTCGTGTCAATCGAATTGACGGTACCCAGCTCGGCGCGGAAATCCCCCGAGGATGGGAGGGGAGTTTCGAAATTGAGCGTGGCAACTCAAATCTCGATGATTTTATTGCTGCTACAGAGCAACAATATTTCGATCGCACCGGGCCTTCTGTCGGCACAATGTATCAGTATGTGACGGAGACCAACGGCTCCACGTCAACGTACCAGTACGACGGAGTGGTGTTTCGGCTTGCCAATGCCGGTGTGTGGAAGGGCGATGTCAGCGTCAAGCAGAAACTTGAATTCTTCTCTGTTCGTCGTCGGAGAGTCTAAGAATGACCCCATCTCAGGCGATTCTGGCAGCCGCGCAACAGGAATGGGAGATCCGAGATAGCTTGGATAGATCCATAAAAATCCGTAAGCTGACCGCCCTTGATACATTGAGGTTATTCAAAGCCGCAGGTCCAGTCCTTTCTCAGAACGAACCCTGGATATCAGTCGCATCGTTGGCAACGTCTGTTGTCGAAATCGACACTATTCCTGTGCCGACCCCGGCCAGCGAGAGTCAGATCGAGGCGATGGTCGCAAGACTTGGCGACGAGGGGCTTTCGGCCATTTCCGACTTCTTGGATGCGAATACCGAAAGGGCGACGTCCGATCGTTTGGATAACCTGGGAAACTCGCCCGGCACCCTGATCTGATCGACTGCTTGTACTTGGTCAGGAACGGGGTGCCCTTCGACGTCGCCTTTGCTCTGCCGTCCGACGACCGGCTGGCTTATGTCGTAGCACTGGGAACATTGGACGGAGAACTCTTCGACTGGTCGGCCCTGCGGTGGGTACGAAGTGAGAACGAGCAATTCTGAAACGGGCCCCGCTAGGTAAATCAAAAAGTCCCTGACCCGAGTTCATTTTCTTACGAAACCCCAATTGTGAGTGCCCATGGCGGATAGCAATCGACGTGCAGCGGGCGGTCGCCACACACTGACCGGCGCGATCATCCGCCCGCCGGGCCAGGGAAACCGGATGGGTACTTGGGCGGGCGCCGCTAGGCTATCACGCCGCCTAGGGCTTCGCATGGGACCCGCTAAACCTTTTGCCCCGTCGGCGACGCGCGCCGACGCCAGAGGCGGGTCTAGGAGGTTTCCGACAAAGGGTGGAGCGATTGCCTATCGTAATCACGCTACAGATAAGCCCTATCTGCCTGGGTCTCGACCCCGAACCCCGAGTCCTGGACCCGCACACGAAGTCAGTGTCCAACACAGAGCGATATCCGAACTGTCCTCACAAAGCGGTACCAGACCTCGTTCGCCGCCATATGAGGATATCGGATCAGACTTCGGATCGGCACGGCATTTGGGCTCAAATGAGGAGAGCGCTACTCCGGTTCGCCATGCTCCAGCCCAAGCCTTAGCTACCGCACGTCGGCCGGCGAGGGCGGACGCAATTAGTATACCAAGCTCGGAGTGGCGGAGTTACTATAACCGTGGCGGAGCGGTAGGTCTCCCGTGGAATGCCAATCGTCCTTTTGCGGACGGGGCTTCGCACCCTCCCGTGTTAACGCGCCAGGCGGCCGGCGCCATGGGCAACGAGAAGCCTTCGTTCGCTCCGGTAGCGCGCGCAAGTGACCTGTCACTGGACCGTGGAATCATGGCGCCCTCATCGCGAATGGTCCGGTCGGACTGGGCACCAGCCACCAGAGAAAAAGCCGGGGCCACATCTGCTGACCAGGCCCCGACGCAAGGTACCATACACCTGGACGGAAACGCCCTTGGACAATGGATGGCGCGTCATCTGGAAAGAGTGCTCCTCCAACCGGAGCGAGGCCCGACGGCGCTTGATACGCGGGTCGTGCCAGACTGGCGAGCAGCGAATGCAGGCTACTAGGCTGACCCCTGCCAGGCCGCCTGTTAGTGGCTGTCGTCCGCCTGGCGCTGACAAAGTCAGATGGCAGATGCAAGAATATTGGCGATCGAGCGCCAACAGTCCACCAGAAATTTAAGGACATATCGTTCGTGATTCTAGGTGATATTACCTTTCGGGATTTCGAAATACCGCCAACAATTCAATTTGGAGGCAGTCAGCGGATCGCGATCCATCGTTTGGGCGGCGGGGGAAGGGTGATCGATGCACTAGGGAACGACGACGCCGACATTGAGTTTTCAGGCGCGCTATTTGGAACCGACGCCATTGAACGGGCATCTCAGCTTGCGGCGCTTTGCAGCTCGGGTAGGGTGATCCCCCTGGCCTGGGACGCTTATTATTTTTTGGTAGTCGTCAAAGAATTCAGTGCCGACTATAAGTCAGACCGGTGGATCCCTTATCGGTTGAGTTGCGTAATTTCGCCACCGGGTAAGCCGGTCGACTCCAGCGTCCTCCCATCGGTCGCGGACGCCATTATTGAAGATCTAAAGCAGGCGGCTTCGCTATTTCTGTCCGGTAGGTTGAAGTATGTCGACATTGCGACAACCTTGGCTCAGGCGGGTATTCCGGCGCGAAACTCGCAGGCTCACCTGGCCGCGGTCTCAGCGCTCTCGGAACTAGATGGTCAAATCGGTGTCCGTCTGATTGCCGCCGAGCAAGATGGAACCGCATCCAATCGTTTAGGATTTGATCTTGTCAGTCCGGCCGTTGATAGGCTTGGTCTAATGGTTGGCTCGACTAGAGCCATGGCAATTCTGACGACAGCGCGAGCATATACCCGCCGCGCTTTGGCGCGCCTCATATCTGGAAGACAATAGATGCGGGAAATTACAGTTGCAGGTGGCAATCTTTTTCAGATTGCTGCGGATTATTTGTCGGACCCAACCCAGTGGACCGCAATAGCTCTTCTGAACGGTCTGCAGGATCCGATGATCACCGGGATGGTTCGGTTGCAGATCCCGGATACGTCGGACGACCGGGGGCTCGGGAGTGGCCGATGACGAGAGCGCTGCGACGCGCGTTCCCCGCCCGAAAGTGGTTGTCGATGGTCAGGTAGCGACTGGCGCCATCGACGTGCGTGTGATGTCAACTAATTATTACAGTGCCGATTGGTTCCACGCAAGCTTTACATATGCAGGGGAGCAGACGCCCTCCATGGCTTATTGGGCATCGGTTGAGGGATGCGAAATTGACATTCAGTGCCGCCTACAGCCACGAGACGACTACCGCAGCCTGATAGAAGGTCGCGTCGACTCCGTCGTTATCGATCCAATCCACCGAATAATCCGGATAGAGGGACGGGACCATTCGGCTTCGTTGGTCGGCTCGTGCTCGCGAACCGCCTTTGCGAACTTGAATGCTGGGGAGATTGTAAGTCTCATAGCGCGGCGTAGTGGACTGGTTCCAGACGTACGTCCTACGAACGACCTGATCGGCCGCTTTTACGGAGGCGGTAACGCCGAAATGCTGATAGGGCACCACTCGAACAATATGACGGACTGGGATCTCATCGTTCATCTTGCGCGTCGGGAGGGTTTCGATGTCTATGTCAAGGGCAAGACCTTGCATTTTGGTCCCCCCGGGGGGGCGCACAGCAGGATATTTGCGATCACTGGGAAAGACGTAATCGACCTGAGATTAGAACGGTCTCTAGCTACGCCAGCGGACTCGGATGTGTCGGTTCGGTCCTGGAACTCGCAACTGCAACGGTCGCTTGGTAATGACCTCGCTGCTATGCCGGCATCTTTCTTCCAGAATTCTCTCAATTCCCAGGGAACCGCGCGACCAACGACCATGATTATGGCTCCAAACTTACGGCCAGATGATATTATCAGAATGAAACGAATGATGAGCCAGGAGCTTAGGCAACATCGTCGGACTATCGAANTGGAAATGCCTGGGGAGCTGGAAATGACACCCCGCTGCGGGATATCCCTTTCGGGAACCGGCTCCGCCTTTGACCAACGCTACGACATAGAGTCGGTTGATCGTCTATTTGGACCTGTCTCGGGGTATGTGCAGAGGGTTCGTGCACGGCAGTCTGACGACGGCCACGCTGCAATGCCTACAATCCGATAGGTGAAGATTATGGACCGCCTTGTGAATGCGCTTAAACTTCGGGCCAGCCGGTTGGACCTGCGATCGGCCCAGCCGAGATTTGGTACTGTGACGTCGGTAAATATCGACAACGCGACTGCCCGTGTTCTGTTGCAACCTGATGGGGTATTGTCAGGGTGGCTGCCTGTTCTTTCGTCATGGACGGGGGCCGGATGGGGCATGTTCTGCCCGCCGAGCCCGGGTGATCAGGTGCTGGTGGTGGCTCAGGAAGGCTTATCTGAGCACGGGGTGATCGTTGGACGAGCCTTTTCTGATTCCAATCGGCCTCCCGCGGTACCTGTGGGAGAACTTTGGTTGGTTCACAAATCCGGCAGTCATCTGAAACTCACGAATGATGGTTCGATCCGCATTAGAGGCGACCTGCATGTAGATGGAGAGGTCTTCGATCACGAGGGACCGCTTAGTGGCCTTCGCCACACATATAACCATCACCGACATACGGGCGCCGGCAATGGTTTGACTTCCTATCCAACGCCGCAAGATCCGGTACCATGACCGACGCTACCCATCGTTGGGGAGGCGATCTCGAGGTCGGTCCGACAGGCGATATTCGTGTGGGCGGAGTTGATGAAGTGACGACCCAAAGAATATTGAGGCGACTGTTAACCGGTCCTGGCCAGTATATCTGGCAGCTTTCATTTGGAGCAGGTCTGGGCGGTCTGGTCGGACGGCCAGCCGATCGGCGCCGTATACAGGCCATCGTGGCGATGCAACTCCTCCTTGAATCGTCTGTCTCTCGGGAGCCCGCGCCCTCCATCAACGTACGACCTGCGAATTCGGGCTCTCCCGGGACGATGATTGTGGAGATCAGGTACCGGAACGCTCAGAGCGGTCGGGAGCAGATGACAACCTTGCCAATGAGACTATAAGATGCAGTTGCCGATCCGAAGTTTCTCCCAGCTGATGCAGGATATGTCAGCTGTCCTTCAAAGTTCCGTCATCAAGCTCCTGGATCTTTCGCCAGGTTCCGTTCTGCGCTCGATCCTCGAGGCGAACGCGTCGGTTGCCCTATGGATCCAATTCCTGATTACCCAGATGTTGGAGACGACGCGAGCCGCTACATGTTCCGCAGATGATCTGGACTCCTGGGTGCAAGATTTCGGACTAAGTCGATTGCCCGCGAGCCAAGCCGTCGGAACAGTGGTTTTCTCTCGGTACGTAGCCACGAATATCGTAACGATACCTGCTGGTGTGCGGGTTAAGTCGTCCGACGGCAGTCTTACGTTCGAGGTGGTAGCCGACACGACAAATCGAGATTGGTCGAACGCGGAGAGCGCCTACGTTCTTCCGATCGGCATTGATCAATTGGCTGTGCCAATTTCCGCCCTAACTTTGGGGCCTTCTGGCAACGTTCAGGCCGGTATGATTACGCTATTGGCTTCATCCATTGTCGGCATTGACGAAGTTTCTAACCCCTATTCCTTGGTTGGAGGAATTGAAGCAGAGTCCGACGAGTCTCTTCGAAGTCGCTTTTTAGTTTATGTTAATAGCCGGAGCCGGGCAACGGCCGACGCCATAGGGTTTGCCGTGTCGAGTGTCAGGCAAGGACTTAGTTTCGTCGTACATGAGAATGTGGATGCCGCAGGTCATCCGCAGCTCGGAACCTTCGTCGTAACTGTAGACGATGGGAGCGGCACGCCACCGTCACCTTTGCTCGCGCTTATAGCCCAAGCCGTGGATGCCGTGCGCCCGATTGGAGCTCGATTTTCAGTGCGACCTCCGTCTGTACAACCCGTTGATATCACGGTACATGTTGACCTAATCGCGGGGGTTCAACTTAGCGAGATACGGGTGGAACTAGTTTATGCGATCGAGAGATTCGTCAATGGCCTTCCGGTCGGTGCCGGATTGTCGGTCACACGCGTCGCCCAGATTATATATCAGGCGAGTGCGAAAGTGGGCAACGTCAGTAGCATTACGTTAAATGGACTGAACCATGATTTGGTGGTGTCCGATCGTGGCATCGTCAAAGCCGGCCTGATTGCGATCATTTGAGATGATCGGAGATCGGGACAATATTGCAGCGCGTTTCCGGGATGTCATGCCTCCGGGGTGGTTCGATTCCGACACCCCAGTACTGGATACGCTGTTAGGCGCGCTCGCGGACCCCTGGGTTGGTCTTTATCAGATGGTCTGTTACTCAAAAAAGCAGACGCGTCTAGCCACAGCGACAGACGGATGGCTTGATCTCATTGCAACTGATTTCTTCGGACGACGCATCAAGCGACGCTATCGGCAGAGCGACGCGTCCTTCCGGGGCCTAGTGAGCAGGGAGTTGTTTCGAGAAAGGGCTACTCGGCAGGGTGTGACCCGGGCTCTCGAGGACCTCACAGGTCGCACCCCGATAATCTTTGAGCCAGGTCACACCGGNGATACCGGCGGCTATGGCTTTACCACCTCTGCGGGCAATCTTGGCGTGTACGCCTTCGCGTATGGTATGATGGGAGGTTGGGGCAATCTCAGCCTTCCGCTTCAGGTTTTTGTCACCGCGTTCAGGCCGGTGCGAGAAGGTGGATTGAACGGTGCGGGATGGGGTGGCGGTGGATACAGCAATGGCCATTCGTCCTATGCCGACCTGACTGTTCTTCAAGGTATGGTGACTGACAACGACATTAACGAAACGGTTGCCAACGCATTGCCGACGTGCGGTGTCGCATGGACAAGGATCATGGGTTAGCAAATGCCACATGATCAGAAGAGGATATGATGGATAGGACAATTGTATACCCCGGAAGCATACCGCTAGATACGGATCTGCTATCAATCAATCGTAATTCGATGATCGTGATTGGGTCTCTGGCGCAAGCTATTCTGGGAACGGACCCAGTGGTTGATGGGCTCAAATGCTCACCCACTACTCCGGCTTCGCTCGCGGTGAGTGTAGGGCCAGGTTGCATCACGCAATTTGGTATGGTCGACGCGTTGGAATATGGTTCNCTCCCTCCTAATGTGGCCAATACCATTGTCAAGATTGGCGTAAACCTGAACTCGACTTCGTTTGTTCTGACGCCACCGACCGCGTCTGGGCAATCGATCAACTACCTCATTCAAGCAGCCTTCCAAGAGGCTGACACAAGACCTGTCGTCTTACCATACTACAATGCGAGTAACCCGAGCCAGCCGTACAGCGGCCCATCGAATTCGGGCCTACCTCAAAATACAATTCGGGAGCAGAGGGTTCAGCTTCAATTAAAGGCGGGAATTTCTGCCAATACTGGAGTCCAGACCACGCCGCCGATCGATAATGGTTGGATAGGCCTACACGTGATTACGGTATCATATGGTCAAAGTTCGATCGATCAGGCCGCGATCAAGATCCTGCCAGCAGCTCCGTTTCTTGATATAAAACTGCCAACCTTGCGACCTGGGTTCGGTACCGGCGTGAAAACCTTTACCGTTTCCGGAGTCTTTGTAGTGCCATCTGGCGTAACCCAGGTTGAAGTAGAGCTGTGGGGAGGCGGGTCGGGAACATTTCCATCAGCACCTGCTATGCCAAGCGGCGGTGGGTCTGGCGGTGGTTATGCACGAAAGCGTGTCACCGGTTTGACGCCGGGACAGCTTGTGGAGGTTGCCGTCGGCCGGGGTGGCGATGCCGGTTTGGTGAGCGGCGTACAGCCCAGTGGGGGCGGAAATTCCAGCTTCGGCACGTATGTGACCGCAACTGGCGGTGCTCTGAATTATCTGGCTAGCCACTCGTTTCCCACATTTGGTGCAACGCCTCCGGGCGTCGGCGTCGGCGGTGACGTCAATTTGGGCGGGTCGGCGGGGCAGGTCGGCATGTTGAACAATGGTGGGATGGGGGGGGGCGCCCCCATGGGGG
>JGI1356J14229_10002275_pt1 | contig 15404 bp, 18 predicted proteins | sample Subgrocontami58m_FD_14229 | JGI IMG/M metagenome (IMG submission 14229) | reverse complement strand
GGCATAAACCAAATAGAATATCTATTCATTTGTGGTAAGAAGTATTGAGCCCATAACTCTATATTATCATCTATTTACCTCTGTTATAATCAAGCTAAATGCTTTATTGGATTATTTTGATAATTGCAACAGCAATCACGTCAACCGTTTTTTATACTAAGAGCAGATATACTGGAACAAAAAAAGTTTTGGGGCTTTATTCTGCTCAATTTTTTAACCTGTTTATAGGAATGCCTATAGTAATGGTGTCCGTTATAAATATAGTACTAGGGGTTGCAAGTCGACCAGAAGTTCAAAATTTATTTACATCTACAAGTGTAATATTATCTTTCATAATAGCTTCATTAATTTCTACTGGAATAGGTATTGCTATTCACTCTACTTCAACCAGCGTTTATGAGGCCTTCCAAAAAAGTGAACACAATGATAAGGCGTATCTAACCAACGAAGTTTTTCATAAATATCTTAGTCACGAATTTGCGAATGTTGGAGCAATTTGTTTGATTATATTTATAGGAATCCTGGAAGTAAATCATCCCGCGCCAAATCCTATTTTCTCTTTGGGAATAGCAGAATTATTTGGCCTATTAATAGGCGCGATAACTTCTTTCTCAATTATTCAGGGAACTTATGTTGGATTAAGTTTACTAACATCATTTTGGAGAAGCTTGCTTATGTCAGTGGCTATGTTTCCAATTTATGGTTTTGAAAACCTCCAAAATCACCCACTAAGCGTGGCAATGCTCACAAGCGTTACTTTAATATTTATTTTGCTTCTACTCTTTTCTTTAGCAATACTCTTTACAGAAGGACCTAAAAAGAAATTAATCAAAATTCTTTTTCCGAAAGAACACCAAGTAAGAAAATTGTTTCATATGTAATGACTATAAAAAGATTTTTCTGTATATCGCTTCCTTACATTATCAGTTTAATTTTTATTTCCGCTATTGATAGATCTGCAAATATAGATTTATTTGGAATTTTGGTTAGAACAATTATCTCAGGAACTGTCCTGCTTTTATTTTTTGCTTTTCTCTATTCAATCTGGCTAGACAACAAAAAGATTGGATCCGACATGAAGTTGTCAGATTGGATAACTGATTATGCCCACCTAATAAAGGGTGCTACTTTAATGTTTTTATATCGCAAACCGCCAAGTCATTATTTAAATTATATTCTTGAAGGAAAAGTTCCGGTCATAATTTTACCGGGGATATTTGGCACCTGGTCATTTCTCAAACCATTAGGAGACAAGATCTCATTAGAGGGTCATCCTGTCTATATAGTTCCGAAGTTGGGTATAAACATTTCTGATATTCCGTCATCGGCAAAAAGGGTAAGAGAATTGATTGATGAAGAAAATTTTAAAAATGTTGTTATCATAGCCCACAGCAAAGGCGGTCTAATAGCAAAATATATGCTTGCTTACGACAACAAAGATAATTGCATAAAGGGACTTGTTTCTATTGCAACTCCTTTTTCTGGGTCAGCAATGGCAGAGCTTTTACCGTTCTCGCCACTAAGAGAATTAACCCACAACAGCGATGTGGTTAAACGACTTATTGGACAAGTCTCGGTAAATAAAAGAATAATTTCGATTTCCCCATCGGCAGATAATGCAGTTTGGTCAAAAGAAGGCAGTTTCTTGGAGGGGGCACTGGACAACATAACGGTTTCGGCTAAAGGGCATCACAAAATAATCTATGAGAAGAGAATTGTCGATGAAGTTATAAACTCTATTGATAGATTATCTAAAATTGAGATGGATTAACCCGCATGTTGATACTTGCAATCGAGACATCTTGCGATGAGACAGCGATTTCTATAGTTAAAGCAACTGGAAAGAAAATCCCTAAGTTTGAGGTTTTAGAAAACTCTATCTCCTCACAAATAAAAATCCACAGACCTTTCGGAGGCGTTGTCCCAAGCCTTGCTAAGCGCGAACATATTAAAAATCTGCCAATAGTTTTAAGGAGAACTCTCGGCAAAAATTATGCAATGAAAGATATTGACTTAATAGCTGTAACTTCCGGTCCGGGACTCGAGCCTGCGCTTTGGACTGGAATAAATTTCGCTGAAGAATTGGCGGAAAAATATAAAAAACCCTTGCTTGGAGTTAATCACTTGGAAGGTCATATGTATTCGCCGTTAATTGGGCTAAATGCGAGATCAATATATCCAGCGGTTGGACTCATAATAAGCGGGGGGCACACAATTATCGTAATTCAAAAAACATTAACTTCTTGGGAGAAAATTGGAGAAACAAGAGACGATGCGATCGGTGAAGCCTATGACAAGGTGGCGCGCCTTTTGAAACTCCCCTATCCTGGAGGACCGGAAATAGAAAAAATGGCGTTAAAAGGAAATGGTGATGCAATAAATTTTCCAAGACCGATGATTAACTCAAAAAATTATGATTTTAGTTTCTCGGGCCTAAAAACCGCTATTCTATATTATCTTCGTGATAACCCAAAATATAATAGAGCGGATGTTGCAGCATCTTTCCAAAAAGCGGCTATCGAAACAATTGTTAAAAAAGCGACTCGTGGAGCAGTGGACTATAAAGCTAAAACGATTTATATAGGCGGAGGCGTTGCTGCCAATATTGCGTTAAGAACACTACTTAAAAATGAAGCTAAAAAAATAAAGGTTAAGTTTTTAATTCCCGGCAAGGGACTTAGCACGGATAATGGAGCGATGATTGCGGTAGCGGCTTACATTAATTTGATAAATAATAAATCTCATCCCTCAAATACGAAATTAGAGGCTGACTCTAACTTAAATCTCTAATATTCTCTATAATCTTAATAATGGAGCCAAGGTATGACCACACATCTATTGAGAAGAAAATTTATGAGATTTGGCAAAAATCCGGGTTTTTTAATCCAGATGTTTGCGTTGAAAAAGGGGTTACTAAAAAATCTGCTAAATCTTTTTCAATAGTTTTGCCTCCACCGAATGTTACGGGAACCTTACATATGGGTCACGCCGCTATGCTTGCAATTGAGGACATTATGATTCGTTATGCAAGAATGAAGGGCCTTAAAACGCTTTGGCTTCCCGGAACAGACCACGCCGCAATCGCAACCCAAGCAAAAGTAGAAGATATTTTATCTAAGAAAGAAGGTAAAACAAAATATGATCTTGGACGAGAAGGATTTTTGAAACGAGTTCAAGATTTTGCAAAAGAAAGTCACGACACGATAATTAATCAAATAGAAAGAATGGGTGCTTCTGTTGACTGGAGTAGAGAGGCATATACATTGGACGAAAAAAGGAGTTTAGCCGTAAGGACGACCTTTAGAGAAATGTATGAGGCCGGTCTTATATATAGAGGAAATAGAATAATTAACTGGGACCCAAAAGGAAGAACGACTATCTCTGACGATGAAGTAGAGCACAAAGCGGTTAAGGGGAAGCTTTATACATTTAAGTACTCAAAAGACTTTCCGATATCAATAGCCACGACCAGACCAGAAACAAAATTGGGAGACACCGCTGTTGCTGTTAATCCAAACGACAAAAGATATAAAGCTTATATAGGAAAAGAATACGATGTAAGTTTTGTTGGCGTACCATTAAAAATAAAAATTGTTGCTGACAAAGAAATTGATATGAAATTCGGCACTGGCGCAGTTGGAGTTACTCCGGCGCATAGTTTTGCAGACTGGGACATTGCCCAAAGACACAATCTTCCATTGGTTCAAGTTATAGATGAGCGGGCACGGATGATAATTGATAATCTAGATTTTAAAGACAAAAAAACATTAGAAGCGAGAGAGATAATTGTTGAGAAATTGAAATCGCAGGAGCTTTTAGAAAAAGAGGAAGAGATTGATCAAAACATCTCAATTGCCGAGAGAACTCACGGAATTATAGAACCCCTTCCAAAACTTCAGTGGTTTATTGACGTTAATAAACCGTTCACGGCAAAAATATCCAAAATTATCGGAATAAAAAGTGGAGACAAGACAACATTAAAGGAGTTAATGCGCAAGACCGTAAAGAACGGTCAGATTGATATACTTCCAAAAAGATTTGAGAAAGTTTATTTTCATTGGATAGAAAATCTGAGAGACTGGTGCATTAGTCGCCAACTATGGTTTGGTCACAGAATTCCTGTTTGGTACCATGAACCTATATGCGTCCCTATTCCTGGGCGAGAAAAAGAAATTGAAAAGTGTGAGGAAATTGTGGTTGGACAAAAAATAGAGAAATGTCCTCACTGTAATGCTAAGTTCGTTCAAGATGAAGATACATTAGATACTTGGTTCTCTGCGGGTCTTTGGACTTTCTCTACTTTAGGGTGGCCAGAAAAAACAGATGATATAAAAACGTTTCACCCAACAGATATTCTTGAGACTGGTTACGATATTCTTTTCTTTTGGGTAGCAAGAATGATTCTTATGACAGGATTTTTATTAGGAGATATTCCGTTCAAAAAAGTTTATTTACACGGACTTGTCCGAGACAATCAGGGACGAAAAATGAGCAAGTCTCTGGACAATATAATCGACCCATTAGACTTAATTGAAAAATATGGAGCTGATGCTACTCGCCTATCACTTATAATAGGCGCGGGGCCTGGAAATGATATGAAACTTTCAGAGGATAAAGTTAAGGGTTATAGAAATTTCACAACTAAAATATGGAATGCGTCGAGATTTGTAATTCTGAACTGCCAATCTGGAAAATCAAGAATCCAGCTAACTGTTAAAGATAGAAAGTATATAAAGAATCTAGATAGTATAAAGAAAAAAGTTGAGGGCTATATTGAAAAATACGATTTCAATAGGGCTGGAGAAACCTTATATCACTATTTTTGGCATGAATTTGCAGACAAAATAATAGAAGAGACTAAACCACGACTTTTGAGCGAAAATAAATCTGACAAAGAGTCCGCACAAAAAACACTTATAACGATTCTTACTGAATCTCTAAAAATGCTTCACCCATTTATGCCTTTTGTAACAGAAGAGATTTGGAGCCTTATCCCAGAAAAGAAAAATCTACTGATTGTTGAAAAGTGGTAAACGATCCATTAGTTTCCTTTGTTTTTGGAATATTGCCATCACTTTTTTGGCTATTCTTTTTCTTGCTAGAAGATAGAAAAAAACCAGAACCAAAGAAAATGATCTCTAAAGTTTTTATGGCTGGCGCAATCTTGGCCGGTGTTGCAGCATTTGCGCAAATTTATTTAAGAACTTTTACCATTAATTATTTTCCAGAATATTCCTTTGGTTCACTTGCTATATTTGCGTTTATTGAAGAGTTGGCTAAATTTTTGGCGGTTTATTTATTAGTCTACCGAACAAAGTTTTTTGACGAACCGATAGATGGAATGATTTATATGATAACAGCTGCAATGGGATTTGCCGCGCTTGAAAATATAATTTTCCTTTTTGGAACGACTGCTATTATCCAAACAACAATTTTAAGATTTGTAGGAGCGACACTTCTTCACGCAATGGCGTCAGCAATTTTAGGTTTTTATTTATCGAATAAAAAGTTGCTGCTTGGTTTTATTTTAGCAACTTTATTACACACAATATTTAATTTCACAATATTAAATATTCCTGGGAGTGAATTGTCTTCAATTTTGCTTTTAGTTATAGCTGGGTTTTTTGTATTTAATAATTTAAATATTGAAAAATCAAGGAAGCTTTAAAAAGTGTAAGCGGCTCCTCTGGTGGACGAGGAGCCGCTCTTCGTTGCGGGGGCTCTGCGGCGGCTGGGTCCACACGGATAACCCTCCGGCATTTTTAGCTTCACCTTGGGCGAGAAAGAATCAATTCCGCGATCTGCTGGTTGAAAAGGATAAGATCCCGTTCGTTCACACCAGCCTCAACGACCTCGTCGAAAAGCTTCATCAACACAGGCATGATCTGGTCGTCCAGATCACCGCCCTCCGGAGTCCACTTCGACAGCCGAGAGACGACCGCGACGGCTACGTACTCGATACGCTTCTTGAACGGCGGACCGACCGTTTTCTGTCCCAACCAGTTCACGATGATGTCGTCCGCCTTGTAACGATGAGCCTCGAGATCGCCCAGAGGCCCAATGCCGAACCTACGGAACTGCTTATCCACCTCTTCGTGCAGTTCCTGCCGCAGACGCTCCCCCTCAGGCGTCTGCCCGCTTCGCACTTCTCGTGCCTCCTTTCCATTCCCCTATTCACTTATGAGGAACTGCCCTAATTATCCAATAAGATAACTCTGAGTCAACGGTCTTAGCTATTTAGTAATTTGGTTAGTTTGGTTATAATTAATCAAATGGCAGACGACAAACAATCTAAAACTGGTATTTTAGAAAATACTGAAGGGCAACTTACAGTCGACGTTTATCAAACACCTGAGGCAATAATTGTTGAAGCGACACTAGCTGGAGTAAAATCGGGTGATCTAGACATCGATATAACCAGCGAATTGATTACGATAAAAGGTGAAAGGAAAAGAGATGTCGAAGTTTCTGACAGCGATTATTTTTATCAAGAATTGTTTTGGGGCAAGTTTTCAAGATTAATAATTCTTCCAGAGGAAATTGATACTAATAGCGCGGAATCTTCAATGAAAGATGGCGTACTTATAATAAAACTACCAAAATTAAAAAGGGAATCTGGAAGTAAAAAACTTCGAATTAAAACTGAATGATAATAGACCCCGCTAAATGCGGGGTCTATTTATTTTCAAGAATTTTAAAAGGGACGCGGGGCGGTCAAAATCCTTCGACCGCCCCACCCTCAAGCACCGCCTCGACCAATCGGCCGAGGAGGTATTCGCATTTTTCGAAGAACGCTCGCATCGTACACTCCCTTCCACGCACGAGTTAGTTAATTTATAGGATTTATAAACAAGAAGGTCAAATTCTGGTGCCCAGGGTGGGAGTCGAACCCACAAACCCTTTCGGGTCAAGGATTTTAAGTCCTCTGCGTAAACCATTCCGCCACCCGGGCAGTTACCCTACTTTAACAGATGATCAATGAATTTCTCAAGAGGAGTTCGCCAGTCTACCTCCAATTGAGAATACAACAGTTTAATTAACTTCTCTTTCTGAGCGTTTAATCTTCTTTTACTAAGCTGAGCAAGCTTTCGGAATATCCGTCTGTCCTGGGCTTTATCCAAAACATATGGTGTTCTTGGTTTAGGTGGAAATTTCATGGGAGGCCACGATGGGACTTGCACCCATGAATGGCGGTTTTGCAGACCGCTGTGTTAGCTACTTCACCACGTGGCCATTACTACTTGCCCATCCAACAGAGCCTGTTGGATGGGCAGTACAATTAGTCTACCCCCACACCAAAAGAGTAATCAAGCGNCTTAGTAATAAATCACCGCTTTGGTGTGGGGGTCTATTTTTTTAATAACAANTTTTCAACNTCCGCCGCTTTGGCTAATCCATAATCNATATGAAANTCTATTCNCGGNATCGGCTTAATATTCAATTTTCTATTTAATAAGAACTGAAGATGTCCGGCAGATTTTGTTAAAATTTTAATTATGTTTTCGCTAGAGCTTGTAGGTATAACGCTTATATTTATTTTTGCGTGTTCAAGATCATCAGTCACTTGAACATTGCTAATGGTAACGAAGTCGCCAAATGGAAGATCCATTTCTTTGATTATTATTTTCCCTAACTGCTCTTGTATTAAGCCGCTTATCCTAAGCGGACGAAAAGTTTTCATTAAACTAAAGACTTAATAATATCTCTCGGGCTAATTTTAACATCGCTATCAATCAAAATTCCACACTCATTACCAGCAACGACTTCCGATATATCTTTCTTGCCTTCCTGAAGATTAACTATCTTTCCAATTCCCAAAATTTTATCCCCTCTAATAATTTGTATTTCAGAACCATTTTTTACTAACCCGTCTATAACTTTGCCACCGATAATTTGACGATTATCCACGCCACCGAATATTTTTAAGACTTGTAGACTGCCATTTATCTCTGGTCCGATTTTTTCCTTAAGGTAGCTTTCTAATTCTTCTACTAATTTGTAGATGATGTCTGATGAGAAGATTTTAATACTATGTATTCTTGCTAAGTTTTCAGCTGATTTTGATATTTTAACTTTGAAGCCAACTAGAACACTTTCGGTACTTATTGCGTTTTGAATATCATTATCAGTTATCTCTCCAGCCGCTGAACCTTTCATGTTAATAAACTTTTCGGTAAGTTGCTTTAACACTTCGAGGGAGCCAGAAGTATCCGCTACAATAAATGCGTTTAATTTTTTTTCATCATCATCGCGACTATTAGGACTAACTTTTCTCGCAACTTCCAAACGTATCTCTTCAATATTTATATTTCCTGCCAGAAATTCTTCACCAACTTCAGGAAGAGCTTCGAATCCTAATATTGATGCTGGCGCAGAGGGCGTTAATGTTTTACTTCTTTCTCCTAAAAAGTTTTCTAGACTCTTAATTTTCCCAGAAGAACTTTTTGTAGCAATTGCATCCCCCTCTTTAATGGTGCCGTTTTTCAAAATTATGTTAGCCGTAACACCTCTTCGGCTATCTTTATTGGCTTCTAATATATATCCGCGAGCAACTGCTTCAGGGTCATATGAAAGTTGCTCAAACTCACCAAGAAGTAAAATCAAATCTAAGAGCTTATTTATTCCATCCCCCGAGATAACAGAGACCGCCTCATAGCTTATATTTCCCCCATATCCTTCAAGTAAAACTCCGGCGGTTAAAAGTTCATTTTTAATTTTTTCTAAATTGGCGTTCGGTTTATCAACTTTGGTAATTGCAACAACAAATGGGGTTGCGCTCTCATTTAATATTTTTATTGATTCTTCTGTTTGCGGTTTTACTCCCTCGTCAGCCGCTATAACAAGAATGGCAAGATCGGCAATTTTTGCTCCTCTTGATCTCATTTTGGAAAATGCCTCGTGACCCGGAGTATCAATAAAAGTTATTCTCTTTCCATTGTGTAAAATCTCATAAGCTCCAACGGATTGAGTAATACCGCCGGCTTCGCCTCTTACAACATTAGTTTTTCTAATGTAATCGAGGAGTGATGTCTTCCCGTGGTCAACGTGTCCAACAACGACCACAACTGGCGGTCTTTGTACAGAATTTGTATCTTTTTTAGGCTCCATTGCTTTGTAAAACTAGCAAATTAATGTTATAAATACAAGCGATTTTATCGATATGGAGAGGTGGCTGCCAGCCCGAGGCTGGTCAGCCCTGGGCTGAAGTGGTCAACAAAATGTATTACGTTTATATAATACAGAGTGACATAACTGGAAGACTTTATAAGGGATCGACTAGTGATTTGAAACGAAGATTGCGAGAACACAATCATGGCAATGTATCATCTACTAAGTCTGGAATTCCATGGAAACTAATCTACTACGAAGCCTTTACAAACAAGATTGACGCATTGAGAGAAGAAATATTTCTGAAATCAGGAAAGGGTAGAGATAGAATTAGATATTTACTCGAACATGTGTTAAAAGTTTAATAACGGAGAGGTGGCTGAGTGGCCGAAAGCGCCTCACTGCTAACGAGGTAAGGGCTTTAAAACCCTTCGTGGGTTCGAATCCCACCCTCTCCGCCAGTACATAAAAAGCATACCCTTGTGGTATGCTTTTTATGTACCTTGAGGTGAGAATTCGAAGAACGCAAAGTTTGTAACGAGCGAAACGAATTATACAAACTGCGGGGCGGTCTGCGAGCCCAAAAATAAATGAAGCAGGGCGGAATATTATTTTTGAGGACTTGTAGGCGAATCCCCGCCTGCCGATAGGCAGGTCTCACCCCCCCCCGCCAGATGTCCAAATTAGAACCCAAGCAAAATAAGGGTTTTTCTGATAAAATTAGCTAAACAATATGGATAGAGCAACATTAAGTGAAAAATCGTGGTATCGAGCATTAAAGGTACTTTTTGTACTCATATTTTTACTTGCGCAAGGATTTGGCTTCTTGATAACTTATAGTATTACAAGCGAAAAAGTCTCTTTCGTAAAATGTGATAATGGTAAAGAACTTAAAAGTGATCTTTCCTTTTTTACCGATGAAGGAAAGCTAGATTTTTTCAAACAGTGCGACATCGTTGATTATTTTTTGGGCAAGACAGATATAAAGGGTGTCTTAAATGACGATCAACATAAACAAATCGCTACCACTATTTTACAAATGGAATCACAGAATACATTGGAATCTGAAATTCAGCTAACTGTTGATAATTTTAAACTACAGTATGCTGTACCAAATACTGATCATAAGAGTTATACGACCGAAGAATTAAGTAAACAGTTTGGGCATGACTTTACTGATACTTTTAAGGTAGGGGATGTTAATTGGGTTGCTAATTTTACTTTTGACTACAAAGACAAGTATTCTTCCGCGATGAAATTAATTTACTATATTCTTTCTTTCTTCATTGTCAGTGGTGTATTCTGGCTAATCAGCAGGACATTTTTCTATATTTTTGCAAAGGAAAAATTCCTGAAATTTCCAGTGAAGTAAATCGTCTAATATGGTATAATCCCAAATATATGAAAAGCATCAAATCAAAAATAATCTCTAAAGTAGCTTCAAAAAAGGTTTTGAGGCAAAATGCCAAAGCTTTGAAATCCTACAGCTTCTACAGGGAAACCTCCGACCTTATTGATCGGGCTGATATTGCGTTGGGTAGAAAACCAGCTTTTAAGGTGGCTAACGGCTCAACAATTAATTTTGAAATTAACCAGTATGGAGTCGCCTCAACCACAGCGTAAAAAATTTAAGACAACGCAAGATTGGCACGATTATTTTGGTGCCGCGCAACAAGCGGGACAACCAATAACCACAAAGGACTTATTTGCACTTCGCAAGGCTTGCTACGAGGAAATCGAAAAACATCGTGGCCGTCCACTTTTAATTTACGCTACGAAATTTTTAGAAGGCGTTCCGCAAGGTGCGCCAAACTCTATTGATTTGTCCGATGTGGACGGCTTTACCGATCTAATCAATTCAGTAAAAGGTAGCAAATCAATCGATGTTCTCTTGCATAGTCCGGGTGGTAGACCAGACGCAACGGAGCGTCTTGTTTGTCTATTGCGTGATAAGTTTGAAGAAATAAATTTTCTTATTCCACACTCTGCCTATTCGGCGGCCACGATGTTGGCTTTGTCTGGCAATTCTATCGTTATGCACTCTAGCGCAATTTTAGGGCCAATAGACCCGCAAATAAACGGGGTTCCAGCTCGTTCCATTAAGCGAGGTTTTGAAAAGGCAAAAGAGAGAATTGCTAAAGAAGGACCCGAAGCTCTGCCCGCCTATATTCCACTCATTGAAAAATACTCGCTGGAACTTTTAGAACTTTGCGAAGATTCAGAAAAGTTATCAAAAGAGCTTGTTTCAACTTGGCTCAAAAAGTATATGTTTAAGGGCGAGAAAAATGTTGATAAAAAAATCAAAAAGGCGGTGAGTTATTTTTCTGACTACGATACACATTTGATGCACTCACGCCCTTTACCAATGGATAAACTCACCGCCTTTGGTTTGAAAATTGAACTTGCCGACGATACGCTTCAGGATTTACTTTGGGAGTCGTACATTTTACTCAATGGATTTTTCAATGTTAGTCCGTTTGTAAAATTGTACGAAAGCACGCATGGCGTATCGTGGGGCAAGCAATTTCAACAGATTTTTATTGGACCACAACCCCAGCAACAAATCAAACCGAAACAGTAGCCTAAATCATAGCCGCCGAATTTCCGAAAACCCCCAGTCAGAAACCCGCCCGCATTCCTCCCCAGACCCCTCCTGCGGGCGGGAAATCAGCCGAGGCAGGGCAAATCCAAAACCCCAGAAAAATAGTTTGTCCTGCCGAGTCCGCATTAGTTTTCAGGGTTCTCCGCAAAATGGGTTCTGACTTTTTCAAACAAACACCACCCAAAGAAAAACGACCATTCAGATGGTCGTTTTTATAAACTTAGGATTGCCTTCAGGAGACTGTATTTCCGCTTTTGGTACGCGGTCGTCCAATCAACGGAAATTTTTACGAATCCTTTTTCTTCCAGCAATTTGCCAATGCCCGGCAAGTGGGCGGCGCCCCAAATGGAAACAACGTTGTTCCCCTTGCGAATCTCTTCAAGAATTCCTCTCGCGGCGATTTCGTTCCGCCAGTCAAGTATGAGCCCAAGAAATTTTTTCTTGGACGGGATTATCCGGCACATTATCTTGGCAACTAAGAACGTGGCGGCGGCCTCGCTAAACATTTTGTTCACCAACCACTGGATTGCCGGTCTGCTGGTTTTCTCAATCAGTTTTTCCACCTTCTCGGCTTCGGAAGCAACCATCATTCCTTCCTTGATAAATTTTTGAAAGAAAACTTTACCTTCTACGTCGTTGCAAATCCACGACGGAAGCGCGTAAAATACCAGATCCGTGTCAAATTGATACTGAAGAGACATTGCCTCCGCGATTTTTTGGTGCGAACTCCGATAGACAAGCAATTGTTCGTGGAATTCTTTCTCGATTGGATCGAGTGTTTCCACTTCCTCCGGTTTGATTCTGACGAACTCATAAAGTATTTTGTATCTTCCTTTTTCTTCCAAAAACTTTGCAATGTTATAAATATCTTCAAAATATGCCTTTTCCGCAATATGAGTCATGCCTATCAGCAAAACAATTTGCTTTGTTTCGGAATGCTCATAGCAATGACTTGGCGTTTGCAACGCGCCTTTGCAATTGCGGATTTCCTGAATGCCGATGAAATTCACCAGCTTCACAAAAATCTTCCAGCCAAGAAGCATCAATCCCCAAAGCGGAAAAGTTAAGAGCAGTGCAACGCGGACGGTCCAGCGAAGCATATGTTTTATCCTTTAAAAGAACTGTTATATCATACAACCTTCTGTACAAAAATCAATGCGACGTGCGCTATCTATAGGCTAATTCGTGCGAATTAGCCTATAGAGCAGAAAAATCATGAACCCTAATCTGGGGCTCTATTTTTGTCTTTTGAGTTTTACTCGCTCGTTTTCTGACAGAATTGACTTTCGGATTCGGATATTTTTCGGCGTCACCTCTACTAATTCATCCTCGCCGATATAATCTAAAGCGTTTTCCAATTCCATCTGGCGAGGTACATCCAAGACTTCCTGGACGCCAAAATTTTTGGTACGGAAGTTAGTCAGTTCTTTGGCTTTGCAGATATTCACTGCCAAGTCGTTGTCCTTGGCGTTCTCGCCAACAACCATTCCCCCATAAACTTCGACTCCCGGCCCAATAAAAAGCTGGCCGCGACTTTGCGCGTTAATAAGTCCGTAGCTGTTGGAAGCCCCTCCTTCGGAAGCAATAAGCGACCCGTGAGGATGGGAAGAAAACTCTCCCTTAAAATCTTCATAGCCAAGAAAAATACTGTTCATAATTCCCGTTCCTTTCGTAGCCGTCAGAAATTCGTTGCGGATGCCGATAAGACCTCTGGTGGGAATGGCAAAATCCATAAAAACAGTACCCCGATCGCTACGCATATCTTTCATAACTCCGAGGCGCTTCCCCAGCATTTCTATAATCACCCCGGAAAATTTTTCCGGGACTTCAATAGAAACTAACTCTACCGGCTCCATCTTTATTTCTTGCCCTGAGCTTGTCGAACGGGCCTTAAAAATTACCTGCGGCTTGGAAACTTCGAGTTCATATCCTTCGCGTCGCATTTTTTCAATAAAAATTGCCAAGTGCAATTCACCGCGCCCGGAAATTACCCAACGATCCAACGATCCGGTAGAAGCCATTTTCAAGGCAACGTCGGTTTCCAATTCCTTATCCAACCGCTCTTTCAGATTTCGGGAAGTAGTATATTGCCCCTCGCGGCCCGTAAAAGGCGAAGTATTGACGGCAAAAGTCATTTTTATAGTTGGCTCGTCAATTTTAATAATCGGCAAAGCCACCGGATTATCGGCATCGGCAATAGTTTCTCCGATGGAAATATCTGGAATTCCGGCCACCGCGACAATATCTCCGGCCATCGCTTCATCAACATCCACGCGGCTCAATCCATCAAAAAGCATAATGGAAGTTAACTGGATCTTACTGATTTTACCAACGCGGTTTATATGGACGGCGGACATTCCTTTTTTTAAAATTCCTGAATATAATCTGCCGATCGCGATTTTCCCTTTGTAATTATCGTAAACCAAATTCACCGTCAGCATTTGGAGCGGTTTAGAATTATCCATTTGCGGCGCGGGAATGTATTCAATAATTTTTTCAAACAAGGGCAGGACATTCGCCATTTTTTCCAAATCCGGTTCCAATCCCGCCTTGCCCTGAATCGCGGCGGCATAAATAACCGGAAAATTAGCCTGCTCGTCCGTAGCTCCCAATTCAATGAATAAATCAAAGGTTTGGTTCAGCGCCCACTCCGGACGGGCTCCAGGCTTGTCAATTTTATTTATAACAACGATCGCTTTATGCCCTGCCTGAATTGCCTTTCGCAAAACGAATTTTGTCTGCGGCATCGGACCCTCCTTGGCATCCACCAAAAGCAAAACACCGTCAACCATTCTCATAATCCGCTCCACCTCGCCTCCAAAATCAGCGTGGCCGGGAGTATCGACAATGTTGATTTTAATATCTTTGTACTTGATTGCCGCATTCTTGGAGAAAATAGTAATTCCGCGCTCCCTTTCAAGTTCGTTGGAATCCATAATCAAATCTTTTGCCGCGTCGGTTTTAATCCGGAAATTTTCCGATTGCTTCAAAAGCGCGTCAACTAAGGTAGTCTTGCCATGATCAACGTGAGCGATTATTGCTATGTTGCGTATTTGATTCATTGCGGTAAGAAAACAAAAATAACACAAAAGTTTATTGAAGTCAAGCTGTGCCCTCGGAGGGAATCGGACCCCCATCAAGACCTTAGAAGAGTCCTGCTTTATCCATTAAGCTACGAGGGCGTTATTATAATTCTAATCTAATGTATCCCTCTCTGACCATTTTTTCAATATAATCCTTTCTCTTGAGATTCTTTATCTTCCTTTCGATTTTTCGCGCAGATTCTAAAGAATCATATTCTTGGATTAACACTGGTCTGAAATTATGCATATTGCGAGTTGTTTGGGTGTGCCCTAGAGAGTGCTGTTTTGATCTTCGCCTTGGCTCATCGGTGCTACCAATGTAAAACTTCCCATTCTCGCTTTTTAAAATATACACATATCCCTTTTTAATCATAAATTCTCTATCCACTCCGACGCTCCGATTTGAATATCGGAGGTCGGAGAGCCGACCTTGCGTCGGCTTTGAGTTACGGGGGCCTGTCTACCGCCTGCCTGCCAGTCGGCGGGGCGAGCAAGCTAGTCGGGGTGCTAGGAATCCTTCTCCTCCGTCGCTTCGCGGTGCTTCACACATGCTCCGCTCCTCCTCCGAAGCCCGGGTTTTTCAAAAAGCAAAGCAGTTTGCTTCTTGAAAA
>JGI1356J14229_10002269_pt1 | contig 15421 bp, 32 predicted proteins | sample Subgrocontami58m_FD_14229 | JGI IMG/M metagenome (IMG submission 14229) | reverse complement strand
ACAATAGCCCCTTTTGTGACATGCGGACCTGAGGAACACCTCTGACAGAAAATACAAAATAGAGTTCGACAACTGGTAATATTTTAAGAAAATCTCAAGGGAGAGACCCCGGCAGGTCGGGGTCTCTCCCTGAGTTGCCCATTTAGGCTTTTACCGCTTTGCGCCCCCTGCGCTTTGGTTTACTTCCGGATACATCCTCCTTTACAGTTTCATTAACTTCACCAACCGGTTCCTGGTCATCTCCCGACTCACCATCTGTCGTGCTGGTCGGCACGTCGCCTGCCTCGTCAGTCGGCGACACCGGTTCTGCCGGCGACTCAGTCTTGGCACCCCCATCCCCGTCCCACTGCACAAACATAGGCATAACCACACGCGTGGATTTGGGATGTGACCATAGGCTAGGGTCGCCAGCTTTGTTCATAGATATGGTAACCTCGTCCTGCAGCGGGGATAGCCAGTTTTCCAGATATACGATGCTAAAGGCTATCTTCCCCGGGGCTGTGCATTTGGCTCCTATAGTACCGCTGCTGCTGCCATACTCCGCGGCTCTTGCGGAGACCTTAAGCTTTTCCTCAGACCACTCCAGGCGGACTATACTGCTGCTTTCCTTTGCCAGCTTACCCACTGCCTTCAGGACTCTCTTGAGGTCCTCGGCCCATACGGTAACGCTTGATGTGAAGTTGGACGGGATTAGCTGACTGTAGTTAGGGAACGTGCCCTGGATGAGCTTGATGTGCATGGTCACCGTGCCGAAGTGTAGCTGGAGGGCATCGCTGTTATATTCCAGCCTTATCGGTCTTTTGGCCATAGCCAGTTGGGCCAGCGTCTCCACATTGGTCAAGTCCGGAGCCTTAGCTTTGCTCCACAGGCGTTCAAGAAGCCTTACAGCCTCCCTGGGGATAATAAGGGGCTTGTCGCCAGGCAGTTTACCCTGTATCTTCTCTACGGCAAGCTGGAAGCCGTCCGCGCCTACTGCCACCACAAACCCGTCTCCCTCCGTCGTCAGACACGCACCGTGCAGTACTGGCCGGGCATCCTCCTTAGCCGAGCAATCAAAGACTGTCACCAAGGCTTTAACCAGGGCGTCACCGTTGAGAACCACGTCATGCTCGAAATTCCCGCTCTCTATTGGCGGGAAGTCCTCAGCGCCTAAGGTAGTAAACTCAGCTTCCATGAAGCCTGCTTTAAGCTCCACGTTTTTCCCTTTGGCAGTTATGGTTACCGAGTGGTGGCCAGGTATGGTATTCAGGAAATCCTGGGCCCCCATTGGCAGCAACATCGGCTCAACAGCCTCCGGCAGGTCAACCTTTACTGCTATCTCCAGGTCAGTGGCCAGCGCTCTCCCATTACCCAGTAGCACGTACCCTATGGACTTGATCGTTGTCCTCTTGGGTGAGGGTACCACCGACTCCAGGAGCTTTAGCGCCTCTCTCAGTTTTGATACTTGTATTTCCATATTCTTATCACCTCCTTTCGGGCATAAATTTTGGGCTTAACCGCCCACGGAGCCCCACCAGCAACCTGCGCAATTTAGCAAACTACCACTATCCACAGGGAATGCCTGAGTGGATAGACTACTACTGGTAGGGCCGGCGTGGATGGTTAAAAAACTTCCTCTATTTCTACCTCATTTACATCCCAGTTTTCCTCAGGTACCTTTTCCTCCTTTTCGCCAATTACGGGTGTGACAAGTATGTTGATATCGTCAGTGCTCACCCCTTCCGGGACAGTCACTAAGCCGGATACGGTAAAGGTATATACGGGCATTCTTACCTCTTCAAAACATGGTTTTCTGGCCCGCAGCGACCTGGGGGTCCTTGGGCTTCGCAGTCGCTGCCACTGGCTGCCGCTGGGGAACGGGGGCTGGTGGTTTTTCCACCGGCGGCCCCTCGTACTTAGGATTCCTCGGGTTCGTTGCCCATCGTGCTCTGGCCAGTGTTACCAGGTTGGGTACCGCAGCCAGGGCGTCATCGAGAGTTGTATCCACGATGGTCTCCATCACAGGATCGCAATCCTTTTTGCTGACTCCGAGCAATGCCTTGGTTCCTTTCAAAAGGATGACTATCTTTAGTTCTTCGTCCAATTTCCACCTCCTTTATTGTTGCTTATGGGGACAATCTCATTCCAAAGAAATACCCTAACTACACCATTAGCTAATCTTACTAGCCAAGCATTATCGGGGTGAAGTTCAGCTCCGCAGGCTGGGCAGGAGCATCCCCTTCTATCCCTACCGAGAATAGTTGCTCTGATAGGGGTATATTCCCAAAGAGCGTAGCAGGCTAAATGCTTCTGGCAAATATGGCATATAGGTACTTCCTGTTCTCGCGAATCCACCTCAACTATTTGACCCTTGTGGAAGTCAATCACTCTTATTCTCCGACTCCTCGTCGTGCTGTATCTTCGCCGCCCAGTCCTGGGGGCAGGACATGTGTACATAGCCCTGGCGGAAATAGTAGACGCCCGCCCCGGAGAGGGCTACGTGCCCAAATCGCCCCTGCTGGTGTGGGGCTGGGTGCTCATACAGCTTTTTCGATTGCCACTTGTCTTCCATGGTTTTCACCTCCTTTCGGATTCTAAGTTGTCTGGGGAGGGCTATTCGGGTCACCATATCAAGGCCGCTCCCCTCCAAAACGTAGAAAGTTTGGCCCTGTTCCTTGCCCACTCTCAATACTTTGGCTTCCCTTTTTCTATCTGTGACTTCATCCCTGAACCAAACCAGATCGTCCTTTTTGAACATCTCATTTCTCCAGCATGTCAGCTATGAAGCGCACAGCTTCGGAATTATCGGCTACTTCTCTAAGAAGTTTTACCAGGTCTTGTTCACCCGGTTTGATGTCACCCGGGTACTTTTGTCCCGGTGTATAGGGGTCGTAATCAGGAATCAGGACAATGTCTGGCTCTATAGGCTCCACCGACTCGTCTACTGCCTGCTCCACAGGCTCTACCGATTCGTCAATTAACCCGCCCGGCATATCCTCGAACACATCTTTCAGCTCAACCTGATTAAAGTAACCGTAGACACCCAGGCGCATTCTCACGCGCAGCGGGGATCCGGGAACTCCACCAATGCCTCCCACAACCCCGTAGAGTCGAAGCCCCTGCTCGTCCTTGTCGTCCGTGCCGGAAAAGAACGCTCCCATCTTGCCGTGGGAGTGCAGGTCCAGCACCACGTTGTCCATGCGCTCGTACTCAACACTGATGCCGCTACCGACCTGAATTGGCGTTCTGAGACGATATTCCCTATCATAGGTTACGCATAGATAGCGTTCTTTGTCGGGCGCTGCCAGCATCGCACCCAGGGCCAGGTCAAGGAGGTACCGGGGGATTTTACCATGATGCAGATGGAACTCTGGCGCCAATGCTGGCAAGCCTCTCACGTCTGCTCCTGCTACCAGCACGCGTCCGCTGAGCAGGGGTGACTGGGCTTCGATAAAGAGGCCGTTGCCAGCAAGGATATAGTTAAAGTACGCCCCCTTGCGGCCCTCAAGCCAAATGCCTTTGTGCCCATGAAGGTCGTCGTGATATACAAGATATCCAACCATTGACGGCGGCTCATTGCCTATGTGTATAATTCGTTTTGGGTCCTCTACGGTCTGCGGTTCGGCACGGTCTATTTTGTCCAATAACCCGACGTAGTCCACATCCCTCAATTCTTTTTCGGCTTTGACACCAATCCAATGCCAACCATTGTTGAATATGTCCCAACCTTTGTACTTCGATGAATTTCCCATTATTATCACCTCCTTTCATTTATGTATTAAGTAACTGAGCGGCATGCCTGAAAGCCTGCTCACTATTCCGGGGTCTGCCGGCACCATTGAAAGCGATCCCGCTTCCATATCGATATAGGCCCCCATCCATGTCAGCTTACCGGTCAGAAGACGGTACATGAAATCTACGACCAGAGTGGCCATTACCTGGTTTATCGTCGGGCTCTGCTCATCTGCTTCAACCGCCCCGGCACAGTCAAGCCGGCGTACAGGTTTCTTGGCCGGCACCAGCAGGGATGGGAGCTGGAGACTGGGCATCGGCAGACTGCTCACCGTCTGCTTCCTTTTGTTGAAACCCCCACGCAGTCCTTCTACATTCTTGGCATTGCCCAGGAGCACCTGTCCGGAGTCCCGGCTATTGCCTGCATCCAGCCACCATCCCCCCCAAGACCAGTGTTTAGCCTGACTGATAGTCCGGCGGGCATCCGGGTTATCCACGTATCCAATAAGAATGCCCCGGAATGTCCTGTGTAGCCCACCTCCTGAATCCCCCCATGCCTCAGGTTCATAGGGAATGACGCTGTAGATTATCCTGCGGCCGTATTGCCTTGCCAGTCGTTCGGCCAGGGCCTGGGATTTATATTTGCCCACCTCTCCTCCAAAGAAATTTTGCCTGCGAAGATTGCGCTCTTCTACCTTGTCCATATCAATCAGATGCAGGAGGATATCATCTCTGAAATTACTGAGTAGCCTGCACATTGACTCCGCTACAAAGCTTCCTGTACCGCCGCAACCCACAATTAGTATTTCCCCTTCCGTATGGCTCTCTTTTAAATCAACTGTGTACATTTACATCTCCATTTCCATAAGGTCCTTGACCTGGCAATAGTCCACCAGGTCCTTTACAGGGAACCTTTTCTTCCCGTCGAGAAACTCCCACAAAAGAATGACGCTTTTGGGGAATTTACGGGAACGGCCGTTTAATTCTCCCGCCGGGCTAAAGAATGAAACGAAGAAGTTCTGCACCGTCTCACCAACGTTAGTGGGATACTTATGACTGCCCGCACATGAACGGCCGTCGGCGAAGATATTACACAGCGGCGCTTCGTAGACTTGATCAGTCTCCCCGGCCGGCATCTTTTTTACGGCAAATACAGACGGCTCTCTCCCTGGCCTGCAGAGAAAGATGAACCCGGGCATAGGTATGTTGAACCTCCGCGGGGGCGCCTTTATATCCCTCTGCAGGGCCACCTTCCAGATATCAGGCTTGACGTAGATTGCGGTAACCGGCCCGGCCCTGGTATTCTTCCACCAGAGCGTACCCGGCGGTAACAAGCCTGAGCAAAAAGAGAGCTCACTGGCCAGGGCATGGGATACATCCATTGCCGAGACTAATCTGGTCTCGACCTTATCCTCAGTAAAGATAGTCATCACCGTTGCCTGGTGATGGAAATCCAAACGTAACCTGAGCGGATCCGCAGGCACGCCCAGCTCCTCGGGTATTGCCCATTTAAATGCGGGCTTTTTAGTCATTGTCATCGTCATAGCCATCATCCTCCGTTATCTGGTCTAAGGGGCAAATATGGTCTTCCCAATTGTATTCAGGCGGGGTTTCCGCTTCAGTTTCAGTCTTCTGGGCCAGCAGGTACTTCAGGAGCTGACCGAAGTTATTGACCATATCAACCTCCACCCAATCCACGATATGGTCTATGGCCTGCCGGATCTTTACAACCTTCGGCCACTCCTCGGCCAGAGCTTTAACGTTGCGGTCTGTCCATTTAAATACCGGTTCTCCGTAGCCCTCCATGTAATCACAGTCAGCATAGTTGGAGTCCATGATGATACAGTTCGTCGAACCGCAGACCCAGTCGGCGAAGCTCCCCATCCCCTCATATATGGTTCCGTCTGTAAGCTTGTGCAGAGGTCCGGGCATCCAGCCTTTCTTAGGTATCGACTGCGCCAGCTCTGTGCCAACCATTTTCCCCACCAGGTCGAGCAGTGGTATCTTTATGTCTTCGGGATCCACTGTATCTCCGAGGTCATCCGTGTCCCGTTCATCACCATAATATGGGTAGACAACCAGCGACAGCAGCAATGTATACCCCGGTCGCAAGTCTCCCGGCTCATGGTAAACCGAATGGGACATCCCCATCAGTGTTACCGGAAGGGCGCGTACGAATTCCCCTAAAGTTACTTCATGGATGAATGGAGGCAGCGGAAAATACCTTTCCCCAAAGAGGTAAGCGAACCTGTATACCCGCTGCATTCTTCTCTCTGCCAGTATCTCCTCTTCATGCTCCGGGAGAAAGGCCCTGATCAATCCCAGGAACTCTTCTATGGTGTCAGTATTTGTGCAGAGATTAATTAGCTCGTTTAGCAGCGGCGGCGATACTTGCAGCTTTGCTGCCAACACTGACAGCGTCATCTTCGGCTTCGGCATATCAAGTACAGATGACTTATAACCCTCCATCATGTACTTGACGGCCGCCCTATTGTTTTCTTCTATAAGCTGGCAAAGGTCCCACAAGCTAGTCCTCCTTTACGGCCGGTACCCGGAGAAGGGCCTCTACCGCCCTGATGGTATGGGTCCCGTAAGCTTTAGCTTCGGCGACAGCCAGGTTAACCTCCGGCTGAATCGCAAGCAGTTCCTCATGGTCCAACTCTCCACCCTTCAGCCTTACCCGGTTGACCAACTCGATAATCAGAAGCTGCTTTTCCGGCACCTTCATCAGGGCCTGTACCACAAGGTCGGTGTCAGTTTTCACGCTTTTACCTCTTCTGGGGGATATAAACTACGCCCCTTTGCAGAATTTTCAGGAACCCAGCGGGGTCTTTGACCGATTGTCCGTCAGGGCCTGTTATAGTGACCTCTTCAACAACGACCTTATTCCCGGGTTCATGCCCTCCGAAGCAGGCATCCAGGGCGTACTTACCGCAAGTGAGCGGACTCAATAAATACTCACAAGAGCCAATGTAACGTCCATCCCGGGGGCCGGCGATATTCTTCAGGTGTTCACAGAACCGGCACTCGGGTACCGGAGCGTTCCCTTTTGTGCCTACGCGCCTTTTGAAGTCGTAAACCGTGTCATCTCCTTGTTTGGCCTCGATGACCTCGGCGTTGGCTAATTCCGGAAAAAATTGAGCCATGCTCTGGCGCACCTCGTCCGGAGTCATGTTAGGATCAGGGTCAGGGAATTGTCTCCCATCGTAAATAAACTTTCTCAAGGGTTGTCTCCTTTCTGATATAATATTTTTCTTATATTGGATAGAGTTACCTAGTCTCGTCCTTTTAGTCTCATTTCCAGACAATCATTAACTGCCTGAAGGGACTTTTTTAATACCTCACGGGGAATAACTATGGTTGCTATATGAGTCTCAGGGTAGTTTTTCAGGATGTCTTCCAGCGCCGTTCTCAGTTGTTTATAGTCCATACGCCTCCTTAGGAGTCTCCACCCTATAAGGATGAAGACATCGCCCACGATTGGGCTACCGGCGATCCTGCCGGCCTGATAATTGATAGGAAGGCGGTGAATTAACCCCTCCTCATTGACTACCATAGGCACTTTCTTCCCTTCAAAACTGACACGGACTACCTCGATATACCCGCCGACCCAGGCCTGCATCTCCTCGAGGGTAGGCTTCTTCTCCGGTGTGAGGTCCTGCCGAGTCCCATCGGCCTTGAGCAGAATTACCTTCTTTTCTGTAGCCATATTCTCCCTTTCAGAACATCGATTTCTGTTCGTATTTCTCCTGCACTATTTCGGCAGCCGGCTTTGCAGTAGCCTGGACTTCCGCGGCGGTGGCCAGCTTCCTTCGTTCCTTGCGAGCCTTAACCTTCCTGGCGCGGAGCCAGCGCTTGAAGTCGCGGAGCCTGGTCGTCTCATAATTTGAGAGTTCTTTCTGCTGTATATCCTCTGGCATCTGATGCCCCATCACCTTGTAGCCCAGGTACAGGTATATGCGGACCCACTCCGAAGGCATGGGGGCTTCCATAGTCCTTGGGTACATGTAGAGCACCGCCTCGATATCCAGCGCCTCTTCGATATCAGCTTTACCTGCTATACAGAGATTCAGATAGAGCAACCGTTCTATGGGCAAGCGTTCGAGAAGAGGCTTCGGCAGGGCATCTTTATCACTCCAGCCCGGGGTAGGAAAGACGATGATAGGGTCGCAGAGCGCACCCACCATTTCCTCTATCCAGTCTATCTTTGAGTTTTTGGGTACCTGCTGTGGTTCCGTTGACGGCGGGCCTATGTCCATAGCCGTCTGCGGGCTTTTGTTCATGTTTCTGATTCCTCCCTTTGGTATATAACCTCATAGCCCAGTACTTCTTTTACCAGGCCCTCCGCCGGTAGCCATTCGTCTTCATTCCTCTCTCCATCGCTGGCCAAACGTATTTGCTTGCCCAGGTGATGCTTCAGCACCAGGAGTATGGCGCAGACAACCTCGTCGTAGGGCTTCCTTGCTGTCTTGCAGAAGGCCCACAGGTAGCCGTCCTTATGAGGATGGCGGAGAGAATAGGGGTCGGTATTTTGGGGGAAGATAAAATCTTCATGACTCTCCTCTCCGACCCCATTGAGCGTTAGTGTTGGCTCCCCGAATTCCACCTCCAGGGCGATGCCCTGGGCTTGAACTGCAGCTACTAATTTCTGCGCGTCCTGCATGGCGGCCAACAGCTTACTACTATCTAAGTTAGGATCATGGCTCCAGTAATGTGTGTATCCCATCGTTATCACCTCCTTTCGTTCCTTGAAATGGGAAGCCCCTGGTAAAATACCAGGGGCTTAATGACATGGATGCAAGGGTGTTTATCCCCCCCTGCTGCCCGAGTACTCACCGCTGTGCTCCTCTACGACCTTCCCTTTGACGATACGCAGCACACCACTGTAGCCCGCGCCGGCTTCAAAATACTTAAGTTCAAACTCTAACTGAGGGAACATCTCCCCGAGTTTCTTTATTAACGGCTCCGGTGGGGCCCAGGCGGTCTCGAAACCGTATTCCAGCTCCTGGTCTTCCTCACTACGGAGTTCAACGTTGCCAAATCCCCATTTAGTTCCCCAGTTCTCGTTACACCACTCGTATCCACCCTGATTGAACCCATCCTTTGGACCTTTGAAATAGTCTTCAGGAGCAGGGTGAGCTTTATGATACTCCGCCGCTACCCTGTCTAATTCCTTGAACTTGTCAGGGTAGGGGATTATCTTTTCCTCGGTAATGAGCACCTCTTCCCCTTGATGGTTTGTTCCCTTAACAGCTTCCTTGAATTTCGCCAGCTCCTCTTTAGTCCCACGGACATAGAGATCGTTTTCACACCAATTAGGCATCTTTATCACCTCCTCTCAGGGCTTAAATAGCCCATGGAGAGCCACGAACCATCTTTTCCGCAAAAGTTCCGCATTTTTCCCCCACATTTTCCACATTAACAAAACATTGTTAAGTTCGTGGCCCCGGCATCGGCTATCTAAATATGAATCTGACACTTTCCTTGAGACATTTCTCATTGCACCAGGCGCCAAGGATGCTGTTCGGTATAAGGGTCTCATCCTCTAAAAGGATGCAGTCCCAACCGCCAATTTGGTCGTATTTATGTTCCTTGCCGCAGGTTTCACACTCCAGGTCAGGGTAAGGGTCGTCGGCGTTCAATACGATTGGATATGCAGCTTTATGATTTATGCGTCCCTTTTCTTTTATCTCTTGCATCCCAGCGTCCAGGGTGCCAAGCTGTCCAGCTTCAACTAACTTATTAGTTAATTTGACCCATAGTGTTAAGTCCTCCCCTGTACTTGCCACTTGCTTCACCTCCTTTCTACTTCAAAAGCAGTACTATATGAGTGGTAAGGAAACGCATCCAGGCGGCCACATCATCTTGTGTGGCACAATAGGTCTGGTTCATAACAATACCCGAAGACTCACATTTAAAACCTTTAGCTGTCCGGGTGATTTTGATGGTCTCCTCAATGGTGGTCTCGGACGAATTAATAGCTGCCCTGGCCATATCGCATATAGCGGCGCCGCTCAGCTCCCCGTTATCCGATAAGTCCTTATCGCCAATCAGGTTCATTATTGCCTTAAGGGCTTCCAGGGGGGTCACCGTTCCTCCTTGTGGCATCTTCTTATCACCTCCTTTCTATTGGTGGGAAATGGCTGTCAACCCAACTCCCCTGTAGTAAAAAGCCGCTAACTCCGCTCCCGTGACAATGGGGGCATTCAGGTTTGCAGCCCTTAGCGCCATGAACGCAGCGGTAATGGTGGCACCGTTCCAGGTTGGGGCCACACTCTATCTCTACCCAGTTGGGCTCAGTGTCATTGAGGGATACCTGAAACATTGCCTTAGTAGCGCCCAGGGCCAAGATAGTCATAATTCCACTCTCGGCATCCAGAATATAGGCCCACTCGCAATCTGTTTCATCCATCCATGTAACCTTCCCGGTACGTTCTCCGAACCGCGCATAGTACCCATGGCAGTAACATTGGGGGGCTTGCTTCGTGGGGTGATACCCGCCTTTCCTATGCACTTCAGCCGGGTAAATATGAGACCAGCCGCCAGGGTGTTCATCTATGGCAAACTTGAGAAACGCCGCTGCGTCTCCCTTGTACCTGTAGTGGATGATTCTGAAGATGTAGCAGCCCAAGCCGGTAGGATAGCCATCGGAGTGGTTATAGTTGCCTTCCCATCCGTCGCCTACAGGTCTGGCGATAACTGCCCGTGTACTCATAATGCACCTGCCTTTCTCAGCTCCTCAAACACCAGGTTAGTAATCCGGTGAGAGGTAATCTCGTCAAAGCCCATCTTCTCCAGACCCTGGTGGATGATGGGGAGGGCCTTCCTTGCCGCGTTCCTCTTTCTCTTAGAGGCTCCGGCCAGCGGACCGTGGCCCACCAGCATGTGGGTGAGGCGCTCTGCAGGGGTATCCTGGGTTTTACCACATATGGCACAAGGGGTAGGTTTAGTGGCCATCGTTCTCCTTCTTAAGGTCCCACCATCCCTGATTCAGATGCTCTTTTTCGTCTTGGTATAGGAGCTGCCCACTGATGTAGCCCTCTTCAAGCAACTGTTTAACATGCTCCTGTTCACTCTCTGGCATCTCCTGGTCCCTCTCATACCAGTATTCGATTTGGTAATCCTTTGGAACCCGCGCTTCTATTTCAATAACCCTGTTTTTGGCCATAGCTACCTTCTTTCTGGTCAGAACTTTAAGAGGTTCCTGACTTCCTTTTTTGTTTTGGGGGTTGAAGGGCCAAATCTCACTCTGGCCAGCTCCATGAGACAGGAAGTTATAACTACCCTGGGTAACCGGTAGTCATCTTCCCACTGGTCCAGTTCGATAGCACCCGACTTAAATAAATATTCGGACCTCTCCTTGAGAAGCGCCGGCACCTGTTTCACTAACTCCTGAAACTTCTGGTCGAATTGTTCTTTAGTCATACGTCCCTCACTTTTTTATGTTCTGCTTTATCTCAATCCTCCCTGAGCCCCGGCAGACCGAGCAGGGTTTAACATGCGGGGCGTGAAACGGCCTTGAGGGGTCCCATTCCTGTTCTTCGCCCGTACCCTTGCATTTCCAGCACTTCTTTCTTATGACTTTCACGCCGGCACCTCCTCTGTGTCCTCTAGCGTTGCCGTCTCCTTGCACCGGGGACAGCGTAGCGGCTCCTGAGGGTTATTGGTGGCAAATTCCCACTCGGACGCCGTGAAGCCGCAATTTGAACATTTGATTGGGGTATCACTGTATATCACGCCGGCACCTCCTCTTCTCGGAACGCATCAGCATATGCCATCTCAGCGCAGTACTCTCGGCAGAATTTGTCACCGTACAGTTCCTGGATGGTATAGTAATGCTCAGGCAGGAGATCACCGCAGCGGTCGCACTTGGGAAGCTTCTCGAAGGTCTTATCCGCCCAGGCCAGCAGGTCCTTGAAAGTACTGGTATCGAAGGGCATAGTCATCCCGCCGGTGGCGCCATGGCCGACTTTAGCCTTCTTCTTGCCGTCCTGGCGCCAGGCCTTGCAGATGGCGATGGCGGTCCTTGCTGCCTCCCTGGGATCGTCAAAGGTCTCGAATTCCCCCTGGTACTTCTTTACCAGGGCATCAGGGTTCGTATAATCAATACCTCCGCTGGAGACCTCTACAACGGGGGCACCTTCCGGCCACTGTATTTGACGGGTTACTGTGTAGGGCATGGCTCACCTCTTCATTTTTACGACTAGTTTTTTCCAATCGCAGTCGCAACTTATAAGCTGGCCTCCGCACTTGGGGCACCTCTCAACATCGCAGCCGCAATGGTGAAGCTTCCCGTACATAGCCGCACAATCATGGCATCTCTGCCCCGAGTCCTGCCAGTGCTTCAGGCTACGTGGGTATAGCTTCCCCGCGGAGTCGACTAAGTGCGTATATACGCACCCCTCGGCAGTTAACATCTCTTGTTTGCAGTCTTCACATATAGCCAATGTGCTAATACCTCCCTTGAAAGCATCTCGGATTGGGGTTTTCAAGAGTTCCGAAGGGATGCCCGAAATGTGGCACACCGTAGGCCTTTATCCCGTAGATTAAGCCGTCCTTATCCACCATGTAGCGGCCGGAGGAACCCACGTTAACCTTAGTCCACCGTTTACCGGGCACGATTGTCGTTTTGGCATTATTAAGGTTGGCATCGCAATCCAATTTTGCCCTTCGGAGTCCTGCTATCTCCCCCTCTTCAACTTTCTTTGCAAATTCCTGAATTGTCACTGAGTTTCACCTCCTTTCTTGATCTCTCCACACCTCGTCGATATTCTCTCCGTAATCCAGCTCTATGCCGAACACGAGAGCAAAGTTCCTGTCAGCACCGTTTTGCTTCCTGTGCCACTCCGGTTGCTTGTCCAGCCTGACTTTGACTCCCAGCCATCCGTGCTCCGTGAAGTAGCTCTCCACTACTCCGGAACCGAGCTGATTGAAATTGATACGGACTTTGGCGCCAATCGCCGGCGGCTCTGTTTTGCCGGACCATACTGCTGGCACATCCGCGATCGCATAGGTTGGCAGGTTCCCGTCATGGTAAAGTACCGGAGTCTCCCCGATTTCTTTAATTTCGTAAATGCAGGGACCTTCCATTTACGTCTCCATTTCACAGTCGCCCCACTCTATCGCACGGACTTCGGCGGTGGAGATGGTATCCATCTCAATGGTGCTATCAATCATGAATTCGTACTGACTTTTCATCTCCTTTTCACCATCGTCTCCAAAAAAGCCCCAATCTTTATGAATTTCCTCTCCGTAGGGGCTCTCTATTCTGTAGCTAAATACCTGCCCCGTGAGGTAATCATCGTAAGTCTGAACCTCACTCTCCAGCATGCCCCTGGCCCGGTCTAGTAACTCAGGGGGTATTTCCTGCACAGTCAGTTCTTTGAGTATGGTGGAGTACTCCATGTAAATATATCCAACCATGCTCGTATCCCAGCCGCCTGAGTCTTGGGGGAACTTGCCTGTCCGCATCGCCAGGCCGCCATGGTCGTAAAGATAGAGAGGAAGAGCTAAAACATCGTCGCGCTTTACAAGTTCGCGGAGCTCCTCCTTTGTGACTTTGGTCTTATCCCCCAATATGTATTTTTTATGGAAACAGACCATAGTCCCTACGTTATCCCACTCAGTACGGGGATTTGGGGGCTCGGGGTCAAAGTAAATCTTGGCTATGTAACCTTTGTAAATCTCAGTCCTGAACGGTTCCATGTCAGCTCCTTTCTATCCCATAATTATGCCCGGACCGATTTTGTCTCCCTTGCGGGTCTGGTTCTCTTTGATGAGCTTGATAAACTCCTGAGGGAAGTCAAAGTCTACAGCTCCCATCATTTTCGAGAGATGCATGAAGTATTTAGGATTGCTGCCCATATAGTTGACCATGCCCTTCCCCGTCTCCACGTCGACACGGCCGATGGTCCTTGAACCCTGGAAGGTAAAGGTCTTCCCATCGGCGTCGACAGGGAGCACTGAAAGGGAATCCTCTTTACGCATCCCTGGAAACTTCCAATCAAAATGCTTGATCAATTTACACCCCTTCCTTTATTTGAACATTCCCATTTGTTTGGGCTTTTCCTCTAATTCGGCCAGTACTTCGGCCGGTACGGGTTTGCCTTCACGGATAGCTGCCTTCACTATCTGTCTGTGCGTATCGCTAGCAGAAAAATAGGAAGGTTGCTCCCTTGCTACCCTGCCGCCCACTTTCTTCAACAGTTCTCTGGCTGCTGGGGTATCGGGCATAACGGCGTGCCGGTTTGTCCAGTGGCCTTTGCCAATGACCTGGCCACAGTCACGGATCGGTATCCCGGTGGCCGCAAATGCCTTCCACTGTCTGTCGAGTAGGCGGTTGCTGCCGCCGATCCTTACGGCCAGGTCCCCGGGTACCTGCTTCACATATTCGGCTTCAGTCATTTGCCATGGCTCTTTCATTTAGCCATACTCCTCAGAAACCTATCCAACTCATCCGGACAGGTCTCTCTAATCTCCTGAATAACTGCAATAAGGTCCTTCTTCGTCCTGATATGGTCCCTTACCCAGGAGATGTTCCCATTTATATAGGACTCTACTATTTCGGCTGCCCGTTCTTTTTTCATCTACAGCCCCAAACTCGGGTACATCATTCCTGTGATGGAGAATGCCCCGTTGTCATCAGACTTGGCCCAGCGCTTGACGAATTCGATGATGACTGCCACCGAGGTAGGAGCGTATCCCTCTTTCCTGAGGAAGTACTCCACGTCGGCGCGCATCATCTTCTCCAGGTCGTTGCCGAAGCAAGCCATACAGCGCTCCGAATAACAATGCTTCTCACCGTTCAGGAACATCTGTACGACTCTCCGGGCGCCGGCGGGTTCATAGTAGCCGATGCTGCCGTCCACTACGGCTGCCGTGGCCCAGTCCTCACCCTTCTCGATGATTACGGCCTTGATATCGAGGGGTTCAGCCTTTGTTACTATTGCTGCTACCAAAATTCACCTCCTTACCGGATTTTTAATTTCACAGAGCTTTACAGGAAAAACCTGCTGGAGTTCTCCTGGTGCAGGCACCGGTGTATCAGTGGGCAGAACATAGAAATGAGGGGGAACTTCTGTTGAAGGCCCCCAGGCAAACGGGGAATATCCAACCGGGGTATTCCCGCCCATTTCCGCTTTGACCTTTAGACACTGCTTGCACCGGTTCTCTACCACCACTACACCTACTGTCGCTTTGTAATCCAAGTTTCACTCCCTTATTAATGGTGTGTGCTGACATCTCCATTCTGGAGAACGATAGCGCCGGCATACAACCATTGGCTGGTGTTCTGGCCGTGGAAGTTGATACTATTCCCCTTTGGCCTAGCCAGGTCGTTTACATAGAACTCCCAGATATACTGGGGGCCTGCCTTCCTGACTTCCTTCAGGACTATTTGCGGTTCGGTAGCCTGGGCGCCGTTCTTCATTAGTTGAATCAATTCCCAGGCTAGAGAAGACCAGAAACGCTCTTTGTCTTTTGGCCTGTCCTCTTCCGGGACTGTGGCCAAAAGGGTATGTAATTCCGGCATCTGTAACTTGTAAGGCATAATTCACCTCCTTCCTTAAATTTTGACTCCTTCTTTTTTGGCCCAGTTATAGAGTCCCTCGTCATTGAGGATCCACTGGCGCCTTTCCTCATCATTTAGGGTCCCCTTGGCGCCTTTAACCCTTATGACTCCGTCTATTTTTTCTCTATTCTTTTTTATGAA
>JGI1356J14229_10002260_pt1 | contig 15434 bp, 13 predicted proteins | sample Subgrocontami58m_FD_14229 | JGI IMG/M metagenome (IMG submission 14229) | reverse complement strand
ATATCAGCCCGATGCAGTTCGAGAATAACTGGATCGCGGCACAGTTGAAGAAAGCCGCATAATGGACCGGTTAAGAACTACGGAATCCAGGGGCAAGGTCATGGGGCTGTTTCAGGCAGCATCGAAAAACCTCACGACGGGCGATCTTTCTGAACCTTTCTCGGAGACAGTCGGGATCGAGACAGGATATAATTCGACTCCCGTTTCCGCTTGATAGATGAGAGTCCTGTCCTGTGTGTCCGTCTCCTGATTACTCACCAATTACCGAATTTGCAGGCGATGATGCAAGCCGTGAACAGCTAAGGCGCGTGTATCAACGCTACTACTGGGCTGGTCGTTATGTAGTTGGCAAAGATGCTCTCGAAATTGCTTGCGGCGTAGGCCAAGGGCTCGGCTATTTGGCGTCTTTGGCGAAAACCCTGCATGCAGGGGACATCTCTGAGCAAGTGTTAAACGCAGCCCGAAGACACTATGGCGGGCGGATTCATCTTCAGGAATTTGGCGCGGAGTCCCTGCCGTTTCCAAATGCATCCTTCGATGTGGTGCTGATATTCGAGGCGATCTATTACGTCAAAGATGTCGGCAGCTTCATTTTGGAGGCGCGAAGGGTGCTGCGTGCGGGTGGTTGCCTTCTGATCGTGAGCGCCAATAAAGACCTTTTCGATTTTGCGCCCAGCCCGTACAGCGTGCGCTACTACGGGGTAGTGGAGTTGCAGGAAATGCTCGAGGCTGCAGGGTTCTCGGTAGCCTTTTTCGGCGACACGCCCATCGCGTCGGTGTCCGCATGGCAGCGGATGCTTCGCCCGGTCAAACGCATTGCGGCTGTTACTGGTTTGATGCCAAAAAGCAAACGCATGAAGGCGATCGTCAAACGCATCGTATTTGGGCCGGCCGAGAAGTTGCCTGCCGAGATTCAGCCTGGCGGCGATCCCGGTCCGGCGTTGGTGTCGATACCGTCTGGTGTTCCCGACAGGGGCCACAAAGTCGTTTTTTGCGAAGCAACGCTCGCGCCCTGATGATGTGAATGTAGTACTGTGTACCCACTCCTAAAACGTACGCTCGATTTCATCCTTGCTCTTGGCGCATTGGCAGTGCTGTCGCCGGTGCTTGTCGCGATCGTGCTGTGGATCAAGTTCGCCGATCCCGGGCCGGTGTTGTACGCCGGCAGGAGGGTCGGGCGCGGCGGGAAGACTTTCCGCATGCTCAAATTTAGGACGATGGTGGTGGACGCGGACAGGGTAGGGCCGTCTTCTACCGCGGGGGATGATCCGCGCATTACGCGACCGGGACGATTCATGCGACGCTTGAAGCTTGATGAACTGCCGCAGTTGATCAATGTATTGCGCGGAGAGATGAGCTTTGTGGGACCCAGACCGCAAGTTCAATGGGCGGTCGATCTCTACACCCCGGAGCAGCGCGCTTTGCTCGCGGTCAGGCCGGGCATCACCGATTACGCTTCTCTGCGATTTCGCAACGAAGGGGAGATCCTCAAGGGCAGCGCGGATCCGGACAAGGATTATCTGGAGAAGATTGCGCCGTTGAAGATCGAACTTGGATTGCATTATGTGCAGACGTACTCCCTGCTTTCGGATGTCAAGTTGATCGTCGCAACAGGCTTGTCCGTATTTGGAGTGGATCCAGAGTGGTGCTTGCCTCGGTCCGCCCGCCTTAGTGCTTCAGGAGTTAAAATTGAAATCTGATGCCGATCGAGCTCATGTGTATCGCACCGAAGCGGAAAAAGATGTCGGCCGCACGAACGCGGAGATCTTTGAACGCTCTACCGATACCGTGGAAGCGCGCCTCGAGAACTTCCCGAAGTACGTCCGGCGACAGCATCTCAAGCGGTTTCTCGCGATGTACGAGCTATTCAAGCGGGCATTGCCGGTAAAGGGGTCGGTGGTGGAGTGCGGCGTTTTTCGGGGTTTCGGGTTGATGTCATGGGCAAAGCTCAGCACCATCCTCGAGCCCGAGAATCTGACTCGCCGGATCTACGGATTTGACACGTTTTGCGGCTTTCCGACGCTTGCCGACAAGGATGGGAGCCAGTTCGCACGGCCCAGCGTCGGCGACCTGAATGCGCCATCCTATGACGAGCTGATTGCTCTTATCGGGCAGTACGATCGCGATCGATTCCTCGGGCACATTCCAAAAGTCGAACTGGTCAAAGGCGATATTGCGAAGACCGCACCGGCATTCATTGTATCGCACCCGCATCTTGTCGTCAGTCTGTTGTTCATCGACTGCGACTTGTATGAACCCTCGAAGGCGGCGCTGGAGGCGTTTGTGCCCAGGATGCCGAAAGGCGCAATCCTTGCCTTCGATGAACTCGACAACCCGATCTGGCCGGGCGAGACTGTCGCTGCGCTCGAGTCGATGGGGCTGCGCAATCTGCGCTTGCAGAGGCTTGAGTGGGATCCGTACATTGCGTTTGCCGAAATCGAATAGACAATCAATAAACGGACAACCCTTCCCATCATGACCGCTCGACCAACCTCCCCACGCAGCATCCCCTTCTTCAACTACAAAGCGGCATTCGCGGCGTGTGAAGAAGAATTCGTCGCCATTTTTCGGGACGTCCTCCATCGCGGTGCATTCATACAGCAAAATGATCTGGCTGCCTTCGAAGCGCACCTGGCCGAATACCTTGGCGTCAAACACGTCATAGGCGTAGGCAACGCGACCGATGGATTGATCATGGCCTGGCGAGCGGCCGGCCTGAAGCCGGGCGATGAGGTCATCTTCCCGTCGCACACGATGGCGGCCTCCCCGGCATCGGTTGCACATGCAGGCGGCGTGCCGGTGCCCGTGGATTGCGGGCCGGACCATCTGATCGATCCGGATGTGATCGAGGCGGCCATCACGCCGCGCACCCGCGCCATCATGCCGGTGCAGTTGAACGGCCGCACCGCGAATATGGACGAGATCCAGGCCATCGCCGATCGACTCGGCTTGTTCGTCCTTGAGGACTCCGCCCAGGCCCTCGGCTCGAAATTCAAGGGCCGGTTCGCGGGAACGTTCGGTCGTGCAGGCGTGTTCAGCTTCTATCCGGCAAAAATTCTGGGCTGTCTCGGCGATGGTGGCGCGTTGATCACGAACGACGACGCCATCGCCGAGCGGGTTCTGCTACTGCGGGATCACGGCCGCAATCGCGATGGCGAAGTCGTTATGTGGGGCCTGAACTCCCGGCTCGACAACCTTCAAGCGGCGATTCTGGACGCGCAGTTCCGCAACTATGCGAGCATCATCGAGTATCGGCGCACCTTGGCGGCGCGCTATCAGGCGCAGTTGGGCGACCTGCCGCAACTTCAATTGCCGCCAGCGCCAAGCAGCGACCCGGACCACTTTGACGTGTTCCAGAACTACGAGATGCAGGCCGACGATCGGGATGCATTGCGCACTCACCTGGCTGCGTGTGGCATCGGTACGCTGCTGCAATGGGGTGGTAAGGCGATCCACCAGTTTTCCGCGCTTGACTTCAAGGTTTCGCTGCCCAATACCGAGCGCCTGTTCCGCCGCTGCCTTATGTTGCCCATGAATGTTGTGGTGTCGCTTGAGGACGCAAATTACATCTGCAACTGCATCCGGCAGTTCTATAAGTGCTGAAATGAGTTCGGTCGCCGACACCCGCGAACTCGCGCGGCGCATTCGCCTGCATGCCTTGCGCATGACTAGCCAAGGGGGAAGTGCCCATATTGCCTCGGTTTTTTCCATGGCCGATTTGGTTGCTGTTCTATACGGAAGTGTTCTGAACGTGGACCCCGTCAATCCGGCTTGGGCTGGACGCGATCGTTTCATTCTGAGCAAAGGGCATGCGGGTACGGGTGTTTATGCAGTGCTAGCGGAGCGGGGCTTTTTTCCGGTGGAGAAGCTCAGCACGCATTACCTAGATGGTTCGGATCTCAGCGGGCATGTGTCGCACAAGGGGATACCCGGCGTCGAGTTGTCGACTGGTTCGCTAGGACACGGATTGCCGGTTGGCGCCGGCATGGCCTTGGGTGCGAAGCTCGATGCGAGGCGACATCGCGTATTCGTTCTGTTGAGCGACGGCGAATGCGACGAAGGCTCGAACTGGGAGGCCATCCTGTTCGCCGCGCACCACAGGCTGGATAATCTTGTGGTCATAGTTGATTACAACAAATTCCAGAGCTTGGGCTCAGTCGCGGAGACGTTGAACCTGGAACCGTTCGCGCAGAAATGGACCAGCTTTGGTTGGATGGTGCAGGAAATCGATGGACACGACCATGATGCCATCGCCAATGCATGCCGCACGACCCCGTGGTCGATTGGAAAACCTAGTTGCGTGCTGGCGCACACCACCAAGGGCAAGGGCGTTTCTTTCATGGAAAATAGCGTGCTTTGGCATTATCGGACGGCGCGCGGCGAGGAATACGAGGCGGCGCGCCGTGAATTGGAGAGAGGTGCATGAGGGATGCCTTCGTGCGCCGGTTGGCCCAGATCGCCGCGCGCGATCCGCGTGTCTTTCTGATCACGGGCGATCTCGGCTTCGGGGTTCTCACCGAATTTGCCCAGCGGTTCCCGCGCCAGTTTCTAAACGTCGGGGTTGCGGAACAGAATATGGCAGGGATTGCGGCAGGTCTCGCCTTGGATGGGCGGATTGTCCTCACCTACTCGATCGGAAATTTCCCGACGTTGCGGGCGCTCGAGCAACTGCGTAACGATGTTTGCTATCACGATGCCAACGTCAAGATTGTGGCGATCGGCGGTGGATTCAGCTATGGGGCGCTCGGCATGTCGCATCATGCGACCGAGGACATCGCCATCCTGCGCGCGCTGCCGCGAATGAAGGTGCTTGTGCCTGGCGACGAGTGGGAGGCGGAAGAGGCAACGGAAGCAATGATCAGCATGCCGGGGCCATGCTACCTGCGGCTCGATAAATCGAAAGCACCGGCGACACAGCGCGAGGGCGAAGTGTTTCGGCTGGGCGCGATCCGTGAGCTCCGCCAAGGTCAGGATTTTACCTTGGTCTGCTGTGGCGGTATCCTGGGTCAGGTGCTTCAGGCGGCCGATGCGCTGCGTGCCGAGGGGACCAGCTGTCGCGTGCTTAATGTGCACACGGTCAAACCGATCGATCGTGAGGCGCTGGTCCACGCGGCCCAGGAAACGGGCGGCATTATCACCATCGAGGAGCATACGGTTGATGGCGGCTTGGGCGGCGCAGTTGCTGAAATCCTGCTCGAAGCGGTAGCGGCACCGCGAAGGTTTCTCAGGATCGGGCTTCGTGACCAGTTTTCCTCGATAGTGGGTTCGCAGGACTATTTGAGGAGCCGGTATGGGCTGGACCAAAGTGCCATCATGGCGCGCGTCCGTGAAGCGCTGAACAAATGAAGCCGCTGCTCGATGTCGTTCTCGCGCTATTCTGGCTGGCAGTCTCCGCGACGGTTGCAATCTCCGCGATACTTCTGGTCTGGCTACAGGGCTATCACCTGCCATTTTACATTGTGCCGCGCGTGGGCCGCGACGGCAGGGTTTTTAGGATGACCGAGCTGGGCTCGACGATCGTGTACGCCGACCGCAGCGGGGTGGATTCAACATCGGTCAACGGTCGCCGGAACACGCCGGTGGGGCACTTCGTTCGCCGTTACAAACTTGACGAGTTGACCGAGTTTTGGAATGTGCTCACAGGTGATATGAGTCTCGTCGGTCCGCGCCCTAACGTAAAACGGGAAACGGACCTTTACTCATGTAAAGAGAAAAAATTGTCAAAAGTACAATCGGGCATAACGGACTTCTCTTCGATTGTATTTTCAGATGAAGGCGACATCCTCGAGGATAAGTCTGACCCAGATTTGGCTTACAATGAATAGATGCGACCTTGGAAAAACCGCTTGGGCATTTTTTATGTGGAGCGGCGTTCTCTCCTCTTGGATATTTGGTTGATTTTTCTGACTGTTGTGGCCATCGTCGATCGGAAGGCGGCGCTGAGTCGTGTGGAGGCCCTCCTCCGCAAGATGGGAGCGGATGAGACCTTTGTAAGGGTATCTCGCAGAATGGAGCCATTGGTTCCACACCCGCCTCCAGGAACGTCGGAGATCGTGACGTCTAGGGCGGCGGCTTCGCTGACTTAGAGGGGACTTGTTACTCGTTGTATTCTTCCTGCATTTCGCATTTGCCCAGCAACCGCAGGCCTCTTTGTATTTTGTCTGCCGCATTGATTACATGACTCATTATAAAATTCTGCAAGCCCAACTTACCACGCATCCGCGTACCTGGCTGATCACCGGCGTGGCCGGTTTCATAGGTTGCAATCTTCTGGAAACACTACTCAAGCTCGGCCAGCGCGTCGTCGGGTTCGACAACTTCGCCACCGGCCATCGCCACAATCTGGACCAGATTCAGACCACAGTGAGTCCAGCGCAATGGCACAACTTCCAATTCATCGAAGGCGACATGCGCAATATCGATACCTGCCGGGAAGTTGTGCGTGGAGTTGATTATGTCCTTCACCAGGCTGCGCTGGGCTCCGTTCCGCGCTCCATTGAAGATCCCATCCTTACCAACCAGTCCAATATCGACGGCTTCCTCAATATGCTGATCGCTGCACGCGATGCCAAGGTCAAACGATTCGTCTACGCCGCCAGCAGCTCAACTTACGGTGACCATCCTGATTTGCCCAAAGTCGAAGAAAAGATCGGCAGGCCGCTTTCACCCTATGCCGTCACTAAATACGTCAACGAACTTTACGCCGATGTCTTCGCTCGTACTTACGCTTTGCAAAGTATCGGTCTGCGCTATTTCAACATCTTCGGTCCGCATCAAGACCCTGACGGTTCCTACGCTGCCGTCATTCCCAAGTGGATCACAGCCATGCTCAACGGTGAAACGGTCTATGTCAACGGTGATGGTGCAACCAGCCGCGATTTCTGCTACATTGCCAACGCCGTACAAGCCAACCTGCTCGCCGCCAGCACCGACAATTCGGGTGCCGTGAATCAGGTGTACAACATAGCTGTGGGCGAACGCACCAGTCTGGATGGACTGCACTGTTTGATCCAGACCGAACTCCAGGCACGACTACCGAACCTGCAGATTGCTCCTCCGCAGCGGCGCGACTTCCGCGCTGGTGATGTACGCCATTCCCTGGCCAGCATCGACAAAGCCAAATCGAAGTTGGGCTACCAACCCAGCTACACCGTCGCCCAAGGCATGATGGAAACGATACGCTGGTATGTCCAGGATCTGGGCTTGTCATTAAAAAAAGCCATTCCTGATCGCATTTCATAATGACCGACATTTCCAATATCAAATTAGCCGTAGTCGGCCTCGGCTACGTCGGTCTGCCGCTCGCCGTTGAATTTGGCAGAAAGCGGCCGGTTATCGGTTTCGACATCAGCGCCAGGCGCGTGGCCGAGTTGCAGTCTTGCCAGGACCGCACTTTGGAAGTCGAACCCGCTGAACTGCAACAAGCCGCCTACCTCAGTTACACCACAGATCCCAAGATGCTAGCGGGCTGCAATGTCTTCATCGTCACTGTACCTACGCCCATCGACGAACACAAACGCCCGGATTTGACCCCGCTGATCAAGGCCAGCGCGACTATCGGAAATGTGCTTAAGCGTGGTGACATCGTTATCTATGAATCGACGGTTTATCCCGGTGCGACGGAAGAAGATTGTGTTCCAGTGCTGGAAAAATTCTCCGGTCTTAAGTTCAATCAAGATTTCTTCGCCGGGTATAGTCCCGAGCGCATCAACCCGGGCGACAAAGGACACCGCGTCACCAACGTCAAGAAGGTTACCTCTGGCTCCACACCCGAGGTCGCTGACCGAGTCAATGCGCTCTACGGCGAGATCATCACCGCCGGCACTCACAAGGCACCCTCGATTCGCGTTGCGGAAGCGGCCAAGGTGATCGAGAACACCCAGCGCGACCTCAACATTGCCCTGATCAATGAGTTGGCAATGATCTTCAACAAAATGGGCATCGACACTGAAGCAGTGCTGCAGGCCGCAGGTACAAAATGGAACTTCCTTCCGTTTCGACCTGGTCTCGTCGGAGGTCACTGCATTGGCGTCGACCCTTACTACCTCACTCACAAGGCACAAGAAATTGGCTATCACCCCGAAATCATCCTCGCTGGCCGGCGCCTCAATGACAGCATGGGTGTCTATGTTGTCGCCCAATTAATCAAGGCCATGGCCAAAAAGCGCATTCAGATTGACGGTGCCCGCGTGCTGGTGATGGGCCTTGCATTCAAGGAAAACTGCCCAGACCTGCGTAACACTCGTGTGGTGGACATCGTGGAAGAGTTGACGCAATACAACTGCCATGTGGACGTTTACGATCCTTGGGTATCGATAGAAGAGGCGCAGCACGAATATGATATTACGCCCATCCAGGAGCCACAAAGGAGCACCTACGATAGCATCATCCTTGCCGTGGCTCATCACCAGTTCAGGAGCATGGGTGCGGATGGCATTCACATCCTCGGCAAGGCTTCCCACGTGCTTTACGATCTGAAATATGTTCTGTCGATTGAAGAAGTTGATATGCGTTTGTAATGTACGCCACCGAAATCTAGTCGCCATTGGTGGCATATCTCCCTCCTGGAATTGATGTGGTAGTGGCGTCCTGCCGCTGATGTGAGAAAGCTGATGCTGTCATTCTCAAGACTTGATACTCTGCCCCGCTCTGCAAAAATGGCCATTCTGGTGGTCAGCGATTCCTTGATGGCGGCTGTCGCGGTATGGTCTGCTGTGCTGCTGCGCGCTGGGGGCATACCGGTATTGCCGAGTCTGTATGTCGCGATTGTTACAGTGTTGGTCATGTTGCTGGTACCGGCGGTTGCGATCGTTTGCGGCTATTACCGTTTGGTATTGCGCTTCGGTACCCCGACGCTGGTTACGCGATCAGCCTTGGCGAGTGGAATTTCCGGTTTGATCTTGGGTGGCATCGGATGGTATGGCGGAACTACTCCAATGCGCGCGCTGGGCTTGGGCGCCGTGTTTGCGCTGGTGCTGTTTTCGGAGTTCGTATTGAGCCGGGCCTTCGCCCGTTTTTTGTTGACTCGGAACGACGGTCACGGGCGAGGCACGGTGGCGGCGATTTATGGGGCGGGCGCCGCGGGGCAGCAACTGGCAGCCATGCTGCGCAGGGCAGCGGAATATCATCCGGTGGCCTTTCTGGATGACGCCCCGGATCTTCATGGCCGCATGGTGGAAGGTCTGCCGGTGCTGGCGCCAAGCGATGCGAAGCTGGTTGAGAGGTTGCGATCGAAAGGTGTACAGCAACTTTACCTGGCGATTCCTTCGCTAAAAGCGACCCGACGGCGCGAGATTCTGGAGTCGCTGGGAACGCTTCCGTTCCATGTGCGATCGGTACCCGCGTTGCCCGAGCTGATGCGGGGTGACGCCAAGCTCGACCAGTTGGCGGAAATCAGCATTGAGGATTTGCTCGGGCGAGACCCGGTACCGCCGATTCCCGGCCTTCTGGAAAAGTGCATTCGCGGCAAGGGGGTGCTGATTACAGGAGGCGGCGGGTCGATCGGTTCCGAATTGTGCCGCCAGGTGCTGGCGTTGCAGCCACGGGAACTGGTGGTGCTGGAGCAAAGTGAAATTGCGCTGTATTTCATCGAACAGGAGTTGCTGACGCTGGCTGGAGCATTGGGTGGCGCGGCGGGGTTAAGCTTTCAGTTGGGGTCGGTGACCGATGCATCCCGTCTCCGGGAAATATTTACCGAGTTCGATATCGATACCGTCTACCATGCGGCGGCTTACAAGCATGTGCCGATCGTGGAGCACAACCCTTTGGAGGGGTTGCGCAACAACGCGCTGGGTACCTGGAAAGTAGCCTGCGCGGCGGCCGCGGCGGGAGTCGGGCACTTTGTGCTGATTTCGACGGACAAGGCAGTCCGGCCGACCAATGTGATGGGTGCCACCAAGCGGGTGTCTGAACTGATAGTGCAGGCGCTGGCGGAGGAGTATCCGGGAAGCGTTTTTTCGATGGTGCGGTTTGGCAATGTGCTGGATTCTTCCGGCTCCGTGGTTCCCCTCTTTCGCAAGCAGATTGAAAACGGCGGGCCGATTACGCTGACCCACCTGGAGGTGACGCGTTTTTTCATGACCATTTCGGAGGCGGTTCAGTTGGTGATCCAGGCGGGCGCGATGGCACGCGGCGGCGAGGTCTTCGTGCTTGACATGGGCGAGCCGGTGAAGATTCTGGATTTGGCGAAAAACATGGTGCGGCTGAGCGGTCTTGCGGTGCGGGATGGCGCCAATCCACAAGGGAACATCGCCATCGAAGTAACCGGACTTCGGCCGGGAGAAAAACTGTACGAGGAGCTGTTGATCGGCGGGGATGTTTCCGCAACGGAGCATCCGCGAATCCTGCGCGCGCAGGAAAGGAAAGCCGATTGGAAACGCTTGGAAGAAGAGTTGCAGTCGCTGGACGGTGCGATGCGGGAGGGGGCTGGTGCCACAGTGGATGTTCGGGAGGTGCTGGTGCGTTGGGTGACGGGGTATCGGGAGACCGGGCCCCGTTTGATTGGACAACGTTCTGAGTCGGATAACTCAGTGAAGTAAGCCCCCGGCTTTGCCGGAGGGGATTTAACTGATGAAGAGGATTACGCTGCAAGAGTTTTCCGGGCAGTGACGTCGATCCGAATGGGAATGAGTAAAGATGCGCTCGAGGCCGTGCCCGCGTCCCCCAGTCGGGAGAGATCGCATGTATATTCTTTTTTCTTTGCGGTAGCATTAAAGAAGTGGTTGCGCCAGAATGCTCGGCCACGCACCTCAGCGCTGCGCGTTATAAGGAGCGAGTGATCGAGGCTGTCCATGAATTTGTTGTTTTTGCGCGACAAATGTCAATTAATCCCGAATTGCCGCAACCTTGAGTGTTGCAACTTTCTAATTTCCTGTGGATAATCGCGAACCAAGGCTAGGTGCAGGCAGGGCGACCAAACTTGCAACTTTCCGGTTTTTGTGGATAATGAATTGACCGTCGCTGGGATTTTCCTCGATTTTCGGCGTTTTTGCAGGATTTAATTCAGGAGAGAAAAATGAAGAAATTGCTTGCCATTCTTTTTGCGTCCGCATTTCTCGCAGCTAGCGCACATGCTCAACAACAACCAGGGGCGGGTGGTGCGGGTGGCAGTGGTGCCGCTGGTGCTACTGGCGCCGCGGCCGGGGGAATTACCGCTGGCATGGTTGCCGCTGCAGTAGCGGTTGTCGCGGTTGCTGCGGCGGTTGCTTCGTCCGACGACGATAGCCAGACGACCACACCCGTCACGACAAAATAAGTCGACCGTAACTCAAAAAATCCTTGGCCTGCCGCCAAGGATTTTTTTTCTGTAGTTCCAAAATCGATAGCTTGCGGGGTTCGTGGTAAAGCCCGCAGCGAAATCCTCCTTGTTCCCCCTTTTTCAAACGGGGAGACTCATAGCGACGAGCGCATGGCTTAAGATAGCGCCGTTGAATTCTGTTCCCGCAAACGTGAAGATTCGAGTTCTAGTCGCAGTACTCTCATTGGTCGCTGTGCTATCCGGCTGCTCCGCTGCCGGCAATGCAATCCTGCAGACGCTGCCCTATGCATATGGGCGAAATCCGGCCGTTGACAACGCCAGGCTGAATCCTAATTTCCGTTACCTCAGGGTTACCGTCGGCGGCCGCGTGGTTCTGCTTGCGCTCGGCAACATGGACAGCCATCCTCAGGGTCCGCTCGATGTGTGGTACAGCGCCGAGCGGGAAGTGCTGCGGCTGCAGAACGGGCGCCTCGTCGGGGCGGTCGGTCTCACCACGGAATGGCGCAACGTCACCTTGCCCGAATTGCCGTCATGGTCCGCGGCTGCCCGCGCCGATCGGGGATATCGATGGACTCGCACGCGTGACGTCATGCCTGGGTATCGGTTTGGTGTGAAGGATGCACTCTCACTGCGCGTTGTTGAAGCGCCGCAACGGAGCGCATTGCAGGGACTGGATCCGCAGCGCCTGACCTGGTTCGAGGAGAGGGTTGAGTCCGGATCGATTGCTGGACTCTCGGCTGTATTCGGCGACAGCAATCGCGCCGTTGCCGTGCTGCCGCCGGCCCGCTATGCGGTGGATTTTAGGGGCAGTGGGGAAGCAGTTGTCTATGGGGAGCAGTGTCTTGCTGCTGACCTGTGCTTTACCTGGCAGCGCTGGCCGGTGCAGGGACAAAGCGAGGCTGCGCAGAAGTGAGGAAGGTAGGCTACGCCAAGGTTACGCCGCATTCGCGAGGGAACTCGCTCCTGCGCCTCTATCCCGTCACGAAAAAGCAGATTCCTCGCTTCACTCGGAATGACAGGATCGGGATGGCAGTTAGAGGCGCTCATGGGCTTGCAATAGCGCTTATAGGGTCACTCTTGCTGGCGCCGTCGCCGCTGCATGCGCAGCTTGTGCCGAAGCGGTTGAGCGATTGGCTGCTGGAACAACCTATCGACGCAAATTCTTATCCGCTGGGTTTGAGCTGGCGGGTGCCGGGGGAGGTGGCGGCGCAGAGCGAGCTGCGGCTAGCCCTTCTGCGGAGTCTCTCCGGCCTCGATCCCGAGGTGAAGGCCGATGCCGGAGTGTTGGGGCGGTTGCGCGATTGGGTGCGCACGCTGCCGGTCACTGGCCGCGTTCCGGTGGCGGTGCCCGATGCGCGCTGGCTGCAGGCGAATCCTTCCCGCGACCCGGTGCTCCAGCCGGGCCATAGCGTAGTCTTGCCCAAGCGTCCGCATACGGTGACGGTGCTCACTGCGCAGGGAACGCTTTGCACGGTGACTCATTCGCCTGGTGCCGAGGCGATGGCTTACGCTCCGACCTGTGGCCCGGCCAACTCGGGGCGGACGGACTGGGCGTGGGTGGCGCAACCGGACGGGCGGGTGCAGCGCTTCGGCGTCGCCGTCTGGAACCGCGAGGCACAGGACGAGCCCGCCCCGGGCGCCTGGATCTGGGCGCCGCCTCGGGACAGCGGTTTTCCGGAACATTGGTCGCAAACGCTGATTACGTTTCTCGCGACGCAAGGGCCGGCTCCAGATTCTGGTGGGGTCGATCGCGGCGCGGGCGCCGCTCCCACAAACGTGGCGCCCAAGGCGCGTTTGAGTGCCTCGCAGCCCGCGCCGCCGGGTGGCGCATCGGAGGCGTGGGTGCCTTCAGGCCTTCCGGAGCTTGGCGGAGCTGCGCAAGGTCTGCGCGACCGACAGGGTCTTGCCGGGGTCGGTGCAGCGGGCGATGGCAAGGCGCTGGTCCTGCCCCCGCCTACCCTTTCCGCGCGCTCACGCAGCCTTGTGACCACGGCGAGTGACTGGGGCGGCGTCGGCCTGTTGCAGACGCCGAGCGCGCGCATGGAGAAAGCCGGTAATCTGACGGTCAATTTCAGCCGCATCTATCCCTATTTTCAGGGCAACATCATGGTGCAGCCCCTGGATTGGCTGGAGGCGGGATTTCGCTATACCAACATCAGCAATCGCTATTACTGTGGAAGCGCAACTTTGTGCGGTGGGCAAACCGATAAGGACAAGAGCCTCGACGCCAAATTCCGCCTTTGGACCGAGTCGGCGTATGTGCCGCAAGTCGCGCTCGGCTTCCGCGATATCGCGGGCACTGGCCTTTTCTCGGGCGAATATTTGGTCGCGAGCAAGCGCACCGGTCCGTTCGACTGGAGCCTCGGCCTGGGCTGGGGTTACGCTGGTGCGCGCGGTAACCTACGCAACCCGCTCGGGCGCGTTTTCCCGTCATTCGATACGCGCAAAGCCGATGCTGGCCAAGGCGGCAACTTCGCATTCGGGAGCTATTTCCACGGCCCCGCCGCCTTGTTCGGCGGTGTTCAGTATCAAACGCCCTGGGAGCGGCTGATCCTGAAACTGGAGTACGACGGCAACGATTACCAGCACGAACCGCAGGCCAACAATCAACGGCAAAGTTCCCCCTGGAATTTCGGCGCCGTGTACCGGGCCGGGCGCGCGGTGGATGTCACTCTGGGCGTAGAGCGTGGCAATACGGCCATGCTTGGTGTCACCCTGCATACCCAGTTGGACGGGCTTACCGTGCCCAAGCTGAACGACGCGCCGCGGGTGGCGGTGGCACTCAACCGTCCGCAGCAGGCGCCCGACTGGGCGGCGACCAGCCGCGATATCGCGGTGCAGACCGATTGGCGCGTGCGCAGGATAGAGCAGCGCGGGCGCGAGCTCCGGGTGACGCTGGACGACGCCGACGCCATCTATTGGCGCGAGCGCGCGGACCGGGCGGCAGCGGTGCTCAACCGCGACGCGCCGGCGAGCGTGGACCGCTTCGCGCTTGCCTATCGCCAGCGCGGGGTGGACGTGGCCGAACACGTAATAGACCGGGACGCCTGGGTGGCGCAGAAGACCCAAGCTTTGCCGCCGCGCGAGCAGCGTGCGGCGTTGATCGCGCGTGCGCCCGAAACGCTGCCGCCTCAGGGCGCGCTCTATCAGGACACGCTGCCGCGGTTCGAAACCAGCCTGGGGCCGAGCTACCAGCAGACCCTGGGCGGCCCCGATGGGTTCCTGCTGTTTCAGGCCGGCGTGTCGGGAAAAGCCAAGTTGCGGCTGAGGGAGGACACCTGGCTGCAGGGTGCCCTGCACCTCGGCTTGTACGGCAACTACGACAAGTTCCGCAACCGCGGTTCCAGTGATATGCCCCGGGTGCGCACCTACCTGCGCGAATACCTGACCACCTCGAAGCTCACCCTGCCCAATCTGCAGGCGACGCACGTCGGTGGGTTCGGCGGGAATCAGTACTACAGCATGTACGCGGGTTACCTCGAATCGTCCTTTGCGGGGGTAGGTGGCGAGTGGCTGTACCGGCCGTTCTCAAGCCGCGTCGCTTTCGGCGTGGACGCGAATTTCGTGCAACAGCGCAGTTTCGAGCAGGACTTCGGCTTTGACAATGCAGACACCCAGACCGGCTATCGCGTGGCCAGTGGTCATGCGACCCTGTACTGGGATACCGGCTGGAACGACGTGCAGGCGAAACTGAGCGTCGGCCGTTACCTGGCGAAGGACATCGGCGCGACCGTCGATTTGTCGCGCGTGTTCGACAATGGGGTGAGGTTCGGCGCGTTCTTTTCGAAGACCAATGTATCGGCGGAGAAGTTCGGCGAAGGCAGCTTCGACAAAGGGGTGTATCTGAGCGTCCCGTTCGATGCCTTCCTCACGCGCTCGAGCAACACCACAGCCAGTGTCGTATGGAAGCCGCTCACGCGCGATGGCGGCGCCAAACTCAATCGCAGCGTCGAGTTGTACGACCTCACCAGCGCGCGCGACGATCGCACCCTGCGCACCAAGGCGGCGGCGCCGCCGAACCATGAGTCGATTCCAGCCGACCGGCGCGAGACCTGGAGCCCGCCGCCCCAGGGGCCGGTGCCGTATACGCGCGTGACACCGAAACCGGCGGCCGAACAGTGGGCAGCCGATGCGAAGGGTTACGAGCACCGCCTCGTCGAAGCCTTGTACCGGCAGG
>JGI1356J14229_10002258_pt1 | contig 15435 bp, 8 predicted proteins | sample Subgrocontami58m_FD_14229 | JGI IMG/M metagenome (IMG submission 14229) | reverse complement strand
GGGGCCACCTCATGGTGCGAATACTCCACGCGGATCCCCATGTCCTGAAGGGCGAAGATGGTCTGACGGCGCAGATCGGTGGCGCGGTCCACGGGCAGGCCGTCGAAATAGCCGCCCCGATCCAGTATTTCCGGAGAGGTGTCATTGGCAAAATAGAAAAATTCCAGTTCCGGCCCTACATAGAAGGTGTAGCCCATGTCGCTTACTTTTTTGAGCATCCTTTTCAGGACATAACGGGGGTCGCCCTCGTAGGGAGTACCGTCGGGGTTTTGAATGTCGCAGATCATACGGGCCACGGGACGGTCGGACGGTCGGTAGGGAATCATCTGAAAGGTTGTCGGATCGGCCATGGCGATCATATCGCTTTCTTCGATCCGGCAGAATCCCTGAATAGAAGAACCGTCGAAGCCCATGCCTTCCTTCATGCCCTCTTCCAGTTCCGAAGGCGTAATGCTGAATATCTTCTGTACCCCCAGCACATCGGTGAACCAAAACTGAATAAAACTGACCTTTTGATCTTTGACGATTTTCAGGACATCTTCTGTTGTTTTACAATCAAACATAATACCACTCCTTTCTGTAAGCTTGGCTAGCTCTTCCTAATTAATATATTGTTGCAACGCTACAAATCGTTTGCCTCTCCTATTCTATGGATACGTTTTCCGTCAGGCGCCAGATGCCGCAGGGACAGCCGCCGGCACAGAAGCCACAACCGATGCAGAGATCGGCATTAACGGTATATTCGTATTGCCCGTCGCCGGGAAGATCGCGGCGGGAAATGGCGTTTTGCGGACAGAGGGTCTCACAAAGGCCGCAATCGCGACAGGCCCCGCAAGAAGCGCACTGCTCCGCGCAGGCCGAGGGAGTGTCGAAAACGGGGATGCGCGGACTGTAGTAAGCCAGCTTTACCCGCCCCGGATCAATAGGCGGTAATTGGTCATAGGTCTCCTCCTTCCCTTGCAGAACGTCATCGATGGCCCGGGCCGCTTTTTGCCCCATGCCGATGGCTTCCGTAAGCAGCCCGAGCTTAACGGCATCGCCGATGGCGTAGACATTCGGGTTGGTACTCTGACAGCGCTCGTTGACGGTAATAAACCCCCGGTTCGTTTCGATGTCCGGCGGCAGGAAACTGAGGTCCGGCTGGTCGCCGATGGAAACGATGACCGTATCAGCCTTGAGTACCTCGCCATTTGTCAATTCCACGCCCTCTGCCGTGATCGTCTTGGTAAAACGCGGCCAGAGGAATTGGGCGCCGGCCGCCTCGGCCTGCTGTCGTTCCTTTCCGTGAGAAGCGGGCGCCTGAATATCGATCAGCGTAATCTTTTTTGCTCCCAGACGGAAGGCTTCCGAGGCCGCATCGCAACCAACGTTGCCCGCCCCGACGATGACCACCTCCTTTCCCACCTTGGCTTCGTCTTTCTTGCTTTGCCGCAGAAAATCCAGGGCCGCAATGGCCCGCTCATGGCCGGGCACAGGGATCATGCGCGGTTTTTGCGCGCCCGTGGCGATGACGACAAGATCGTGCCCATCCTTGAGGGCGTTAAACTCCTCCTGTGTCAAAGGATGTTTCAGCCGCACATGCTTAATATGTTCCGTCACTCTCTGCAATTCATGTGCCAGAATGTCATCGGGAATACGGCTCCGGGGAATGAGAGAGGCAATCTTGCCGCCCAGGCTCTTATTCATGTCGTAGACAATTGGTTCATGACCCTTCATCCAGAGCTGCCAGGCCAGCGAAAGCCCTGCGGCGCCGCCGCCGATCACGGCGATTTTATGCCCCGTCGCCGGCGCGGGTTGCGGCGCCTGGGCCTTAAGACTGGCTTTCCCGAGGACGGAGGTATCGATGGGCGGCAAACTGAAGGTATTCCGGGTGCAGTGGTCCATGCAGAGGTTGGGGCAGAGGTAGCCGCACACCACCGTCGGCAGGGGGGTAAACTGGAGGGCCAGATTCACTGCTTCATTTATGTGCCCTTTGCGGATCAATGCCCAACGTTTTTGTACCGGGATGCCCGAGGGACAATGGGCCTGACAGGGGGAGAGGAATTGGCCGTTTTCCCAGAGGGGTAGGTAACGGCGCAGGTCGCCTGTGGTAATCACTTCCACGGGTGAACGATCCTGAGCGGTGAGGTCCCCGATCAGACCGCCCTTGCCCAATTCGGGATCCCAGACTTCCGTAAGGAACTGGCGTACCTTGCGCACCGGCCGGCCGAATTTCTCGTGGGGTTTCCGGGCGGCGAGTATTTGCCAATCTGCCCGCCCGGAGGTCAGCGGGCGCAAGGCTTCCGGTCGGTCGAGGGCCTTGAGAAAGGCCTTCAGATGGGTGGTAAGCCAGTGCCATTCCGCGTTGTCAGGGCTTCGTAAAACAGCATCCCGCTCGCTGAAACCCTGTTGCCGGCCGCGGAAGAAGATCTTGCCGCCCACCATGCCGACACAGGGGCCATAGCCCAAAACATTTTCTTCTGCCTCCTTCCCATAGCCGCAGATCACGGCGATCCCGCCGGCCATGAATTCGGCAAAAGAATCACCCACCCTGCCTAGCACCCATAATTCCGGCGGCTCAAACCGGGGGTTGTGCTTCGTCATGGTCATGCCCCGGGCGCCGATGTCGCCGCCCACGTAAATCTTGCCCTGGGCCATGGCATTGCCGGCGCCGTTGGCGGCATTGCCGTGGATGATAATCTTTGCGCCGGCATTGAGCCAGCCCACGTCGTCCGAGGCTGGACCAATATTATGAATAGTCGTGTTCGGAAATCCCATGGAACCAAGTCGCTGTCCAGAGGTACCTGTAATCCTGATCTCCAGGGGTTCTTGGTCCGCCTTCCACAGACGCCCCCCCAGGCCATGCTGGCCCTGGGCACAAATTTCAATGGAACGATAACCTGCCGCCACGACTTGCTGAATGCGTTCCTCCAATATCCGTGAATCGACCCTCATTCCCTTCTCCATGCCAGGGATGGTAATGGTCGGTTTGTATGATGACATGTGGTCTCCTTTTGTTCTTTACCTGCTAAACGGCATACTGAATGTGTAATCTTTCCGCAGCGCTGCGGTCGGCGATGCCGAGGGCATCGGACATGCCGATGGGTAAGGATGTGGACCGTCCCAGGGGCGCGACGATTTTTTTCAATTCCGTATCGAAACTTAAGTAGACGTCGACCAGGCGTTCCGCTACCTTTTCGGGGTCGAGGCGGCGGTACAGGCGCGGGTCCTGCGAGGTGATCCCTTTCGGACAGAGCCCGATATTGCAGATATTGCACCGGTCCGCCTCCGAACCGACACAGCCGGCCGCGGCCTGCATGATGTATTTGCCCACCTGTACGCCGCTGGCGCCAAGCATGATCAGGGCAGCCGCGTTGGCCGCGAGATTGCCCGTCTTGCCAATGCCGCCGCCGGCAAAAAGCGGAATTTCGTTCTGTTTGCCGATTTTGACAAGGTTCAGATAGGCATCGCGTAAATTGCTCGCAATGGGGTAGCCCATGGTATTCATCGAGACGTTGTAGGCGGCGCCCGTACCGCCGTCCTCGCCATCCATGGCGAGGGCCGCCGCATAGGGATTGCGCGTCAAGTTGTTCAAAACGGCGAGCGTGGTGCTGGTCGCCGAGATCTTCGGGTAGACGGGCACCCGGAAGCCCCAGGCCATGGACATGGACTGGATCATCTTGGCCACGGCTTCCTCTATGGAGTATTTCGTCTGGTGTGTCGGCGGGCTGGGCAGGCTGACGCCGGGCGGCACGCCCCGGATGGCCCCGATCAGCTTGTTTACCTTGTGCCACATCAGCAGGCCGCCGTCCCCCGGCTTGGCGCCCTGGCCGTATTTGATCTCGATGGCGCAGGGGTCTTCCTTCATGTCCGGCAGGGCATGGATGATCTCATCCCAGCCGAAATAGCCGCTGGCAATCTGCAGGATGACATATTTGATAAAACGCGACCGCAGCAGGCGGGGCGGACACCCCCCTTCTCCCGTACAGACGCGCACCGGCATGCCCAACTCCTCGTTTAAATAGGCCACGCCCATCTGGATGCCTTCCCACATGTTGGGAGAGAGGGCGCCGAAGGACATGCTGCCGACAATAAGGGGATAGATTTCCCGGACAGGCGGCATCCATCCGCCTTCGTTCATTGCTTGCAGTGCTGCCTCGGGCGGAAGGACCCTGCCCAGGAGGGTGCGCAGCTCAAATTCGTGGCGGCCGGCATCCAGGGCCGGATCGGTGAGCATGGAGATACGCACGAACTTGATTTCGTCCAAGAGGCTCCGCGGGTCATTGCGCCTCCCGCCCCGGCGCCGCGGTTCCCCACCCTGGTTGATGTGGAAACGCTGTTTGTCTGGTTCATCGCTGTGCATGGGCATGATGGCGCCGTTGGGGCAGACGAGGGCACACATGCCGCAGCCGATGCAGGCGTGGGCCGCATCGGTGCGCTGATCGATCCCATGATAGACGCAGTAGACGTTGGACGGCTTCTCTCCCAGCCCCAAATCAACACGCAGCGCCCTTTTCCGATGGACGCCTAACTCCACGGCCTGCACGGGACAGACGGCCGTGCAGCGCCCGCAGAGGGTGCATTTCTCCTTATCCCAGAGAAGCTGCCAAAGCAGATCTTTGGGTCCTAATGTGGAAGGGACAATTCTTCCCATTGATTCCATTTCTTAACCTCCTCCCGTTCTGCTCCCACAAAGACGGTATCGTATTTCATGGGCTGAAAATCGCGGCTTTTATCGCGCTGGGGTATCGCCGCATCAATACCGCATACCTCGGACGAAAAGGCAAAGACGCCGTCGCCGCCTCCGACCACGCCGGGCCGCAGTTTTTTGCTGTCCTGGACCATGAAGAGGGTCTTGTCGGGCAGGCAGCCGATGACGCAGTTCGGGCCGTCGATGATCAAGGGGCGGCAGCTCTGCTTGACGGTCCGCAAGAAAGCGTCGTTCGGGTGGCGGTTCAGTTCCTCGTCTTTCAGAGGGGTTATGACATGCTTGTACATCTCTAAGCCCAGGTCCAAATACCTCTGCGTGTAGTGCAGGATGTGCGTAAAGACTTCCGAGTCTGATTGATACCCCGTATATCCCGGCTCGCCCCGGGACATGAGAAATTCCCTGATCGGCACAAATGCCGTATTTTCCCCATTGGTCATGCTGGCGAATCCCTGGATGAAAAAAGGATGGCAGGCATAGATGTTTATGGCATAATTAGTGTTTTGCCGCCCTTGGGCCAGGATGGTCCGGGCCTGCAGCTCCTTGCGGTTGAGGCCGAGATACTCGGCAATGACCAACGGATCACCGACTTCCTTGATCATTATCACGTCCGGCCAGAAGCTGAACACGATCATGGAACCGTCGCGATCGCCCAGCGCCTTGAGTTCGAGACGGCACTGCAGCAGGCGGCGCTGGATTTCCGCTTCGGGCAGGTTTTCCCAGGCTGGGGGATATTCATAGACCCGGATCAGGTAGTTGTCCCGCTGGGGGGTTCCCGCCAGGGGTCGCTTCGGTGGCCGCAGCGAGAGCTTGTATTTGGTCATGAAATCCCTGTCCAGCATGTATTGATCAAGGGTCTTGATCCCTGCATTGGAGAAGATGCCCGAGAGGATCGGCCCTCCATGGAATTGTTCGAAGTCCCCGCCGAGATCGGTCAGGAACAGCCCCACGCCCGACCCATCATGCCCTTCTTTCATGACATTCAGGGCGTTAATGGCCACCATGGGCGACAGGGGGTCTTTACTGGTAATGGCAAACAAACGACACATAAATTATCCTTTCTCTTGCCTGAACAAACGCCCTCTTTATCTGAGAGCGTAAAGCAGGCAGGTAATATTAGCAACAATCATACCATTTATACAACTTTTAAAATAGCGCGCCGCTGCACAATCTTGCTGGAGACAATTTTCCTTGATTATTGTTGTTTTCAGGGAAGCGTATTTTTTCTTACCGGCAGTATAAAAGTTACGACCTTTGACGGATTGAGTCATTATATCCTAACCCCGATAAACGGGATAAGTAAGTTTACGAAATTATTTTTTACGGAAAAACGCAGAAAATAATTTCTCACTTACTAAGACAATCAATCCCAAAATGGAACAATATTGTACTTTAAAAGTAAAAAAATACAAATTTGTTCTTATAGCTATTCTGCTACAAGCAATATCTAATCATGGACGGGCCAAAAGTCAAAAAATGGCCCTAAAAATCTTCCTCCTCAAGCATCAAGAATGCGGTCGTCCCTTTTTTGCCGAAAACGAGCCGGGTCAATCCCCAATTTATGTATCTTATATTGCATGATCCGTTTCGTGGTTCCCAGGAGCTTGGCAGCCTGGCTCTGGTTGCCCTGTGTTTCCTTCAGGGTATCGACAATCAGCGCTCGTTCCTGTGCCTCTACCAGGGCACCCAGCTTGTCCGTTTCCCTTCTTGCCCCCTCCGTGCGCGCCTTCAGTTGCAGGGAAGGCGGCAAATTGCTGCTGGCAATGGCATCGCCCTGGGCCAGGATGACGGCACGCTCGATACAGTTTTCCAGCTCGCGCACGTTTCCCGGCCAGTGGTAAGCCAGCAGGGCATCCAGGGCCGACGTAGAGATGCGTTTCACCGTCTTGCCCTGTTCCTTGCTGTACTTTAAGACAAAGTGATCGGCAAGCAAGATGATGTCGTTGCCTCGTTCCCGAAGCGGCGGGATGTAAATGGGAAAGACGTTCAGACGATAGTACAGATCGGCGCGGAACCGGCCGGCCGTGACGTCCTCCTCCAGGTTCCGGTTGGTGGCGGCAATGATGCGGACATTGACGCTAATCGTCTTGGCCGAGCCGAGGGGTTGAAATTGTCTCTCCTGCAACACGCGCAGTAATTTTACCTGGGCAGCAGCGGAAAGTTCACCGACCTCGTCGAGAAAGATCGTCCCGCCGTTGGCTTCTTCAAACTTGCCGCGGTGCTTGTACAGGGCGCCCGTAAAGGCCCCTTTTTCATGGCCGAAGAGCTCGCTTTCCACGAGGGTGTCCGGCATGGCGGCGCAATTAACCTGTACCAGGGGACCGGCCGCACGGGTACTCTGCAGATGGATGGACTTGGCGACCAGTTCCTTGCCCGTACCCGTTTCCCCATGGATCAGGACAGTGGTGTTGGAATCGGCCACCTGGGCGATCAGGCCAAAGACCTCCTGCATGACCTTGGAGGTGCCGATAATGTCGGCCGAAGGGGATTTGGTGCGGCCGATGATCATCCGCAACCGGCGGTTTTCCTCTTCCAGCGCCCGCATGTGGACGGCTTTGGCAATCAGTTCGGCCACGGCCACCAGCATCGCCAATTCGCGATCCAGGTTTTCCACCTTGACGGCCACCTTGTCCGCCGACAGAACGCCTACCACATGGGCATCGTAGATGATGGGTACACACAGAAAGGACAATTCCGAGCGGTTGAGAAACTTCCTGGCCCCGGTGCGGTCGAGGAAGTGCGCCTCTTGGTCGAGGTTGGCCACCGCCATGGGACGTCCGGTCTGGGCGACCTGGCCCGTAATGCCTTCCCCTGGTCGGTACATGACCTCCCGCCCGGCGATATTCACGTCATGGGCGACGTCCAACCACGCTTCGCCCGTACTCCGATCCAAAAGCGAGATCATCCCCCGCTGCATCCCCAGGCGCTGGCTCATCTCCTTGAGCACCTGCTCCAGCTGATCCCGCAAATCCTGATGTTGCGCCATGATCTTGGCAATGGCATGCAATGCGGCCAATTCTTCGTAATTATGGATGCTCACGCTGTTTTTTCCCTGTCTGCCCCGGACCACATTGTTTTGTTCTCTTCATGGGAGCAATAATTTCCAGCTGCTCATATTTTTTTATTATAGTAGAAATCAGGGAAAAATAACAGCTCTTTCCAGCTCTTGCTCCTATTTCCGGCGCATGAATACTTCCTCGAATTGATTCTTGTATTTCGTATAATCCGTTGCCACGTCGCTTTGCAGGAGCTTGCGACCTGCCGTTAGTTTGGGGAATTTCTGCGGCACATCGGGGCGCGAGGGACTGCGCCCGTAACTGCCGACCAGACTTTGGCCTTCTTTGGACGACACGAAATCGGCAAACAGTTTCGCCGCATGGGGGTGATTTACATGTGCGGCGATGGCCACCATATTTAAATTTACCAGGGTCGGATCAAAGGACACCCAGTCCACGGGAGCGCCTTCATCTTTCATTTGCGCCACTGCATATCCTGATGCCGTCAGAAATACCGGGAATTCCCCAGCCGCAACGAGTGTCACGAGCAAAGTCCGGCCGGAACGGAAATTAATTTTCTGCTGCCCCAGCTTTTTCAAAAAAGCCATTCCCTTCTCCTGGCCCATGATCTCCAGGATGTTGCCAAACCATTCATAATCTCTTTCATCCATGGCCAGTTGACCTTTCCATTGCGGTTTGAGCAGGTCTTCGTAGCGGCGCGGGACATCTTTGGCAGCAACCAACTTCGTGTTATAGGCGATGGTGCGGGTGACATAATACAGGTTGGCCCAATAACCGTCTGGATCCAAAAACTCCGGCGGGTAAGACTGATAATTAGGGGAATTGTATTTCATCAGCAGCCCTTTTTGTTTCAAGAGACTGATTTCAAAACCGCGCATTTCGATCACATCGGGTACATATTTATTGGCTCGTACTTCCGAAAGGATTTTGGTCAACAGCTTGTCCGCACCGGCCCGATAACTTTCCACTTTGATGGGAGGATATTTGGCCTCAAAAGCCTTTACCAGGGACTGAATATCCCGCACCGTCGTGGAATGATAGAGAACAACTTTGCCCTCCTTACGCGCTTTGGCCACCAGATCGGACGCGGCCTCCTCATCGGATGCCGCCCAGGCTGCCGGGAAAGAAATTAAATCCAACATGCCGACCGACAGAGTAATTAAGAAAACCGTTAATAAACAAGCCTTTGTAAAGATATTGCCTTTCATAAACCCATCCTTTCCGATTGTCAGAAAACCTGATTGTGTTAATGGTATAACGGATTCTCCCCCCATGAGGGGAAGAAGTGTAGGCAAATGGGGGCTTCGTGTCAATAAAAAAAGGTGTTGCTATGGTAACGGTTCGATATCATTGCGTTCAACGCTGCACGATGATCAACTGCGTATCGAGCCCATCGGACAGACTTAACTCGAATTCGCCGCTGCGCGGCAAAGACGATACATCCAGCCGCGCGGTGCCGCCGCTCAGGTCGAGCGCCAGCACCGTCCGTGCGGCGCCCAGCGCATGCGTCACGCTGAGATAAGGGAAGGCGGCGGCATTCCAGGAGAGTTCGAGGCTGCCGTCAACCTCGCGCCAATCGACGGCGGCCTCGCCTTTGGCGGCGGTCGCGATCACGCCGGCCTGGGGGGGCAACGGTACAGGCACGTGCAGCGGCAGGGCAATACCACGGCGGCTGACTTCGACGGCGGCCATGGTTCCGGCCATGGCCGGCACACGGGCAAAGAAATGCTGTTCCGGTGGATCGGCGTGATCCACATCGACGGCCTCAAAGGACACTTCGAGCACGGCGCCGGCTGTGGTTCGCAAACGCAGGCGGTGCTCACCCCGAGGGCTGGCCTCGGCGGCGCCCCGTGCGCGCCGCAGGGGATGTAATTGCACACCCGCGACGCCGATTGTCCCGGACACCATCAGCACTTCGCCGCCGTCCGCGGCCAGGGAGGCCGGCACTGCGCCTTGAGGCCGCGCTTCGAGAAAGGATTGGACGCCGCGGAAGTTGTAGTCGGAGAACCAAGATCCGCCGCAGTAGCCCATGATGTCGGTTTGTCCCGTCGGCGCCAGGACGTCGTCCGCCAGTGAATCGAACAAAGGCGTGGCCGACAAGGCGCCGCCCGGGTAGGGATAGTTGGGGTCGGAAGAAGCCACCCCGCCGCAGGGAGCATGGGCACGGCTGTAATTGTGGCCGAACTCGTGCGACATGGTGCGGTGCCAGCTGTGGCTGGCGTCCCAACCTAAGGCGGACATGTTGGGAGACGAAGAGCCAAGTGAATTCAGGTAGCCGATGCCAACCGTGCCGGAACCACTCATCGCCCGCACCAGGCCGTAGTACTGCTTGCCCGGCGCTTCGCTGCGGCGCAGTTGCTCGAGTTCCGCAAGAGCCCGCGACCACTCCGCCGACGTATCCACGCCGTCTGTGACCGAGGTCAAGGTATAGGGGGCACGCAGGGTCAAGCTGATGTTTTCGCGCGGCACCGGCAGGCGTCGTGTCAGCTCGTCCCACACCTCGGCCAGGGCCGGCATGCGGGGTACGTTGGCGCCCGAGACCAGCGGCACCAGCACCGCCTCGATGCGCGTGCTCTTGCCGACGGTGGGCGTTGCCCTCAGAGTGAGCGGACTGCTGTCGGGTTGCTCGCCCTCGATGGCGACCTCCACATGCAAACCCGGGCTCACCCAGGAAGCCGGCAAGCTGGCGTTGAAGCTTTGCGCTTCCTGGTAGCGCAGGCTATCGGGCAAGGCCTGGCCGGCGGCCAGCACTGGCAAGGTCGTGGGCCCACTCATCGTCAGTGTGCCCAATAGAGTGCCGTTGTTGAAGCCCGTGAGGAGCACGCCCGGAGCGACGAAACCGCTTGTTCCGGCGACGACATAGGCGCGCACCCATGTCTCCTTGAACGGCACCAGGCGCTGGTAGCTATCGATCGTCGCTTGCGACAAGACTTGAACAAATTCAACGGTGGCCACGCGCAGGGTGCAGCCGCTGCCGACGCTGACGGTGCCGGCAACGACCGCCGCTTGTGTCGGCGACAATAAGGTAATCACGCCGCAGCTGACGCCGGCCGGCACGGTGAAGACCAGTTGCGTGTCCGTCTGACTTGTTATGATAGCGGTGCTGCCGGCCACGGAAACGCCACTGACTGCGGCCAAGCCCGTGCCGACGATCGTCACCGGCATACCCGCGGCGACCTGATACAGGGTGCTCGCGTTGGCGGTGATCTGTTCCGCAACGGCGAGGCTATTTACCGAAGTCACGCTGTCGTTGGCGTCGCCGAACAGAGTGATGGCGCCGCTGCTGGCCGCACTCGGCACCACTACGGTAAGCGACGTGCTGCCGCTATGGGATGCGACGGCGGCGCTGGCGTTGCCGCCGAACTGAACGGTTTGCACGCGCTCCAGACCGCTGCCGGTTACGGTCAGGACCTGGCCGCGCAGGACCGTAGTCGGGGAAAAGGAGGCAATCGCGAGCGGCGTCACAACCGTGATTTGCTGCGCGCTTTGACGCGCCACGCCGGCATTGTCGACCAAGGTGAGAAAACCACTGGTCGCGCCGCTCGGCAGATCGAGCGTGAGTGCGGTCGCCGACCGGGTTACGACGGTAAGCTGCGCCGTGTTGAGGCGGGCCTCACGGACCAGGTTAAGATTGACGCCGCTGACGTTCAAACGACCGCCCGGCGGTATGCGGTTTGGCGTGACCGTATGGACAACGGGAATCCCCGAGACGAGGAAATCCGTTGCCGACAGCGCCACGCGTCCACTGCCCGAGACTTCGATACGACCGGCCTGCGCATCAGTCGGCACCGTGACCCGCACCTGCACCGCGGAATCAACCACGACGTCAGCCGCGGCATTGCCCACTTTGGCGGCAGTGACGGCATCCAATCCGACGCCGCTTACCGTGATCACCGTTCCGACTGCACCCGTGGCTGGCGAAAAGCCGGTGACCGTCATGGACAGGGCCTGTGGCGTTGACGCTGTATTTCCTGCCGCTCCCCCGGAACTTCCCCCGCCGCACGCGGCAATCCCCAAGGCGGCGACCGCCAGGGCCGCGAGACGAACAGTTTGCCTCAACAGGGAGGAAGACAGGAAGTTACGGCCTGCGCCGTGCACGCGCTCGGAAGTTGGTGCCCCTTGATAAAAGATTTCCTTTTTTTCAGGTGGGAATAAAAAACAACCGATCTTGCAGATAAATGAAACTATTATATTACTTTCCACATATTCCTAATATTTTGAAAGATCAAAGCAGCGGATGTGCTATTGAAACTCTCATGGTACCAGCTTTATCACGGGGTATTTGCGCAAGTCAAGCCGGGCAGCATGGGAAAGCGTGCCTTTGGGGCCCGAGAAGCTGTGAAATTTGCACAGCCTGAAGCGTGGTTAATGCTTGACTTATGATGAAGATATTTTTCTTGACAGGGGTCCAGTCTTGGGCCTTTACTGGGACGGTCAAAAGGGGAGTGCACAGATCACAACCGTTCCGACAAGAAAGGAGTGGGGGCATGATGAAGCAAGCATGGTGGAAAACTTTCTGCGGTTTTTGCCACACCAACTGCGGCCTGAAGGTCCTGGTAACAAACGGCCGGATGGAACGGGTCCAGGGAGACCCCGATTTTCCCGGCAGCCGGGGTTATCTATGCCCCAAAGGGGCGGCCGCGACCGCGGTCGTTTATGCCAAAGAGCGTCTCCATCACCCCTTGCTCAGGCACGGCGGCCGGCGCGAACGCATCTCCTGGGACAAGGCCTTGGACACCGTCGCCGCGCAACTGCATGAAATCAGGGAACGATACGGTCCGGAAACGCTGTTGCAGTTGCGCGGCGCCCCGGTAACCGAAGAGGTGCGGGACGGCTTTGTTCAGTTTATGGCCGCCTACGGCTCTCCCAATGCCACCGGTCCATCCCATCTCTGCTCCACACCCCGGCGCCTCGGCCAGGAGCTGGTCCTGGGCGGCCGCACGGTGCCGGACTTCAAAAAGACCAATTGTCTCGTGATCTGGGGCGCCAATCCCTACGATTCCCGGAGTTACGGCGAGGCCCTTGTCCCGGAACGATTTTTTACGATCATCCCGGAGGTCAAAAAAAATGGCGCGCAGATCATCGTCATCGACCCGAGGCGGACCGAGCTGGCAGCCGCCGCCGATGCATGGGTGAGCATTGCCTTAGGGACGGACCTGGCCTTCGGTCTGGCCCTGATTAACGTCATTATCGAGGAGGAACTCTACGACCGTGAGTTCGTCCGTAACTGGACGGTTGGCTTCGACCGTCTGCAGGAACACGTCCGGGGCTTGACACCGGCCTGGGCCGAGAAGATCACCGAAGTACCCGCCGAGGCCATCAGGCGCATCGCCAGGATCTATGCCACTGCCAAACCGGCAGCCATCCTGGACGGAAACGGCCTTGATCAATATCCCAATGTCGTGCAGACCGTCCGGGTGGTCAGCATGCTCGCGGCCCTGACAGGCAATATCGACGTCCCCGGCGGCAACATCTTTGTCCCCAAGCCTAAAACCGCCCCTTCCTCCAGCGTGCACCCCCAGGTTAAACACCTGGCAGCGGATGTTATTCCTCTTTTCCCGCGGGTAACGGCGCCCTACATGTTCGACGCCCTGCTCACCGGCAAGCCCTACCAGCCCCGGGCCTTAATTACCCACCATGCCAACCCGCTCCTCATCAATGCCAATTACCGGCGGGTCCGGCAAGCCCTGGAGAAGCTGGAGCTGATCGTTTCCTACGACATCCTCCCCACGGCAACGGCCGCCCTCGCCCATGTCATCCTGCCGGCGGCGTCGGACTTCGAGCGTCACGGATATGGCGTCTGGCCAGGTATGGAGGGGGGATACGTGGCGCTCCAACAGCAGGTCATCGAACCCCTGGGCGAGGCACGCTCGGTTTTTGAGGTGGAGCACGAATTGGCAAAGAGGCTGGGATTGGAACACCACTACCCCTGGCACACGAATGAAGAGTGGCTTAATTACAAACTGGGCCCCCTGAATATCGATTTTGCCCGGCTGCAGAGCCAGCATGTCATCTACGCGACGCCGGGCGTCGGATATGGCAAGTACACCGAAAAAGGGTTCAAGACACCCTCGGGGAAGGTGGAATTGTACTCCCAGAAATTGCAGGACCACGGCCAGGACCCGCTGCCGGTTTTCCGGACCGACGCGGAAAGCCCGGAATTGCTTGAGAGATACCCCCTGGTCGGGACGACCCGGCGGCCGGGCAACTATGTCCACACCCGCTTCCGGGATGTGGACTCCCTGCACAAGATCCAGCCGGAACCATTGCTCCGGATCCACCCCCGGGACGCCGAAGTCAGAAAGATAAGAAATGGGGACGGCGCCACCGTGGCTTCGCCGGAAGGGGTGATTTCCCTGAAGGCCCTGGTCACCGACGAGATCAGGCCCGGCTATGTGATCCTGGATTTCGGCTGGGGCAATCCCTGGGATGGAGGACCAAACGTTAATATCCTGACCAGTGATCAAACGCGCTGCCCCCTTTCGGGCGCGACGTCAAACAGGCGCTTCCGCTGTGAAATAAAGCGAGAATCTTCACCGGCCATGAGCTGAAAAAGGGCACCGGCCCGGTTTGGATGCCCAGGACGTTATAAGAAACAATAGGGGTCCTTTTGTGCGAAGATGTTCAGGCCCTGGCTGTAAGCGGAAGCCAGGCAGCCTCCGCACACCGGCTTGAGGGAGCAGGGGGCGCAGGCCGCGCACCCGGCACGATAACGCCCGGCCCTATCCCCCTCGTATATTGCTGCGAGGCCTTGCGCAAAGATGTTGCCGACAGGGGAGGGAAATTTCCGGCAGGCATGGACCTCGCCATCGGGAAGGACGGCCAGGAAGTTGAAGGCGGCCCCGCAACCGAAGCCGGTGCAGCCGCCGAAGGGGGAAGCCCCGTTGTTCGTAAGGAGAATATTGAGGAGGTTGTCTTTCCATCCCAGAACGCGGTTGTGCGCCGAGGCCTCCAGGTACGTTGCGAGAAAAAGTATATAATCCTCCTTGACCGGCAGAGCGAGTGCCGCACCTGCACCGACCAGGGCCAGACGGTTGAAATAAAAGATGTCGGCCTTTTCCCGCAGCAGCTCGCCCAGGGGGAGGACCTGGGGCAGGTTGTCTTTGGTCAGGGTGAGCATGACCATGGAATAAATGCCGAGCTCGCGGAGCAGCTCGAGAAAATCCATCACCCGCCCAAAATGGCCCTGGCCCCGGATATAGTCGTTGTACTCCGGCAAACCCTCCAGGCTGACTTGATAGAAATCAGGCGGCTCGCTGGCGATCAGGTGCTCCAGCTCCGCCCGCGGCGCCGGGTTGCCGAGAATGGCCGGGGTAAAGCCGCGCTCGGCGGCAGCCCGGTAGATGGCCGGGAAATCGGGATGCAGGAGGGGATTCCCGCCCGTAAAGGAAACCCGTCCCCGGACATGTTTCTGGTCGCAGAAGTCTTCCAGATCGTCGAGAATACCCAAGGCTTGCGGCAGGGTAGGCGTGGCGCGGGCGCTTCGGTCATAGCAGTGCCGGCAATGCAGGTCGCAGGCCTGGGTCAGGTGCCATTGGAGAGTAAAGGTCGGGGAGGTGAGAAATCTTTCGTCCGTCTCCGGTGCTATCCCGGAAGCGGGAAGATTGCGCCGGAGCCGGGACCGGGGGGCCAGAACGATCCCTTTGGCTACGGCGCGTCCGAGGGCGGCATCGACCGCCCCGACCGGCACGGCGCCGAGCGTGGCGATTTCCCGCCGGTCGATCCCCTCGG
>JGI1356J14229_10002254_pt1 | contig 15443 bp, 11 predicted proteins | sample Subgrocontami58m_FD_14229 | JGI IMG/M metagenome (IMG submission 14229) | reverse complement strand
ACGATGCCGCAGGCTCAGGGAAAGGACGGCAAGTGGTACCCTACAACGATGCTGCTTGATGAGGGCTTAAAGGATGAGCTCCAAGAGGCATTGCTTGAGGCGTATAACGTTTAGCAGAAAGGAGAAAAAAGTCCCGGGCATGACGATAAACTGCCCCATTTTTTTAGAAAGGAGAATTCAAATGAACAGATTTTTTAAGATTGTATTTGGGATTATGCTTTTATGCCTGATTTTATGTGCTGCTCAATTGATAAGGATTGAATTTGGCTATGAGATGCTAAATTTTCTTGATGAAAGAAATGCTGTCATGCTGAACCCGCGGCAGATAGCAAGGCAATACATTCTTGCATTGAAAAAGAAAGATTACAGGATTGCCTATGATTATCTTACACCTGAATCAAAAGATATTTTTTCTCTGGTTGATTTTATAACAATGAACGAGAAGTCCATGACGCTAATGAATGAAAACAAGACATGGATAGCCAGAGAAGAGGTAGTTGTTGGAATGCAGATTTACGAAGATCCGGGAAGCTGGGGGTTTGTAATGGTTAAGACAAATGGCAAATGGAGGATAATAATGAAAGGCGGGATTCCTTCATTTCCTTTTCTTTGTGATTGCTGCTGCAAATAGCAATGAGCCCCGGGCATGGCGGTAAACTGCCCATCTATAAAAATAATATTAACAAAAAACGAAAGATATATATCCATCAAACATCAACCAAAATATATTAAAAAGTAGTTTAATATGAGAACTCATAAAAAAGCAGTTTCTGCTCTTGTTGCGACAGTTTTGCTGATATTGATAACAGTGGCTGCAGTTGTCATCATATGGGGCGCAATTATGCCTATGTTAGCTCAAGGCATGGATGTTGGAAGAGCCTGCATGAATGCAAGGCTTAAGATAAACACCCAGCAGGGTTACACTTGCTACAATGTTTCAGCACTTACTGGTACTCGTGTACTTGTACAGGTAGATAGAGGCGCGGAAGACTTCATCCCATTAGGATTGCAACTTGTTATTACGGGCGGCGGTCAATCGAAGGTTTATACAGTGAGAGATGCTCAAAATACTAGTTCAGCGATATTGTCACAGCTACCCTCTAATAAGAGTAATCAAGCAGATGGTTGGGGTATATTCGACGTACCTGGAACAAATGAAGCAAGAACATATAATATATACGGTCTTGGTGGAATGACAACATTCACAGAAATTTCAGTTGCACCAATAGTAAAGGTAGGCAACATTCGGGTTTAATGCATCAAATAAGGACGCATATTCTTGTGCTGGCGGAACTTTGGCAACATCATGGACAGAGATTGGTGTAGGCGCAAGTAACACAAAGAATGTCTGCAGCTATCTTGGCTACCTCACAGGAGCTAATGAGCTTTATGTGGGTATAAGGCTATACATACCATACGACGCACCAGTGGGAAACAAGACAGCCATATGGACATTCAACGTCACTGCAGCCTAAGTAAGCCTAATTTATTTTTTGTTTTTTCTTTTAATTTAATGGAAGAAAATAGTTGTTATATGAAATTCCGAACCCTGCTTTGGAAACCTATTTAAAGAACGGAGATAATTAACTTATGATGAAGAAAAAAATCTTGATTTTAATCTTGTTTTTTGCCGCAGGTATTGGCATATCCTTTTTTGCCGCAGGTGTTGGCATATCCTTTATTTCTCAAAAACTTGCATTTCCTGAACCCAAGATACCTCATTACAATGTTTTTGTTGTGCATTTTGAGCCTCGTTCAGCAGATGAGCGAGCATTTGAGCGTTTTAAAGAATGGGTAGTTTTTGCCAAGAAGCGCAATCAAAAATTCAGCTTAGGATTTACACCACAGTGGGTAGAGATGATTCTGAAAGACCCCGTAAAACTGAGTTTTGTGCAAGAATTATTTAAAGAAGGTTGGGATATGGCTCCTCAGCATCATGGTCCTCATCATGGATGGGACTGGGATGGCTATTGTGATTATGGCGCGGATAGGTGCATGAAACTTCGAAAAACTTTTTATAGAAGTCATCCAAGCCCAATTATGAAATGGTGGTATGCAGAAAAAGAACAGTATAAAGGAAATATGAATGATTATATGAAATTAATGACAAAACTATATCCATTCAAGGTTATGGTCATGGGGCCAGATAAATTTTTTGATTGGCCATCAGGAATTCAATTTTCAATGGACAAGGCGCTATTTACCTTTCCTTCAGGTCAGCCAAATTTTGATGAGCCTGTAGGGATGGAAATTGAAGGTACGTCCGGGTTGACCCATTTTGAGAAAAAAGAGCTCAATGGAAAAACAGTTTATGAATGCGGGGCTCGGGCTATTTTAACTAGAGATGCCCTAGAAAAAGCGAAAAAAGATTATAAAACTCTTCAGAAGACAGGTAAAGAAAACGAATTCATGGCAACAATAATTCATATTGAAGACGATGAGGCTCTATTTAAAAATTGGATAAAATATTTACATAGCCAGGATCCAAATGGAATTTATAATAAAGGTATAACTGAGATAGCCAACAAGTTTCTGGAAAAATCTCAAGAGAAAATTAGCATAGATTCACCCTTTGGAATGCATGGCGCTCTCTCGCGGCCATTTATAGAGTCAGATAATGTTAGTCATGCAGAAATTTTACGAAGGATTCACGAAGAAAAAGCATTATACCGGCATGTTCAGGATATAGGCATTAAATGGATTAGACCTGGAGCAGATATTTACTGGCGGGCTGTTCAACCCACTATAGAACATAAAAAAAATGGAATATTTAATTGGAGGAGCATAGATGATCTTTATGGCAGGGTTCCCTCAGGAGTTAATATCCTTGGAACTATAGATCCTTTATTATGGAGCTGGGGGTTGAATGTCGATTCAGCTTTTAAACTGGGAACATGGCAATTTGCCAGCATTGAAGAAGAAAAAAGTTACATAAAATTTGTGAAAGAAACAGTAGAGCGCTACGATGGCGATGGATACAAAGACATGCCGGAATTAAAAAATCCTATTAAATACTGGCAAATAGGAAATGAGCCGGCAATGCGCCAAATAGAAATCATGGACCTCAATAAAAAATTAGACTGGGAAGGATTTGGCCATATTGTGGAGATTTCGTATCAAGCAATCAAAGAGAGTGATGCAGAAGCAAAGATTGCGCTGGCCGGATTGGCTGTAGGGTATCCGATTTTAGATAATCCTTTCTTTGGGAGGGAACTAGACGAATTCTACATCCCTCTTATGCAGAATTTGAGCGGAAGATATATAGATGTTTTTGATATTCATTATTATGGCAATGCTCAAAAAGGCTCTGATGGCTGGGGATGGCAAGAGATGAGAAATACTTCCAATTGGATGCGTCAGATACTTAACCAGAACGGCTACCAAAACACAGAAATCTGGTTCACTGAAACAGCGGTGCCAAGCGAACCTTTTGGCGAGAGATTCCAAGCAATTAATTTGTTCAAGAGATATGTTTATCCTTTATCTTTCGGAGTTAAAAAGGTGTTTTGGTGGAATATGATTGAAGGAGAGTATCCTTTAGAAGTTGATAAACCTAATAACCATTTTGGGCTGGTCTATGACGGCATAGGGAAAGACGACCCTGGCTATGGAGTAAAAAAACTCGCCTATTACACTTATAAGAAAATGGTGGAAATTTTAGAAGGAAGCGATTGGGAAAATATTCAGACTATTCAGGAAAAAGATGGTATTTACATCTACAAGTTCACCAAGCAGGGGAAATCCATCTGGGTTGCCTGGAATGAAAATTCTCAAGAAAAGCAAATTACAATTTCTGGCATAAATACCAATCAAATCAAAATAACTGAAGCAGTGCCAAGATATGAATCAGGAAAAGATGTAATAGATTACAGCACTGCCTTTAAAACCGAAACAAAATCAGTTAATAATAGTAAGGTAACAATAATATTAGAGGACAAACCTGTTTTTGTTGAGGAAAAATGAGAAAGAAATTCTGGTGGGGGCGGAGAACTCTGCAGTTGCTTGCAACCTTGTCCTTCAGGTCATATAACAGCGGATAAAAGACTTCGCTATGCTTCGCCCAAATTGCCTTCGGCAACTTCTTTTATCCGCGATACGTTAAAAAATATTTAGAAATAAAAAGTAGCGGGGGTGGGACGTTCCTTCTATTTTTTTGTCCTGTATTTGAAATAAACAAACCATGCAATGTTTATTACTATCAATACGACTATTAATATGAGCATTAAGTTCTGCTTTCCGCCTTCTACAGCAGCCACCTTTGCTGTTAACCCGCCCCCCACAATCTCCACCTTGATGCTGTTAAGCTTTATCTCTGTTTTAAGCTGCCGCTCTATTTTCTGCCCGGCAAAATTCAGTATGATCTTTCCGGAGTATTCCCCCTCTTTAATGCCTGCGGTATCCCAATATGCGGTGAGTATCTGTCGTGAGAGGGGAGAGATATCCAATGAAGCTGTTTTAACATCCGCGACATTCTGGCTTTGTCCGTCGAAAATCTGCAATTGCGCAAAAACGTCCTTTGTTGCCTGATTCCATTTATTCTCAGCCACAATCTCGAATTTGGCTATTTCGCCCAACCTGAAATTCTTTACGCTTATATCCACAACATCAACACCCAAAGATCCGACAGAGAAAATTCCTTCGGCATTTGCTATTTTCCCTTCATCATAAGCGAGCGAGGCAACTGCCTTGTACTGGCCTGCATTAACATTGTCCTGCCATGAAGCGACAAGCTCATCTTTCTTTCCTGCGGGTATTGTTTTGGTGTCTGTTTTTAACACCGCGATTTTTTCATTCGTAGGGCCGAAAATCTCTATTATCGCCTGCCTATCAACCAAATCATGCTGGCCAAGATTATCTACTTCTACATAAATATTCACTTTTCCATTTGAGGCATCCTTTGTCTTAAGCCTTATCTCTGCATATTTGTATGGATAAGGAACTTTAACAAGCAATTGTGAGATTGTCACAATTGCTGCGCCGACAGTCACGTCGTTTTCCCCAATATCTTTTGGCACTTCAGTGACTATGATTTTTGCCTCCTGTGTGCCGGGTTGCAATGAAGAGGGAAGATTAATAGTATAAGCAATGCTTTTGCTTTCCTCGTCCGGCTTTAATTCCAGGGATTTTGCGTTGAGGCTTACGTAATCAGCAAGCTCACCCATTACCCCAAATGCAATCTTCATGTCCTTATGCTCATTGTTGAGCACAGCAATTTCAATGGTTCTTTGAAGATTAGGCTGAAAATCAAGGGTTGTTCTACCAGGCGTTACCCCGATCGCCAGGGCATTTGAGAGTGAGATGAGGGTTATAAATATGCTTAGAAGCAGCAATAAAACAGTTTTGGCATGGAATCTTTTAATTTTAGTCATTTTCCTTAAATTTTGGCAAAACACCAGCTTGCCTTAGGTTTCCCTCACATACCATCCTGTAAAAACCAGCCTGCTTGTTTTAGCTCCGGCAGGCTCATCAGGCGGGACGCTGACAAGAACGTCAATCTCAGCAGAGTCAGTGGCATCAGTATAGTTGAGAAATGATATCACGGTATTATTTCCAACAGGAGCATTTGTCCATGAGGTAATGGAAGCTGTCCAGTTGAATGAATTTTCCTGTCCTGTAAGATTGTCAATCTTGTACTTGAAATAGGATGATGGGTTCTTTTGCGTGCTCCATAGAAGGTCGGTTTCATTTGACATATTAATGCTTACAAAACAGTTCCCGTTATTCCTTATGCTTAATGGGAAAGGGTCATTTGTTGTTGTGTTTGTCGTTGCTCCAATCTGAAGAGGAGTTGAGAAATTAACAGATGCATTGAGCATGATAAGCGAGACTATGCTGCTTAATTTTAGGGTGAAGGGAGTATTATTCCATGCGCTGAATTCATAGCCATCAAAGGCTCTCACCGTCCAGTTATAATAATACTGGTCATCCCAGAAATAAAGAAGCCTGCTTGAAATGTTTGTCCAGTTCTGACCCGCGCTTGAATTAAATAACCTATTATCAACAGAGCAGGAGGGGTGACAAGTAAGGTTTATCTGGTAGGTTATGCTATCGCCGTCAGCATCATTTGAAGCGCTCCAGTTTAACTGAGGCGAGCGATTTGTTATGCTGCTGTCATGAGCAGGATAAATCAAATCAACCTTGCTCGGTAATGAATTTTCTACAAAAGTTTTCTGTGCTGTAAATGCACTTGCATCCTGATTATCCTCTGCCTTGCATCTCCAATAATAAGTTGAGCCGTCAGTTGTGCTCCAAGCATAAGTTGTTCCTGTTCCATTTTGCAAGAGAGTTATTGGATTCGCAGAAGTATCACCATAGAAAACATAATTTATTGTGTCACCATCTGCATCAGTTGAGTTTGCACATCTCAAGATTACTGAGTTACCAATTGTTCTCGAGGCGTTTGCAGGACCTCCAATATCAGGAGTGGTAGGAACAAAATTGCTTATTGTTATTGTTGTTGAATTTGGATCACTTGCTGCATTATTCGCGTCAGTTGCATTGATTGTGCAGTTCCATGTTTCGCCTTTTGATTGGATGCCGGATAGTGTTGCATTTGAAACCATTGAACCATTTGCAACATTAAGAATAGTCACTGAGCTATATTGAGCAGAGCCATTATACCAAGTAATTGAAACATTTCCCTTATGCACATTTTTATCAGTATAAGTACCGGAACAATTTAATGTTGAATTTGTGTAAGCAGGATTCGGTGTTATTGTTACAACAGTTATATTTGGGGCTACTTGTGTAGTGGCATAAACTAAAGGCAATGAGTCATTCATCAAGCTTCCATTAATAACATAAGCCGTATCTCCTATGTAATCTCCAGTTGCATCTGTTCCGGTATAATCACTCCAATAATTCCCGCCTATCCATGGCTTTCCTAGAATATTTGTGCCGGCAGTGAGGGTTGTGTTGAAGTAGTTTGTGTAATTTATGCCAGTAGTTTTCCAGTTTCTCCCTCCATTTGGCGTGTTATTGATGATATTATTCCATATGCGATTGTAGGAAGAGTTAGAGGTTGCAGTTGTTGATGACCAAATACGAATCCCCACATAAGCAGAAACTGAATTGTTCTCAATCCTGCTTCCAGTTATGTTATTGAAGCTTGAATATTGCAACAATAATCCATCAACCTTGTTATCTTTTATTGTGCTGTTTATTATTTGGTTCTTGGAACTTGAAGAGAGATAGATGCCATAGGAATTGCTTGAGGCATTTATGTTTGTGAGGAGATTGTTGGAGCTTGAGGAGAAAAGGATGCCATAGGAATTGCTTGAGGCATTTATGTTTGTAAGTGTGTTGTTGGAGCTCGTGTCGAGATAGATGCCATAATAGGAGTTGGATGAGGCATTTATGTTTGTAAGATTGTTGTTGGAGCTTGAGGAGAAGTAGAGGCCATTATAATTAAAAGAAGAATTAATGCCTGTAAGAGTGCTATTGTCTGTTCTTGATAAAAGAAGCAAATTATTCTTCTTGCTTGCTGAAGCATCTATTGTTATGTTTGTCAAGTTTGAGTTATCAGCATTGCATAAAATCAATTCAGAGAAATGGGCATCTGAAAGGTTTACAGATTGGTTATAGTAAGCTATTGCCCCATTTCCCGAGCCAGTCACATTTGTAAGATTATTGCTACAGTGTGTATCTGAAGTTGCAGAAATATAGAAATCATAATAAGTATTTTCAGTGAAGGTTGAGTTAATTATTTGATTGTTTGAGCTTAAGGAGAGATAAATGCCATAAACAGTATTGGATGAGGCATTTATGTTTGAGAGGGTGTTGTTGGAGCTTGAAGAGAGATAGATGCCATTATCTGAATTGCTTGAGGCATTTATGTTTGAGAGGGTGTTGTTAGGGCTGTAAGAAAGATAGATGCCACCCACACTGCTTGATACAGTGATGTTATCAATAGAGGAGTTTTCTGTATTAGTATACATTACACTCTCACCATATTTACTAGCTCCTCCTCCTCCCCAATCACTCAGGTTGCAGTTCTTCACACTCACATTTGTGAGTTTTGCATTTGAAAGCCCTTCTGAATTTATCCCTATTGTGTAGCTTGTGTCCCTCCCATCAATAAAATTAGCCCAGCCTTCACAGTCAAATATTACATCACTAACTGTTATGTTTATGCAAGCCCCTGAAGCAGCATTCCAGTCTGTTATGCTCCTATTAAGCCTGTAAAGTCCTCCCGTGGTTATGTTCACGCATCCTGTTATGTTGGTATAGGTGTCAGACAGGTTGTTAACTGTGATATTTCTCATTACAGAGCTCGATATCTTGTTGCCTGTGTCAGTGCAATTGATCAGCCATATGTAATTGCCTGCATCCAAATCCTGAGTTATTGACTGATTGATATTTTTGGTTACTATCGTGTCTGTCTGCAACACTGTTACAGGCCCAGGAAACATCCGGATTAATGAACAGTTTGCAATATTATTGTCATCAGTAACGTTGTAAATGAAATCTACAGGACTGGTTGAAGCGCTTTCATTCTCCGGGGCATAAAGGACGATGAGGGGAGGGTTATTGTACATCAAGGGAAGGCTGTCGTTCATGTAAGTTGAATTTATCACATAATCCGTATCACCTATTCCATCCCCGTCTGCATCTATACCCGTATAATCACTCCAATAATTCCCGCCTATCCATGGCTTTCCTAGAATATTTGTGCCTACAACTTGTGTTGTGTTGAAGTAGTTTGTGTAGTTTTCTCCATAAGTTATAACATTCTTGCCACCGTTTGGAGTATTGTTGATTATGTTGTTCCAGAACCTGTTATAGCTCGAGTTTAAGGTTGCATCTGAGGCATGTGAATAAATATATATTCCAGCATAGCCAGAAACAGAATTATTCTCTATTCTTGTTCCAGTTAGATTATTGAAGCTTGAATAAGATAGGTATAAACCATTTTGCTTGTTGTCTAATATAGTGCTGTTTATGATCTGATTTCTGGAGCTTGAGGAGAGATAGATGCCATAATAGGAGTTGGATGAGGCAGTTATGTTAGAGAGTGTGTTGTTGGAGCTCGTGTCGAGATAGATGCCATAATAGGAGTTGGATGAGGCATTTATGCTTGAGAGGTTGTTGTTGGAGCTTGAATCGAGAAGGATGCCATAATAGGAGTTGGATGAGGCTGTTATGTTTGTGAGGATGTTGTTGGAGCTTGAATAGAGATAGATGCCATCCCAGGAATTGCCTGAGGCAGTTATGTTATCCAAGGTTGAATTTTGAGTGTAAGCATGATAATCTCCATATCCCCAATCAGTCAAATTGCAGTTCTTTATGCTCACATTCGTGAGTTTTGCTGTGCTTAATCCTTCCGCATTTATTCCTACTGTAGTATAAGAATTACTTCCATCAATCCAGTTGTTCCATCCGCCGCAATCAATCTCAACATCGCTTACTGTTATGTTTATGCAAGCTCCTTCTTCAGCATTCCAATTTGTTATGCTCTTGTTCAACTTGTAAGTTCCTGTCTGTGTTATGTTCCTGCATCCTGAAACGTTGTATAATTCAGAATAGTAAGCATCAGTTAAAACTAAAGGCAAGCTATCATTCAGATAAGTCGCATTAATAACATATGGAGTGTCTCCTATGAAATCCCCATTTGCACTTGTGCCGCTATAATCGCTCCAGTAATTCCCTGCAATGTAAGAGCCACCAATTATATTTGTTCCGGCAGTTTTGGTTGTGTTGAAGTAGTTTGTGTAGTTTATTCCTGTCAGATTCCAATTCTTGCCACTATTTGGGGTGTTATTGATGATATTGTTCCAGAAGCGGTTGTAACTGGAGTTTGAGAGAGCATCTGAAACATGAGAAGTTATTTGTATTCCGGCATATGGCAAGGCAGAGTTATTCTCTATTGTTGAGCCGGTTATGTTGTTGAAGCTTGAATTGTATAAGTATAAACCATTTCGTTCATTACCCTTTATTGTGCTGTTTATGATCTGGTTTTTGTTGGAGCTTGAATAGAGCAAGATGCCATAATAGGAATTGGATGAGGCAGTTATGCTTGTGAAATTATTGCTGGAACTTGAAGAGAGATAGATGCCATAATAGGAATTGGATGAGGCAGTTATGTTTGTGAGGAGATTGTTGGAGTTTGAGGAGAAAAGGATGCCATAATAGGAATTGGATGAGGCAGTTATGTTTATGAGAGTGTTATAGTTGGAGCCTGTATCGAGATGGATACCATACCAAGAATTGTTTGAGGCGTTTATGTTTGTGAGGTTGTTGTTTGAGCTTGAGATAAGATAGATGCCAATTTGGGAATTGGATGAGGCAGTTATGTTTGTGAGAGTGTTATAGTTGGAGCTTATTGTGAGACGGATGCCATATACAGAATTGCCCGATGCATTTATGTTTGTGAGGTTGTTGTTTGAGCTTGAATAGAAACGGATGCCACCTAGGGTATTGCTTGAAGAGGTTAGATTATCTAAAGTTGAATTTTGTGTATAAAGATGATAATCCCCATAACCCCAATCAGTAAGGTTGCAGTTCTTTATACTTACATTAGTAAGCTTTGCTGTGCTTTCACCGCTCGTCTTTATCCCATTTGTACTGCTATCGCTTCCGTCAATCCAGTTATTCCAGTCAATGCAGTCTATTTCGACATCACTAACTGTAATATTTATGCACCCTTCTGAACCTGCCCAGTTTGTTATGCTTTTATTTAGCCTATAGCGTCCTGCTGTGGTTATGTTCACGCATCCTGTTATGTTAAAATCAAATGTGTCACTTAATGTCAAAGGAAGTGCATCAGTCATATTTGATGTGGTTTTAGGGCCTGCTGAGCTGTTGATGACATAAGCAGTATCACTAATATAGTCCCCATCTGCGCTTGTGCCGGAATAATCGCTCCAGTAATTCCCTGCAATCCACGAGCCTCCAAGAATATTTATTCTTGTAACTTTAGTGGTGTTGAAGTAGTTTGTGTAATTTTGTCCCATAGTTATGATGTTTCTGCCTCCATTAGGAGTGTTGTTGATGATATTATTCCATAGCCTATTGAATGAGGAATTGATAGTCTTGTCAGTTGGATGCGATTCAATCTTTAATCCGGAATTGTTCTCTATCCTGCATCCGGTTATGTTGTTTGCCATTGCTACTCTCAAATATAGCCCATCATATCTATTGTCAGACATTGTGCAATTGTGCACTTGGTTTCTATTAGAGTTTATGTCAAGATAAATCCCTCCAAGATTTCTAGTGGAGTTCACATTTATCATGAGATTATTGCTGCTTTGGTATGTGTGCACTCCTGAACCTAGGTTGCCTGAGGCATTTATGTCTGTAAGAATCTCTCCAACGCTTGACTCGATATAAATCCCATCATCTAAATTCTTAGTTGCTGAGGCATTTGTAAGGTTGTTTAGATTTGACTGGATAAATGCTATTCCTTTGATAGTATTATTAGACACTGTTATGTTGGATAATGAAGTTAAATGTGAACTGGATAGGTATATCCCGTTATTTCCGTTAAATGAGGAATTCACTCCTGTAACATTATTTTTTATGCTTCCTGACAGGACAATTCCCTCATCGAGATTGCTTCTCAGGGTTACATTGTCTATTGTTGAGTTTTCTGTGGCAACATATGCTATGCCTGCCGAATCCCAGTCAGTAAGATTGCAGTTCCTTACTGTTATATTAGTAAGTTTGGTTGCAGGCAGATTTTCTGTTTTAATCCCTATGCTGTTTGTCGTATCTGTTCCGTCAATCCAGTTATTCCATCCCTGGCAGTCAAATATGACATCACTTACTGAGATATTTATGCATGCTGGTCCTCCAGCAGTGCCAGCCCAATTAGTAATAGGACCAGTCAGATTGTAAACCCCAGATGATGTAATGTTTGTGCATCCAGTTATATCTATTCCAACATCATTATACGCATAACCAACATCACTTCCAAATTCAAACTTGAGGTAGTGTTTCCCTGTGCTTAATTCCCAGCTCGTCTCGCTTCCTATTTCGTTGCAGGAATAATTAAAATAGAATACAGAGTTGTTTGTTCCATCCTCGCTATTTTCCTGCCACTCAGGAGATAATAAATTATTTCCGCAGGTTAAATTATCAAATCTTATCTGGCATGTTTCACTTCCGCAAGTATTATTATTGTAATTCCAAGTTGTCCCATTAATTGCAGTAATCTTCAAATCCGCATCTCCAGTTGTGTTGAAGAACACTGTCCAGTTCCCGTTTAATATTGGGTAACTCTGTACATTAATCAGAGTTATTGAAGTTTCATAAGTCTGGTTGCTTAAAGAAGGAACAATCCATTCAATCCTGTCTATGTAGCCATTTGAGTTGTCATCATATGCTATAAAGGGTGTTAATTCTTTGCCCCCATTGACTAAGTGATAGAGTGAGATTGCGTGTTGTTTTTCCAGTGGCACAATTTCCTGAACTGAAGTAAAGGCAGTTATGTTTTCGTAATGCACTAAATTAGGGCCTGTTATGGCTATCTCTTTCTTTCCCGGCGAAATTATCTTTTCCATGGCAGCCGGGGCTTCTGTATAATACTCAATCTCCACCTCTGTCACGTTTTCTTTTATCTCTATTATCTTGCCTGATTCATTGGTTTCTCTCTGTGCTGTTTCATCAATAGCATGGCCAGTTATTCTTGCCTGCATCTTTCTGAACAGGTATTTTAGGATATTAAACAAGGTTGGCTCCATTTTTCTGCCAGTTAGGTTTATCGTGGCTGTGACCTGCCCTGTAATAGCCATTGAGCCTGTCAAAATGACTTCCGATGTTTCCTTTTCTATTTTCTTTACCGTTATGTTGACTGCATCCTGCGGCAGTTCAATGGTTATATTGCCGGGCTTTTCCAGTATTATTCTCTTCGTCCATCTGACAGGCATGCCTATTATTGCTTTGTGCTGGACAAGGGTTTCGCTGGATAGCACTGTGTCAGAGGGAGTTGCCGGCTCAGTTGCGGTGGCATTTGATGCATTTTCCTCTATTAATTCTGTTATGAGGTCTTTCGCAGCTTCCTGCGTGGCATTGTTTTCATTTATTTGTTCTGAGCCGTTTGATTCAGGAGTTGTGTTTATAGATTCAGTCCAGTTGCTTTGAGAAGATGCAATGCTTTCATAAATCTCCCTTGCCAGATTATCCGGGATTTGCTGGGATTCATTGCTTTCAAGTGTTGTACTACCAAGCTCTGCAGTAACCTTGCTGGTTATACCCTTAAAATGAGGTATAAGATAAAAAATAGAGGCAATTAAAATAAGTAGAACAAAAGAAAAAAGCAGGGATTTCATTGACTCTTTTGCCTTGATTTTCTTTGGGTAATATTTTCCCAGATACTCTTTCTTGACTTTCTTGCCGACCCTATAACTTCTGTAGTAGTAAGGGCCATAAATTTTATCGCCTCTTTTGATATAATGTGAATCAACCATTTTCAAGATGGTCTAACGCCATTTAGCCTCATTTTTCTTATGGCATTGAGAATGACCCGCCAGGGAGCAGGGCCTGCGCGATATCTTTTCGCTGTTCTTCCCAGATATTCCTTCCTAATCTCATTCCCAACCCTGTAGCTCCTGTAATAGTAAGGGCCGAATATTTTGCCGTTCTTTTTTTTAACGTAGTACTTATAAACCATTTAGCCTCTCCCTCTGGAACCATCCGCATGATATCCGCGCCTGTTGTTACACAAACCTTAAATACTGAAACGCCAAGTATTATTTAAAACTTTTGGTGGTACTTCGATAGGTTATTGGTGGATTGATTAATATTCTCTCATTTTTAGGGAATATTCAGGATGAAAATAGATTGGGAGGACTACAGTTTTGTTGTTAGGGGCAAACAGAGACGACAGATAATATTGCTGATGGACATGGCTAAAACACCAACGGAATTGAAGAAGGAATCCGGGCTGAATTTCAACAATGTCAGCAGAACCCTCGTTCAATTAACAAAACACAAACTGGCGAGATGCCTTACGCCAAAACAAAAAGTAGGCAGGGTGTACGCCCTGACATTGAGAGGGATGGCTGTAAGAGAAGAGCTGTTCAAGAAGAGCAAGTGCGTTAATCCGTGCAGCCTTCCCTGAAAAAAAAGACAAAATTATCTGCCTGCCCCATTTTTAACCCTCCTTTTTTCAAAAAAATCTCTCCTAAATTGATACAAAATATATAAACAGCGTCGTTGTCATTACAGAATGGAAAACCAAAATATCGACCAAGGGAAGAGAATCGAGCCTAAGATTCGAGTGAGCAAGGATGGCAAGTGGGTTATCATGAATGTGCCGGGAATCGAGCAGGCGATAATAAAGCCTGTGGCTTATTTCAAGGCAATTCTTGAGAATGCAGGGAAGAAGAAGATTTACGAGCATGTACCCATAGAGAAGCTCATGGAGTGATGCAAAGATGGCTAAAGAAAATCTTGAGACCAAGGCAAGAAAAGCAGTGCTTGAGGTTAAGGAAAAGGTGGACAAAATCTACGAGGTTCTCAGGGATGTCGGCATGAAGCTGACTCATGTCATTGAGTACAAGTTTGACTACCACACGATGCCCAAAGGCATTGACTACAACGGCTCCTAAATTGATACAAACCATTTAAACCTTTTTTTGTTTTTTATGGAATGGTTTGCGCATTTTGCGGGGAAAGAGACCCGCTAAAGCTGACAATGAGCACGCGAATGATAAATGGAAAGGCTCAAAGTTTTGACGTGTGTTTCAGTTGCAGCTGGAGAGAAAAGTTTGAAACAGAGGTGATGGGAAATATGAAGCATGGAAAAATATTACGATCACCAGACTGGAAAGGAATATACAAGGACAGAAAGTTCCTTGAATTCCTTAAGAGATTTAACTATTGATGATAAGGAAAAGATATTAAAAGATGCGTATTCTTCTATTTATGCGTTTAATAAACTGCTATATGAAGCAAAGAGAGAACAATTCTAATGGTTACTTCGACGCCCGGTCACTTCCTGGTGTGGGCGTTGACAGGGCGTAGGAACATTTAAAAGCGCATACTTCTAGTAACTCTCATGAAATTTGATGTTCATGGGCATGAAGCACGGTATAAGAATTGGAAGGAAGAAGTTGTTAAGCTGGGGCAGGAAGGGTTAACAAAAAGAAATAATGCCATCCTTCTTCAATATATTTTTGATATGGAAGTAGGAGCCAACGTTTCCATTAAAAGTAAAAAAGGGCCCAGAAGTTTTGCGCAGCTCAATAATCTTAGGCAAAGAGTTGCCTATATTATGCTTAGGTTGCAAGAAAAAGGGATTGCTGACGTAACCAAGGTGACAGAAAAAGAAATCACGCTTTTTTCCCACGATATGGGTAATGGAACAATAAAATCTCTCAAGGGCAAGAAGTATGAATCTGCAGGGGATTATATCAAGCTTTTCAAATCTTTTTGGAGATGGTGGATTAAGGTTAACAGAAAAGAAGGAAATTTTATTCCAGATATAACAGAAGACCTGAATA